>Ga0194062_1000430_pt1 | contig 17579 bp, 24 predicted proteins | sample SepL2225m_MetaG_FD_155481 | JGI IMG/M metagenome (GOLD analysis project Ga0194062, IMG submission 155481) | Anoxic zone freshwater microbial communities from boreal shield lake in IISD Experimental Lakes Area, Ontario, Canada - Sep2016-L224-25m | ecosystem: Environmental > Aquatic > Freshwater >... | reverse complement strand
CGCGCTTTTTAAGGTTGGATTCTGCATCACCCTTTGGGTGAGTGTCTTTAAGCGGTAATACCATGGCTCAACTCAATTAATTCGGTCAATACAGATTATAGCGCTTTGTTGAAATGATTTTTATAGGTTTATGAATGAGCAATTGTTTTGGGCAAAGCAGCTTCAGGCATTGGGGTTAGCAGGGCGACCGTTACCAGCAAAACAAGTGACTGCTTTAGCATTAGCAAAGGGTCTAAGAGTCGTTCTTAATTCAAAAGAGATGGCAAATGCTGCTAAACAATCAGGCTCAGTGATGCAGAAAAATCAAGGGGTAGCGCAGGCTATTGCATTGCTTGAGAGCTGCGTAAGCCTAGATTAGATTCAGATGTGAGTGGATTCAGCTTCCAGGCCTAATATAAACGACCATTCTTCGGCGCTCACTGGCATGATAGACAGACGATTACCGGGGCGCACGACCGCCATTTGAGCTAATTCTGGCTTGGCTTTAAGTTCTTTAAGGCTGATAGTGCGGGATAAGTATCTAACGAATTGGACATCGACCATCATCCAGCGAGGCTTTTCAGGATCCCTTTTAGGATCAAAATGTTTGTCATCAGGATCAAATGCGGTGTGATCGGGATAGCCTTCTTTCGCTATTTTCATAATGCCTACAATGCCGGGCTCTTCGCAGTTTGAATGATAAAAAAATACTAGGTCATCCAGTTTCATCGCGTCTCTTATCATGTTTCTGGCCTGATAATTGCGTACACCATCCCAAGGTTCAGTTTGGTTAGGTCTTTGGTAAAGATCATTGATGCCAAACACATCGGGTTCAGATTTCATGAGCCAATAATTCATATATTCTCCAAAGTATTACAAATATTAAATGTTCAGGTAAATGAGTTTTTATGATGATTATTTTATAGTGGGATTTATCAAGATCTACAATCTGTTTTCTTTCACTTTAAGCCTCCGGTGTAAGGTGATAGACATTCTTAAAATCGCGCATGTGAAATCCTTATAGTAGGGTATAAATTACCTATATATAGGTAATTTATACCCTACTATAAGGATCGTTAACCTGAATTGATAGTTATATAAACATCAAATTTGCATCGCATAAATTTAATGAGTTGGAGGGTGCAAATAATCAATATCATAACTAAATGTATTTATAGGTAATTTTAGCATTAACTTTAACTATTTAAGTTAGCCATAGATCATTTGGCACATTGTATGCTTTACCCTAAGTATGCAATTTAGGTATTGCATAAAACTTAGTTGCATTCACTTATCGTATTTTTTGGAGAAGCTATCATGGCTAAAGTACAAAAATCAACCGACTCATCTAGTTTAGCTGAAGTCGTAGACCGTATTCTTGACAAAGGCATCGTTATTGACGCTTGGGTTAAGGTTTCATTAGTTGGTATCGAATTATTATCAATTGAAGCTCGTGTAGTTATCGCTTCTGTTGAAACTTATTTGAAATATGCTGAAGCGATTGGCTTAACTGCCAGTGCTGCAACACCAGCGTAACTAATAATTAATTTTAAGGAGAGCTATCATGGCTAAAGTACAAAAATCAACCGACTCATCTAGTTTAGCTGAAGTCGTAGACCGTATTCTTGACAAAGGCATCGTTATTGACGCTTGGGTTAAGGTTTCATTAGTTGGTATCGAATTATTATCAATTGAAGCTCGTGTAGTTATCGCTTCTGTTGAAACTTATTTGAAATATGCTGAAGCGATTGGCTTAACTGCCAGTGCTGCAACACCAGCGTAATTAAATTGAAGAGAACGAGTGCCGTTGTTTTTTTTAACATACGGGCACTTACAACTTCCTCAAGCTCACAGCTTGGGGTTTGTCATAAAGAGATAACCTAAGGAGAACACCCATGGGACGTTTCACAGATGATCTGGCGCAATTACGAAGTCACATTGATAGTACTCGTGAAGACCGCTTATCTGAACAGAATGCACGGATTTTTAGTGTAAAAGCTCAGATATCTGACTTTGCTGCAACTCGCGCGAGCAACGGAATACAAGATGCTAAAGCACGGGCAGCGTTTGTCAACAATAATGCGAATGACGTTAATCGTTTAGTAAGTTCATTTCATCACTTTCGTCAGGTGATGGGGCGGCAGGGGCGTGAAGAGCGAGCTGCTTTTGTTAATAATGTGTCAAAAGATACGTTAGAATTACTGACTGGCTTTAATGCTGATCGTAAAAACATGGCTGAACAGACCGCAAAAGAAAGAGCAGACTTTATTTCTGCAAATAGAAGCAGTGTTGGGGCTTTCATTAATGAAGCTTCACAAGATAGAGCCGGTGCTCATGCAGTATTTTTCGGCACAGTTGCCGCTAAAAAAAAAACAGCATTTCTAGTATAGCGATTCGATTCGCTGATGATGCCACGGAAATAACTGATGAAAATGTGCAAATACATCATGAAGAGACAAGCCTTGAACAGCAAGCGCTGCCAGAAGTTGTAGAACCGACTGCTTCATCTTCATCAGACTCAACCATCATCGAGCCATTAGAAAGTACAGAAGTAAAAAAATCGAAAAAAACAGCTAAACATAACGATACATCTTTAGGCAAAAAGGAAAGCAAATAGTGACTTAATGCAAATTAAGGACAAATGCTGACTCATATAGACCTTTAGTCTTTTAATAAAATACTAAAGGTCTGACATACTGTATTAACAGTTACATTAAAATTTTATATTTAAGTGCTAGTGGGGCTAAATTCAGAATGCTTGCATTCATAGCAACAGCATTTAAAACCATCCGATTTTTTAATTCCTTGTTATCGGGAAGGACAGGTGCCATTTTGGCTCAGGAGCATTTATGATTAGTAATAAAACCGTTTCAAATCCACGTTATGAAGTAAAAGATGATCTTATCGTTCCAGAGGCGAGTAAGGGTTTTGTCGTTACGCCCTATGTGAAAGAGATCATAGATCGTTCTTTGGTTTATTTAAATGCAGGCTATCCAGTCCATTTTGCAGGACCATCAGGAACAGGGAAAACAACGTTAGCATTTCATCTGGCTGCCCAATGGGGTCGTCCTGTTACTTTATTACAAGGTAATCAAGAATTTGTAAGTTCCGATTTAACAGGGAAAGACGTTGGTTATCGCAAAAGTAGTTTAGTTGATAATTACATACATTCAGTGTTAAAAACGGAAGAGCAGATGAGTCGTATGTGGGTCGATAACCGTTTGACGACGGCTTGTCGGAACGGCGATATGCTAATCTATGATGAGTTTAATCGTTCGAAAGCAGATACCAATAATGTACTGTTATCCGTTTTATCAGAGGGCATTTTGAATTTGCCCGGTGCGCGCACTTCGGGCGAAGGCTATCTGGATGTGCATCCTGGTTTTCGTGCAATTTTTACCTCTAACCCTGAAGAATATGCCGGAACGCATAAGACGCAAGATGCATTAATGAATCGCATGATTACGATTAATGTGGGTCTTGTTGATCGGGACACTGAGGTACAGATACTTCATGCCCGCTCTGAATTACCACTGAAAGAATCCGGATACATTGTAGATATCGTCAGAGAGTTGCACGGTAGCGACCACGAGGCAAAACATGGTTTGCGGGCGGGTATTGCTATCGCTCGTATCTTACAAATACAAGGATTGCAGCCCCGTTTTGGTGATCAGCTATTCCACTCTATTTGTTATGATGTTTTGAGCATGGAAACCGCTAAAATACAACATTCCGGACGATCCATATTTCATGAAATGGTTGATGGTATAATACGTAAGTATTGTCCACCAGTAGGATCAGAAGCTATTAAAGTATCTACAAGAATAAAAGTAGTGGAGTAAAAAATCATGGCCATAATCACTAGTCCACCCCGAACAGTTACAGATATAAAAACACATTCTGGACGAGTAAGTCGTGATCATCAAGTCTATCGAGACTATTTTCAGGTCGGTGCTCTCGAATTAGAGCGTTGGCGCAGAGCCAAAGAACGTGAAGTGGCTTTATCGAGAATTACCAGTATTGATACTCGCATAGCAGAAATTGATAAAGAAAAAGCAGCACTGCTTGCAAGTGCTACAGCTGCCTGCGATGAGATTTATAATAAAGGAAATCCAGGGGAGGCTGAGAATAAAAAATCTTCTGGCTTGCGAATCAAGTATTGAGGTTGTTATTATGAACAAAATTCATACCATTGCTCACATCCGTACGATGCGTATGGCTAAGAGTTATCGCGCTTGTGTTAATCTGACAGGTAAATCACAAATACTTACTGATTTCGGGCGTATTTATTCAGAAGAGTATCAGCGCTTAAATCGTGTGAGTCAAACGGGCCATAAAAAGCGTATTTTATTAAGGAGAGTTTTGTGAGCACTGATAAACTAAGAGACAGTCGAGCAAAAGTGCTTTATGCGCTTTGTGCGTCCGACGGTTTAAAGCCTAGCTATCAAATTCGAGGTCTTGAATCTGCGGCTGTCTATGCTATAGATCAAGATGGTTTAAGAGCGGTGGTTAGCGATACCGTTAGTACCCGCTTACGTCCAGATAGACGAAATATCAGTGCGCATCAAGCAGTATTGCACTCATTGACAGAAGATAATACTGTATTACCCATGCGTTTTGGTGTTATAGCTCGAAATGCTGAAGCAGTAGAAAAGCTCCTAACTTCTAACCAGGATACGATCAGAGAGCATTTTGAACGCCTAAATGGGCGTGTTGAAATGGGTTTACGCGTTTCTTGGGATGTAGCTAATATTTACGAATATTATGTTGCTAATCATCCAAGCTTGAGGCAAGGGCGTGATGAAATCTGGGATAGAGATGCTAATAACATTGATCATCGCGATGAAAAAATTCGACTGGGAAACCTCTATCAATCATTGCGAGATGCCGACAGAATAGAATTCACAGAAAAAGTAAAAGAAGTTTTGTTCGATTATTGTGAAGATATTGTTGAAACAGCGGTTAAACGGGAAAAAGATGTAATGAATTTGGCCTGTTTAGTCGAAAGAGACAAGCTTGATGAGTTTGCCAAAGGTGTTTTTGAAGCCTCAAAACTATTCGATAATGTGTATTTATTTGATTATACAGGACCTTGGGCGCCGCATAATTTTATTACATTAGATTTGCATGCACCAGTCGTTAAAAAGAACGCATTAACGAGTGTTAAAAACCATACGCGGTAAAAAGGCTATGCCATGCTCTTAGTTGACGACATTTTATTCTCGCCTGTTAAAGGGATCAATTGGATTTTTAAAAAAATCCATGAGCTGGCAGAAGAGGAGTTATCTGGAGAAGCCGATCGAATTCGTGATAATCTCACAGAGCTTTATATGCAATTAGAAACAGGTGAGATTACAGAAGAAGAATTTGAACAACAAGAAGCCATACTGCTAGATCGATTAGATGCCCTCGATGAAGAGGATGATTTAATAGGTGACACTGAAGAAGACGAAGAAGAAGAAGACGAAGAGGGGGCTTGAAGCCGATGATCCTCCCAAGATTTTTACAAGAAGGCCCGCTAAAGCTGGTCTTTTTTGGAGGTAAAGGCGGTGTAGGAAAAAGTACCTGCGCAACTGCCGCAGCTTTAAAATTGGCACAAGATCACCCAGAACATATTTTTTTGTTAGTCTCAACTGATCCGGCACATTCTCTCCAAAATATACTGTCTACTTTGGAATTTCCAAAGAACTTAGAGGTTCGTGAATTAAGTGCTGTCTCTTCATTGCATGAATTCAAAGTAAGGTATGAAGCATCTCTGAAAGAAATTGCAGAGCGTGGAACGTTTCTTGATCAAGTCGATATTCAAAACTTAATGGATACCGCACTTCCTGGTATGGATGAATTAGCTGCTTACCTTGAAATTGCAAAATGGACTCAAGAAGATAATTACTATCGAATCATTATAGACACTGCTCCAACAGGTCATACATTACGATTATTGAATATGCCAGATTTGATTCATCGCTGGTTAATTGCGTTGGATACTTTGCTCGCCAAACATCGATACATGCGAAGTCATTTTGGCGGTGATAAGCACTTGGATCATTTGGATGTTTTTTTACTAGATATGAATGATTCACTGAAATCAATGCATGCCTTAATGATGGATAAAGAGCGTTGCAATTTTATTTTAGTTATGATCGCTGAATCCATGGTTGTAGAAGAAAGCATCGATCTCGCTAAGGCATTAAGTAAACAAAAAGTATTTATGTCTGATCTGGTCGTTAATCGATTGACGCCAGAAAGTCACTGCCGTATGTGCATTGCAGAAAATAATAGGCAAAAGCTGGCTCTAAGGGATATCCATTTAAGGTTGCCTGGACACACGTTTTGGACTCTGCCTTTGTTGGTTGACGAACCTAGAGATAAACTAGTGGGTATTCTATGGTCTCAGTTAGGTGTGCTTGATAAAGATCTTGGGATGCCTACGCCTGTTTTAAGTGGAAATAAATTACACTTACATGTAGAAAACCCAATTCAACTACCGGCTAATAGCTCAAAGTTAATTATTTTCGCAGGTAAAGGCGGTGTAGGTAAGACAACCTTGGCTTGCGCAACGGCATTACGATTGCAAAATGATTATCCTGAATTACGCATTTTATTATTTTCCACTGATCCCGCTCATTCCATTGGCGATTGTTTGGGCTTGAGGGTACAATGCAGTCCTACAAAAGTAATACTTAAGTTAGATGCTCAAGAAATAAATGCTGAAGCGGATTTTGAAAAAATTCGTATGGATTATAGGGAAGAGTTAGAAAGTTTTTTACGTGATTCCTTGCCGAACCTAGATATTACTTTTGATCGTGAAGTGCTAGAGCGCTTACTTGATCTAGCACCCACTGGATTGGATGAAATCATGGCGCTAACAACCATTATGGATCATCTTGATAGTGGTCGCTATGACATGATTGTTGTGGATGCTGCGCCCAGTGGGCATTTGCTGCGTTTACTGGAATTACCTGTGTTGATCCGAGATTGGCTGAGAATTTTTTTCTCATTGTTGCTCAAATACCGTAAAATAATGCGATTTCCACATTTATCAGAGCGATTGGTAAAGCTTTCGCGCGAATTAAAAAATTTACGTATTTTATTGCAGGCGAGTGAGCAAACCGGGATTTATGCGGTGACTATTCCTACTCACTTGGCATTTGATAAAACCAATGAAATGACACAGGCTTTACAGCGATTAGGTATCAATATTAAAGCACTAATTATTAATCAAATGACGCCTGCAAGCATTTGCGCGTTTTGCCAAGCAATTGCAAATCACGAATCAGAACTGTTAAAAAATGCTCATGAAACATTTCCGAACTTATCGACAGCATTGGTTTTTCGGCAAAATGACCCGGCCGGTTTAAATGAGTTAAGGAATTTGGGTTTTGCACTTTATATATAGATTGTTGGGAATAGATATTATGGCAAACAAGCAATATCAGGATAAAAAGGAACAAGTTTCTCTATGTGAGGCCTTGGATCGTTTATTAAACAAAGGAGCTGTTGTGGTTGCAGATGTCACTGTTTCAGTTGCAAATATTGATTTGATTTATTTAAGCCTTCAGGCTCTGGTGGCTTCAGTTGAAACTGGCAAACAATTACGGGGAAGAGAATAATGACAAAAAATCAATTATTATCAAATTGCCCTAAAGTTGACGCAGTTCCGTTCATTGCACAACAATTGGTTGCCGCAAACACGCCTCGAAAATTGGAAATTGATGGCGATCGCGTTCGTAATGGTTTAGCACAACTTGTTTTAACGTTAGTCAAATTACTACACGAGCTTCTTGAAAGGCAGGCCATAAGAAGAATGGATTCGGGTTCGTTAAGCGATGAAGAAATTGAACGCTTAGGAATGACTTTGATGCGTCAAGCCGAAGAATTAGATAATCTACGCGAAGTCTTTGGTCTCAAAGATGAAGATTTGAATTTGAACCTAGGCCCTTTGGGTCGATTATTATAAAAAATGAGTTCCATGAACAATCATACAAAATTATTCTGGATTATTTATGAACACAGTCTTTGTGTTCTCTTTTTAAAGGAGTTTCATCATGGTTAATGCTTCTACAGACAATAACACATCAACCCAAGGGTTCCTCTTGCGTATGGGCAATGCTTGGCTTGAGCAAGGAGAACTTCGGCAAGCAATAGGTGTGTTTCTAAAAATTGTTGAAGAATACTCTAGTAGTGATGAAAGTAATGTGGCGAAATCAGCTTTGCTGACTATTGCTCAGCGTTACGAAAAAGAGGGTCAGTTACGGCTGTCTTTGGATATTCTTGAAAGACTTGATAACGCTACCAATTAAATGCAATGAAATTTATTCCATGCCGTGGATTGTTCAAGCCGTACGTTAAGATTGGGACAATTGGTATGCGCTATTTGCCTATCGGGGCAAATGTGCAAGAGGATTTAAGACCTATCGGTCGATTACTGTAAGGATTTACGTCATGAGCGACAATAAAAAATTAACCCACTCAACAAACTCGACTACGGTAGCTGATTTGCTAGAGCGGCTGTTAGATAAGGGCATCGTTATAAGTGGTGACATTCGTATTCGTTTAGTTGAAGTCGAATTACTTACACTTGAAATCCGCTTATTAATCTGCTCCGTAGATAAAGCGTTGGAAATGGGATTAGATTGGTGGACCGGTAACCCAGCTTTTGATTCTAAAGCTAGAGGGCCTGCATTACCCAATTTAGAGTTGGAAGATCGTCTTAAGCGCTTAGAGGATCGTTTGGGCGCGGCGTTACCTGTGGACGAAGAAAAACAGATCTAAGGATGGTTTTTTATGCGTGCATTGATTTATTTCCCCATTATTCATAGTCCTCAGGATTTAGGTTCATTGAGTAAAGCAGCCCGTGAGCTCAGAAGTGACGCGCAGGAAAACAAATATCTTGATGCTGTCAAACAATTTTGGGAAATAGTTGCCACGACCATTGAAGGCTTGGAGTTAGATTATAGCGGTTTAAAGCTTTATCAAGATGGTTTGCCTGTATGTGGGAAAGAAAAGGAAATCGTAGCAGAGGTTGCGGAGTTGGGAAGTGAAAACCATAGGTTACTCCAAACTTTAAATAAAAAAGGAGCGGTACTTATGGGTACAGAATCTCCAGAGCTTTTGGTTAAAGAACGTGAATTAATGATGCAGATGCTAATTCCTACGGAGCTTAAAAAAACCTCTTTAGAAAGCGCTCAAGTATTGTTAAATCAACGGGATGAATATATAGCCCAACGCATTAATCAAACATTACAGGACAACGAAATGGGTATACTTTTTCTTGGGCTCATGCACAATATTGAAGCAAAACTACCCGAAGATATTTTTCTCATAGAACCGTTAGGGAAACCAAGTATTCTAAGAGATGGACGTTAATTACCAAGCTTATTACCCTTGCAATCCAATAAATTAAAATTTAGTTTATTGTGTTATGATTGATGGTAAGAGACTTTTGAACGGTAAACAATAATACAAAATTCCATTTTCTTTGAGCAGTCAATAAGTTGCAATGCTTGTTGAGATGCCTCTTCTGCAAAAATTTTGAATAGGCATTAGTGCTTCTATAGGTATTAGTGCCTAAACGAAGTTTTGGATTATAATACATTCCAACAAAACGATTTATTTTCATAACGTGTTAGAGGAAATCACTTGACGTATTGGGTGAGTCGTTATTTAGGCTGATGTTGACTTTAGTATACTTAAGAATTTGTAAGTTAGTTAAACCTACTCTGTCTTTTACTTAATATGATCCTAAAATATTAGTGCATAGCTTCTTGGCTTTGTTTCTAAGAGGGTTGTTTTCACTTAAATTAAGATAACAAACCAGTATATCTATCTACCCAATGAAACCAAATAGTTCGGGTCACATCCTAATTATAGATGACAACAAAGATATTTGTGATTTGTTGGCTCATCTTTTAGAGCATGCAGGGTATAAAACCCAGCAGGGTTACGATGGTAACACTGCAATAAATTTATTATCACAGTGTGAGCCCGATTTACTGCTACTTGATAGTGTTATTCCTGAGCCGAATGGTATGGCAGTATTGGCTAAAGCTCATAGCATGTATCCACAACTTCCGATTATTATAGTTACAGGCACAGCGGGTATTCTAAGTGCAGTTTGTGCTATCAAGGCGGGTGCATGGGATTATCTACCAAAACCTTTTGATAATAATCGGGTTTTAGAGTTAGTTAATCGTGCTGTGCAAACACGCGGTGGTAAAAAAGAGATAGATAGTCTACCCAATAGAGATTTATATGCTCGAATTGGCGAGTCAATGGGTAGAAGCCCAGAAACTCAGCAAATTTTAAAAGATATTGCTCGTGTGGCGCACACCGACTTTTCTGTTATTATTCAAGGCGAAACGGGGACTGGCAAGGAAATGATTGCCCGAAACATACATTTATCAAGCAAACGAGCAGCGGCAAATTTTATACCTATTGATTGTGGTGCAATTTCAGATTCATTGATTGAAAATGAATTATTTGGCCATGAAAAAGGCTCTTTTACTGGTGCGGATAACGTATCCATAGGTAAGTTTGAAGCGGCTAATGGCGGCACTTTATTTCTGGACGAAGTCGCCAATATGTCTTTATCAGCCCAATCAAAATTACTACGAGTGCTGCAGGAGCATGTTATTTATCGTTTAGGTGGTGTAAAAGCTATTCCGGTTAATGTCCGTATACTGGCTGCAAGCAATGAATACCTGTTGGATGCGGTAGTTAAAGGTAAATTTCGTGAGGATTTATATTATCGCCTCAATGAATATGTCATCCATCTCCAGCCATTACGAGAACGTCCAGAGGACATAATTTATTTAGCGAATCTTTTTATGAAGGAGGTCTGTGCTGAACTTTCCATGGAGTTGTTGACCTTTTCAAGTGAAGTTAAAAAATTACTGTTAAATCACAAATGGACAGGTAATGTCCGTGAGCTACGGGCTGTTATTCGTCGAGTTGCTTTAATCTCCCATGAAGAAGTTACTGTTGAAGATTTAAATTTTTTATTCGCTTGCCATCATTCTAAATCATCTAATTTATCTTTATGCCAAGTGGTAAACCCTGAGGAAACAACAAGACCGAAAGAAGATAATACAAGTTTGTCATGTTTAAACTGTATCGCTCATGGTGATTATAAGGGTTTATCGTTGAAGGAAATTCATCGTATTAATAACGCCAAAGTAGATAAATTAATAATTCAATCGGTTCTAAAAGAAACGGGAAACAATAAAGCGGAGGCAGCACGGCGTTTAAATATTGATTACAAATCACTGTGCTCCAAACTCAAAGAAACAACATAATCCGAGGTAAAAAGCGATGATTAGCAAAAAAGGTAACTTAACCGGAAATGTGGAAGGCATTTTGCGTGGACTAGGCGATTTAGTAGAAAAGCTAGGAGAACTAGCCGAAAAAGGGGATCAATTAAAACGCAGTGGGGTTTTTGATATTGACACTTCTGGCGGCAAAGATGCTAAGGCGGTTTACGGCTTTTCTATGAAAATGGGCTTGAATGGTGACCAGGAGCCGCACATTGAGGCTTTCGGAAATGTTCATCGGGATGAAAAGACAGGTGAAACAACGGTACAGGCAGTGTCTGAACCCCTGATTGATATTATTGAAGAAAGTGATCACGTTTTAGTGTTGGCTGAGATGCCAGGTGTAGCCGACGAAGACATTCATTTAGATTTAAACGGTGATATTTTAGTGCTACATGCCGAAAAGGGTAGTAAGAAATATCACAAAGAAATCGTCTTACCGCATGCCTTTGACAGTAATGCAATGGAACGTTCTTGCCATAACGGCATTTTAGAAGTCAAACTAAAACAGTGAGACGATTATGACTAAAGAACTTAAGCTTAAGGTTACTGAAGCCCTGTCCAAGGATACCGGTCGTGGTTATGCGCGTATTGATCCATCGGATATGGCAAAGTTAAATTTAGCTGTAGGAGATATTGTTCAGGTATCAAGTTCAAAAGGCAGTGGTGTCGCCAAATTAATGCCAACGTATATTGATCTGCGCGGCAAAGGCATTGTGCAATTGGATGGCTTGACTCGGCGTAATGCGGCTCTGAGTTTGGATGAAAAGGTTCTCATTGAACCTGTTACCTGTAAACAGGCTACTCGCATTGTTCTTATTCCCACTACGATTACGCCCAATCCACGTGATTTAGATTACATAGGTAGCCTACTTGATGGCTTACCTGTTAAAAAAGGTGATCTATTACGTGCCCATTTGTTTGGTAGTCGTTCTGCGGAATTTAAAGTCGAAAGTACACTACCCGAAGGTGCAGTACTGATTAATCCCACGACAGCACTCGTTATCGGTGGCTCAAAAGAAACCAAGAATGCTACAGGAAATGGCCAACGCCTGTCGTATGAAGATGTCGGCGGATTAAGAGGTCAGGTACGCCGCATTCGGGAAATGATCGAACTACCTTTGAAGTATCCCGAAGTCTTTGAGCGCTTAGGAATAGATGCACCGAAAGGCGTATTATTATCGGGTCCCCCTGGCTGTGGTAAAACACTTATTGCACGTATTATTGCCCAGGAAACAGACGCTCAATTTTATACCATCAGCGGCCCTGAGATCGTACATAAGTTTTATGGTGAAAGTGAAGCGCATTTGCGTAAAATTTTTGAGGAAGCGGGGCGAAAAGGCCCCAGTATTATTTTCCTTGATGAGATTGACTCTATTGCACCCCATAGAGACAAGGTTGTCGGTGATGTTGAAAAACGTATCGTTGCTCAACTATTGGCTTTAATGGATGGTTTAAAAAGTCGAGGTAAAGTCATTGTTATTGCAGCAACTAATTTACCCAATGCGATTGATCCTGCTCTACGACGTCCTGGACGTTTTGACCGGGAAATTTCTATCCCTATTCCAGACCGTGAAGGTCGGCGTGAAATTATCGAAATTCACAGCAGAGGAATGCCTCTAAATGATGATGTAGAACTCAACATTGTTGCTGATGTAACTCACGGTTTCGTCGGTGCTGATTTAGAAGCCTTATGCCGTGAAGCTGCGATGAGTGCCTTGCGACGCCTTCTCCCTGAAATTGATTTCAGTGCAGCCGAAATACCTTATGAACGTCTTACTGCATTAACAGTAACGATGGATGACTTTAGATCGGCTTTATGCGAAGTATCACCCTCCGCTATCCGTGAGTTATTTGTGGATATTCCAGATGTACGCTGGAATGATGTGGGTGGATTGGATGACATTCGTCGTCGCTTGATCGAATCTGTTCAGTGGCCTATTAAATACCCTGAACTTTATCAGCAAGCGGGTGTAAAGCCGCCTAAGGGCTTGTTATTAGCGGGGCCTCCAGGTGTTGGTAAGACCTTAATTGCAAAAGCCATCGCTAATGAAAGCGGCGTAAATGTCATTTCAGTTAAAGGTCCAGCACTGATGTCTCGTTATGTGGGAGATTCTGAACAGGGTGTGCGTGATTTGTTTCACAAAGCCCGTCAAGCAGCACCCTGTATTATTTTTCTGGATGAAGTTGATTCTGTGGTGCCCGCAAGAGGAGAAGGTTCAACAGACTCTCATGTTGCTGAGCGAGTGTTAAGCCAGTTTTTATCGGAAATGGATGGTTTGGAAGAGCTCAAAGGTGTCTTTGTGATGGGCGCGACTAATCGTGCAGATTTGATTGATCCAGCTATGCTTCGTCCTGGGCGTTTTGATGAAATCATTGAGCTAGATTTGCCCAATGAAGAAGCGCGTAAACAAATTTTAGCAGTGCATTTACGTAATAAACCGCTAGGCGAAAACATTTTCGTGGATAAATTGGCTGCTCGTTGTTTTAATGCGAGTGGAGCGGAGCTTGCTGCTGTTTGTAATCGTGCTGCGTTATCAGCCTTACGTCGTGCAGTACAAGCCTGTAAAAGCGATGAGGCGCCTAATAAATTAACCGTTCTTATAGAACAGCATGATTTTGATGAAGTCATTGCAGAAATGTTTGGTAAAGAAGGTGAGGATTTTCGGTGAGTGCAAAGGCTGAATCGCCTCTTGCTATATATCTTTATGGTTTTACCTTTCCAGGAACGGTTGTACCATCGGTTTTGGGTGTCGATGATGAGCATATACTTACAGATTATAATTCCTCGGGATTGAATGCAATTATCAGTTCAGTTGCATTAGTTGATTTTACCGGTGAAGCCGGTGAAAACAATTTGCAGAATGTTGCCTGGCTAACCCCTCGTGCTTGTCGTCATGCACTGGTTATTGATAAGCTAATGGAGCAAGGCGCTGTTTACCCCTTATCATTTGGCACTCTGTTTTCCAATGTAAAAGCATTGGAGCAGGAAATGAAAAGCCGCGCCAATGCTGTATTAGCGGTATTGCATCATGTGTCAGGCTGTCAGGAATGGTCCCTGGAAGCAACACTTGATCGTAAAAAAGCGGTTGATTATTTGTTAGTTGAAGGACTGCAATCTGGGCATTTTACATTACCTGAAAGTGTGGGTCGTCGCCATCTTGAAGAACAGAAATTACGCAGGAGTTTAGCTTCTGAATTAAATGGTTGGTTAACAGAATCCTTAACGTTAATTCAAGACGAATTAAGCCCATTGATGCATGATTTTCGCTCACGGCGAGTAACCGAAGATAAGGTTTTACACACAGCCTATTTGCTCCCTGTTGAAAAAGTGGCTGCTTTTCAGCAGCAGGTAAGTGCTATCAGTAAGCGTTTTGAGCCTTGTGGTTTTAATTTTCGGGTCACAGGCCCTTGGGCTCCCTATAGTTTTTCTCAACTTGCAAGCTTATGAGTTTTTTACTGTATGGTATTATTAACGAAGCGTCATTGCTAGTAATTGAGCCTACTTTTACACTCATTAAAGCAGCAGGTATAATCGCTATAGCCAAAGCCTGTGAGAATGAAGTCAGCCGAGAACCTGCTGTGGTTTTAGCTTATGGCGAAAAAGTGATGAATATTCATCAACAAACCACATTGATCCCCATGCGCTACGGCAGCATTTTGGCAGATGAGGAGGCAGTAAAAGTACACTTAAAGGATAATAACGCGCGTTACCAAGCACGCTTGGCCGAACTCAATAATTGTGAGGAAATGGGCATACGTCTACTACTTGAACCCTTTCCTGATAGTGACACGAGTTCTCAGCAACCCGTGAGTGGACTAAGCTATTTGAAGGCACGAAAACGCGCTTACGCCGTACCAGAAAAGGCCGAACAACAAGCGGCTTTTTTGGAAGATGCATTATCAGGGCTTTATCGACAACACTGTGCGGCCATCAGTGTTTTTAATGGACAACAGACTTATCTGTTAAGTTATTTAGTACACCGTAGCAATTTACCTGCTTTTCATGAACGGTTGAGTTTTGTTGAAAAAAGCATAACGGATTTATGTTCTGTTAGCGGCCCTTGGCCACCCTATAATTTTGCCAACTAAAGCTACCGAGCTAATAAGCTACTATCATGTCAGAAAACCCAACAAAAAATAGTTTTGAAATTCAGTACGAGATGCTGCTAAATGCTATTCCTTCCTCTGTTTTAATGGTTGATAGAAAGCTTCAAATACTCTCAGTTAATGAAAATTTTTTAATTAAAAGTCAACGAAGTAAAGATGCTACAGTTGGCCGTCCTTTAGCAGAAGTATTTCCTCTTGTTATTTTACAAAGTACGGGTATTGAAGAAAGCATACGTAATGTGTTTCATACAGGCATCGCTGTTAAGGGACAGAAAATGACTTATCGTGCCCCCGGCGTTCCACTTCGTATTTATTACTACTCCATTTTACCGATTCAAATTGATCAAATCATACTCATCATGGAAGATGTTACTGAGCAATTCCGTCTGTCTGAAGAAGTTCGTCGAGTAGAGCGGCATCTGGCGTCAGTTGTCGAAAGTGCGAGTGATATTGTACTTTCGACGGATATTGATGGACGCATATTGACCTGGAATTCAGCGGCAGAAAAACTATCTGGATTGTCCACGCAGGAAGTTTATGGACGTTACTTTTTTGACTTCTGTGATCTGAGTCAAAAACAGATGGTGCAACAAATTTTTCAGCGTATGAAAACCAGCAATGCTGCTCACACCACAGAATTTAATTTATTAACACCTAGCAATAGCGGAACTATTTTAATTTCTTGGGTATTTTCGCCCATGAAAGATGATTATTCTAAAACGGTAGGTACCGTTGTGGTAGGTCGAGATTTAGCTGAGCGACGTAAACTGGAGTTACAACTACGGCAATCGCAAAAATTGACAGCATTAGGTGTTATGGCAGGAGGCATTGCCCATGAAATTCGTAATCCACTGGCCGTTTGTTCTTCGGCTGCACAATTTCTACAAGAAAATCAAATTTCCGATGATTTTCAAAAGGAATGTGCAAAAAAAATACAAGCCAATATTCAAAAAGCTTCAGCAATTATAGAAAATCTACTGCGCTTTGCCCGCTCATCACTTGATACAGAAATGGTTGAAGTTGATTTAATCTCGGTTCTTAAAGAAACTATTGATCTAGTCACTAATCAAGCCAAAGTACAGAAAATCAAGATACATCTGTCCCTGCAAAAAAATAATATTGTAGTCTCTGGGGTGCAAGGTTTATTGCAACAAGTATTTATGAATATATTTCTAAATGCTATAAATGCAATGCCTACAGGTGGTGTCTTGAGTGTTGCGATTAATACGGTTGAAGATCGAGTAATTGTTCGTGTTATTGATACCGGTGTTGGTATTGCGGCCGGCGAGCTGGATAAAATATTCGACCCGTTCCATACTTCTTCTCCGGTAGGTCAAGGTACTGGCTTGGGATTGTCAATTTGTTATAGCATAATTCGCCAACATCTTGGTTCTATACAGGCAGAAAGCCGCCTTGGTCAAGGTGCTGCTATAATTGTAACGCTACCACTCCTGTGAGCTTAATGAACAAAAACGTTCTAATAGTGGATGATGAACCCGATATGTGTTGGGTTGTCTCTCAGATCATTCAATCACAAGGTTTAAATGTTTTCACAGCTTACACTGGGGAAGATGCATGTTTTAAATTATCCAAGGGTGATTTTTCTGTCGTTTTCTTAGATGCCAAATTGCCTGATATGGATGGTTTAGATGTCGCAAGGAGGATACACACAATGGTCAAAGAAAGGCCCCAAGTTGTGTTGGTTTCTGGTTATCATTATCGCGATGATCCTGTTGTTCGTAATGCACAGGAAGAAGGAATTATCTGTTGCTTTTTAGCAAAGCCCTTCAGTAATGAAGAACTCCTAAGTATCTTGATTGCATTATCAAGTTAAGAATACCTAGTGATTTAGGGGATTTTATTTGGCTGTGTACGTCTGAATTCAATTTTTTGAATATTCAATCAAATTCTAAGCAACACTTAATCAACAAAAGGTGTTGATTAAGCAGCAGATTAATCGACAGGGCCTTTATTAAAAGCACCATTAATTAACATGCTAAAGTCTTCTGAATATTTTATTTATTATTAGTCAATAAGTTATGAGCTTTTTGAGTGTAACTTCTCATTAATTGCAGGTAACACCTAAGAATCAGGTTAGAATACCTATATGGATACTCTCAAGCCGCAATTACCGAAAATCAGTCATGAAGATCGAACACCGATAGTTGATATACTATTGGA
>Ga0194062_1000427_pt1 | contig 17608 bp, 16 predicted proteins | sample SepL2225m_MetaG_FD_155481 | JGI IMG/M metagenome (GOLD analysis project Ga0194062, IMG submission 155481) | Anoxic zone freshwater microbial communities from boreal shield lake in IISD Experimental Lakes Area, Ontario, Canada - Sep2016-L224-25m | ecosystem: Environmental > Aquatic > Freshwater >... | reverse complement strand
ACACAAAAACAGACTTAAGTTCTCAACTTAATTAATATTTAGACCAAAACGCTGTCTTGCGTTTATGATTCTTCTGTAAGTTAGCCCGATAGGTATCATGAGTTATCCAACTTTGCCAATCGGTCACTCGTGGAGCGAAAGGATTCTTCCGCTGCACGTCGAGCGGCATTAATCATAAAATCAGAGCGCGTTTTACCCTGAATTTTTGCAGCTCTGTCAATTAGATCTCGGATATCATGACGAACACGCAGGTTAACCGCATGAGTTTGTGTATCAGTTGTTTGGCTGTAAGACATAATCGACCTCTCATTTATTCTTAAGTAACATATTTAGACCAAAACGCTGACTTGCGTTTATGGTATTTTTGTAAACTTGCATTAAGTAAGACATCCTAATGAAATTAAAGAGCTAGGCCTCTGAAGTATCAAAGAATTTCCCTTCTCGAAACTTAACTTTTTCTCATTAAGTGGATCAATATCTGGAAGCATCTCTTCACACAGTTGAACAAAGGTCAATGGCTGTGGAAAAAAATCGGCAGGAAGTCGCAACTCCTGTACCCCACTAAATTGAATATGAGATTGACAGTGTGACGTAACTTTTCGATCAAAATCAAATCGTACATGCGATGTATTTGATGGCGCTTTTTGCTTGATCTCTAGTAACTCTGTCCAATTATACAAATGCTCATATAATACATCATCATCACGTTCAAATGCTTCTTCAGCAGCCTCAAGCAATTCATCTACAGTATCACGAGTTGATATTGGCTGTGGATAATAAGTAAGACAAGCCTTTTCAAGTTCATTATTGGCATCAAACGAATAGAAGAATTGGAAAAATGATCCATCAGATAGAAGAAGAGAATACTGCTGACGATCAAGAAGGAATTGATATTCAAGCGGGTAATAGACCCCTTTAATGATCCCGGGCGTTCTACCCACCCACGAAATAGTCTGATCACTTTTTAAAACCAATGTGTTATCTGTTTGAATAACACAGGAAAGGTGTGATATTGCGTTTTTCAATCCCTGACAAGCTTTAGCAAAGCGCATAATCAATTTCTCATTAAATCTTAATTTTCTTTTATCCGATCTGCAATCAGATGCCTAAGCTCTGGATTCTTATCAATAAGCTCTAATAACTCTTGAATTTTGTCTAATTCTTTATCGGATTTGTTGAGAAATGACTTTCCTCGCTGAATACTAGCAATATCAGGACACGTAAAATGAAAACTTGGAAAGTCTCTTTTTATAGCAGAGATTTCGCTTTCTAGTTTTTCCATACCGTTTCCATATCCCGTTATATAACACCATCCCCGTGAGCGTGTGACAGCTACAAAATAGGCGTTACGCATACGCAGAGTAAAATCATCAACAACGCATTGGGCATTAATAACAAAAACAATATTTGCCTCATTACCTTTTGCCCTGAAAGGAGTCGTAATAGTTACATAGCCTTTTAACTTAAATACGTCAGCACTTTCAACATAGCCAGGAATAACAGATTTGATACCAACCGAATTCAATGCACGTTGAATCGTTAACATCGCTTCCTTGTTATTTCCTGATTTCAGGTTAACAATAATTATCTCTTCTGCTGCCACACCTTGATTAGAAACAAGTGTTGATATTTTAGTTTTTAAAAATTGTAGTTGTTCACTATCTTCTTTATAAACTTCACATTGAATCAGTTTAAGTGGTTTTTTGTGATTTTCTGTTAACAAGCTTTCCAATAGGTTTCGACTATTTTCGTCAGGACGCTCAATCACTACGCTATCCCCAGCTGAAATCATTAGGCTTTGAGGTTCATTAACATGATAACCAATTGCCTCCCATTCTCCAGGATGATAAAACATTTCTGTGGGATTTTGGCTATATAACCCCATTGCTACTCCATGAGCCGCCATAAGGACAGGACGAGGGGTTCTATAACAATTTGGCAATACGAAATCCTTAGGAATGTCTCCGGCATACTTTCCAGCGAGTATGGAATCAGGTAGGTTTGGAACTCCATCCTTACTACCAAATAACTCTGATGGTCCCTTTATTTCGCCATCTCTAAGAGATTGGAATTCATCGTAAGCCCAAATAATACGCTTTTCTACCCCATTACCCTTAGCTAGTTTAAAGGCCAACTGAAATACTTCGCTAGGAAAATCCTGAGCCTCATCAATCAGTATCAGGTCATACTCTGGTTCAATTTCATCCCCTAATTTCAATAGAAGATCTCGATAAATATAGGCTAATGGGTCAGCACCTTTCCCCCTAGCATCACCCAGAGTCAAGGGTATTAATCCATATTTTCTACATAGGTCTGAGTATAATCCAGGCTTTTGTTTTCCACCCCACGCATGAAACACATGTAATTTGTCTTCGAAGTCAGGGACTCGTTTTGCTTCTAAAGTGTAGTACTTTGAGATCAAAGTCTGAACATGCTGATAAAGACTTTGTGTATTAAACAGGTATAAGATTTTAAATTCTTCAAAGCGCTTGTGTGTGATTGCCGCCTTAAGGCATAAAACTATGGTCTTCCCAGTACCCGCTAAGCCTCTAATACGCTGGGGGCCTGGTGGTAACTGCATCGAAGCAAGGCGTTGGGCATCATCCTGTTTAAATGTTGTTCGTAGTGATTTTTGAATGTAGTCGTTGATAGTAACTAACTTATCTTCATCTATGATAGGGTTTTTATTTTCGTAAATGAAAGTCCCTTCAATGAGGCCATATAGTTTGTCCAGATCCTGCATAGTACAGTTGTATACATAAGGTAAGCCTCTAAGCCAAGCATCCAATTGATCTAATGTAAGCTCGGTAATCTCGAATTCTTCTGGTGATACATAATTCTCGGTTGCTTGATTAGAGCAATAGACTACTACGCTTAAAATAGGCGTCTTTGCACGTCTTGTTTTTCTATCATAAAGTGTGAGATCATTTTTCAGTCTGCTTTGAACTTCTTCCTGATAAAGGTCAAGCACCAAACTTCGGGCCAGACGAATTTCTCCCGACTCCGATCTCCAATATTCGGCACCGTTTGACTCAATCTTTTCAATAATCCGTTCTTCAACGACATCAATTAAAATAATTCCATGTTCTCTCGTCACTATTAAAAATGAGGGAACATCCTCATCTGATGCTCGTCCAAGCCTAGTCAATTTATAACCAACATAGCCATGACAAGAAGAAAACGCTGATTGAATTACATCAGCAATTTTAAAATGGAACGGTCGATTTTCAAGTGCAAGCGAACCAGGAAGGAATAAAAAGCTTGATGACATTATATGATCTTTATTGGTTTGTTGACTGCGCAAGTAATTTGTCCTGAACAGTGAGATTACGATACTTTTGGCTTTAAGTATACAGTCTTAGCACGCGGAAAGAATAACAATTTTGATCTGTAATAGCGCCTCATTATTAATGTAATTGCTCCAAGTCTAACTCCAAAAGGCGACAAGGTTATCTCTGCAATATTCTCATTTTTAGCGAGTTATCATAAAACCCAGAAACTCTTCGACATTCACTAAATCCAATAAGTTACGCTGCTTCAATCAGTTAATATTTAGACCAAAACGCTGTCTTGCGTTTATGAGTCATCTGTAAGTTAGCCCGATAGGTATCATGAGTTATCCAACTTTGCCAATCAGTCACGAGGGGAGCGAGTTGATCCAGTTTTTTTAGATAGTTCACGCCATGATGATAATACTTTGACTTTGCACGTGCGAGGATAGAATCAGTTAGCGCACGATAAATAAGACTACTCATTAAAAGCTTGCCACCGGCCTCTAACCCTTCGGCTATGGGTAACAGCCAGTAGTATGATTCCCTTTTATTTTATCGAACCGTTGCTTAAGATAGCGCTCCAACTCATCAATCCGCTGTTCTTCTAATAAAAACTCAGCGTCGTTGTAGAACCCAGATAATTATTCAAGATTCGCTAATTCAGTTAAACTGCCAATCTGTTTGCTCTCAAGCAAAATCTTTTGTATTTTTTCAAGAATACGTTTGTCAGTGATTTTTTGAGTGTCTTTAACAAAGCTTTTACTGATTTCGATATTCATTGGCTCAAGCTTTGTATAAAAGCCTTGGCTTCTTCATCACTTATAAACTCACTGTCTTCTTTAGCTTGCTTACAAGCTAGAGCAAAAGCTAAATCTTCTAGTTGATCCTGTTTTTTTTGCAACAATTCTTCTAGGAAAGCCTGTTGAACCTCATTGGGTAAGGTGTCGTACAGTGCATAGAGGCTATGAGCAGTATTAGCTTGTTGTGTAGTCATACGGTTTTCCTAAATATTTCTTGAAATTGCATTTATCAAAGTTAACGCTTCCTTAAAGCCTTTATTGCTTGAGCTTAATGATGGATAACTTTGCGTATACTTTACACAAAAACAGTCTGATTTACTTAATCTTTACTGCTTCAATCAGTTAATATTTCGACCAAAACGCTGTCTTGCGTTTATGATTCTTCTGTAAGTTAGCCCGATAGGTATCATGAGTTATCCAACTCTGCCAATCAGTCACGAGGGGAGCGAGTTGATCCAGTTTTTTTAGATAGCTCACGCCATGATGATAATACTTTAATTTTGCACGTGCGAGGATAGAATCAGTTAGCGCACGATAAATAAGACTACTCATTAAAAGCTTGCCACCGGCCTCTAACCCTTCGGCTATAGGTAACAGCCAGTAGTATGATTCCCCGTTTATTTTATCGAACCGTTGCTTAAGATAGCGCTCCAACTCATCAAGCCGCTGTTCCTCCAATAAAAACTCAGCGTCGCTGTAAGAAAGCTGAGGATCTAGAACGATCTTTTTAATCGTCTCGTTAACCACCACTTCGCGCTGATCATGCCCTATACAGTCAAGCAATGGGGTGAGAGTCGATTGACTATGATGAGCATTAAACAACTGCCAGAGTATTTTTGATTGAGCTTCAGTGTCACCCAACTCACGATAAACCGCCAACAGTAATAATTGACGCTCATGTGATCTAAAGCTTTCGGTATCATCAGGAATCAACTGTAATTTGATTAATGCCGTTTGAGGGTCTCCGCATTCCAGATAAACCCTTGCAATATCAAACCAAGGCACATCAGTAGGACGTACATGTTCCAGCCTCGCTTTTTCGAACAAAGGCGCATCCTGCAATTGCTTTGCTAATCCTTGAATCGCCTTGAGCCAACGGCCCGCTTTATAAGCGTTATCCGACTGTGACGCTCTTATCCAAAGCTCATCAATCAGGGTTCGAAGAGTGGCTTCTGGTAAATATTCGCCAGCACGCTCAAACAAGTTATCTCGAAGATCATAGTCATTATCTTCATTAAGCTTAATCACCCGATCAGCGATGACCTGTTTATTATTACATTGACTCGCAAACGATACGAAAAGGTCAGTTGCCGAAGAAAGAAATAGATCGGTTGCTGATCCACCTGAATCGTCACAACGATGAACAATGACTTTATCTATTTCGAAAAACTGGGCGAGCAAGTCAACGCCTGTACAAGGGTCCTTTACGCCCCTTTCCAAATCATTTAACAGTTGCTGTAATTCAAATGCAAAATCATCTAATTCGTGCCAGGATACAAAGTCTTCACACTGTTTAAGATCCGACAATTTGGCTTTATAACGTTCAATGTTTTCATCCGGTGTCGCTAATAATCCCTCAATGACTTCAGCGGCAGATGGCTATCTTTCAGATAACTTCAATAGTGCATCCGCTAATTGTTCAGGACCAAGTTCAATTAGTTGAGTGCGCAGAGATTTAGTCATAGGTGAAGATTTTGATTATTGAAAAGCTTTGATTTCAACGTGTAGATATGACTAAACAATAATAACCTCAAGCTCTTTAATCGCTGATAACTTTTTATCGCCCGTTAGGAATTGATCAGCATGAGCGGACAATGCACAAGCTACCTGTAATGCATCGGGTGTTCTAAGTGATTGTGAATAATTAGCTCTCAAGTCTGTAGCCAGATTAACAACATCAGCGGTTAGCTCTATAATGTGGACGCTGGGTAGTTTAAAGAAACGATTATAATGCGCTAGTAATTCAATATTATTTACCTTTAAGGGTAATACTCGGCACTCTAAAAAAGACAACCGGGAAATGATTAATTGTGTTTTATTCTGTAAGGCTTGATTTATTAATATGCGGGTTGCTTTACCTTGTTCTTGCTGGGATTCAATTAGGTAAATGATGCTACAGGCATCCAAGAACAACCTCATGACTGATCCCATTCATCTCTTAATGCCTGAAACTGGGTATTAATATCAGCATCTGTGCGTTGTCCAAAGGGCAAAGTTTGCATAAACTCCTGAACATCATTAGTTTCTGCTTCATTGATGGCTACATCCTGTTTTGTTTCAAGGAACTCAATAAAATGTAATACTTCAACGGCTTTTTCTATTGGCATTGTTTTAACATGTTGATAAATGGTTTGTGCGATGTTCATGGCCTTTATACCCCTTACTAGTTATATAATTTAATGATAGATAACATTCCCTATACTTTACACAAGCATCTGTCAATTAATGATAATTTCTACACTCCAGAGAGATTTACCCTTGTAAAAATTTGAACTAAACCTTGGATTGAAGTCGAAGACTTGAAACTGCACTTGGTATGTCTTGCGCAGCCGTTTCGTTACTCCATTCTTGCCAAAACTTAATAGTTGCACTCTCAGGCTTTAATTTTGGTTCATCGATAATTACCCTTGTTGGTAGCAAACAAGCATCGCCAACTATCAAAGCTTCTCCAATATCAAGAATTGGTAAAACATCGGTTAGTCCAGCCAAGTTGTCTGGGAATAGCTTTTTAATAACAGCTTGATCCTCCGCATTTGTAAGTCTCAATGCAACAAAATTATTACATTGGCTTAATACTGTTCTATTGACTTCCGAGGGTCTTTGGCTAATCACCGTTAAGCTGACACCGTATTTCCGTCCTTCTTTGGCAATACGTTCAAATGTTTTTAAACTGAGTTCAGAAACTGTATCTTGATTAGTCCTTTCCGGGATATAAAGATGAGCTTCGTCACATAAAAGACAAATAGGGTGGCGTGTATCTTTTGCCGCCCATTGTTGAACGGTAAAGATTAGTCTTGCGACTAATCCAATCACCAAAGGAAGCACATCAGAAGGTACCTCAGAAAAATCAATGATTTTAATCCCAGCTTTTTTTTCATTTAATGCTGAACCATTCATTAAATAGTTGCATAACTTGACTAACCAATCGACATGAAGCTCGTCATCGGAAATTTGAAACATAAAACCAAGACGCTTATCTTGAGATTTAGCCTCTAGCCTTTGAATAAATCGGGTGAGTTTACCGTAGAATGGACCTTGTTTTTCACTTCTGGATCCAGCTACCATTTCTTCATCTAACGCACTCAATTTCGATAAAACATTTCCAAGAACATAAGGAACTGGACTATCTATTGTTATTTTATCTTTGAACTTTGTATCTCCAGTTCCATTGAGAAAGTCTAGTTTTTCTTTGTATACTGTTTTTGAAAACAGCATTGCCTGATTGGGTGCATTACTATCACTTCTATCTAACAACATTGCTAACATTTCTTCATAGGTAAGAAGCCAATAAGGAAGCATCAAGACCCCATTGTCCAAATTGCCTGTTTTACCTAAGTCAGAAGGATTGGCTACTCGGAAATGTTGAATACCATCTGCCTTAAAATCCGCTCCACTGTATTCTCCGTGAAGATCAAATAAAATTGAATTCCCCATCGGAAGCTGAGCGATTTGTTCAATCAGTTTTGCTACGCACCACGATTTTCCAGACCCAGTACTTCCTACTATGACGGCATGCCGTTGGAAAAGTTTATCGCCATCCAAAAACGCCTCGGCGTTTTCATCAATTGAATATTTCCCGATAGAGAGTGGAAACTTATAATTTTCTTGCGTTGAAATTGTCTTCATAAACGCGGTAATGTTTTCACCATCAATGGGATAACATTCAGCTTCGATCTCTGGGACTGTATCAAGGTTTCTTTTGAAAACATTATTTTTAATGCCATACTTGTCAATAAGTGTCCCGATGAGATTTACCCTAAGGATATTTTCTGTAAACGGAAACCCGTTTAATCCGGCATCTTCGAATTTAGAATTATCATCGTCAGTTGCTTTTCTTGTAATCCGGTTGATTATGCCAACTAAATGTTGACCTGCTTTTGAACTTTTAACTGCAATTAAATGATTAACTTGCAGCTTTCTCAACTTGTTTAAGTCATCGACTTTAACAATGATGGTTGCTGTGTCAACACTGAATATTGTTCCAATTACCGATGATTCTTCAAATTTGAAAATTGTCATAAATATTATTCTGTTACAAGTTCAATATATTCAGCCAGTGACCAATAACTTACACCAGTTAAAGTGAAGTCTCCAAAGTTTGAAGAATAAACCCGCGTATCGTTTTTACCAGATTCTTCGATGAGTATGTAATTTCTACATTTATTGTCGATAATATGCTGCTTTGTTTTTGGTGTAAGCTCTTTGGTCATTACTATTATTGGTTTATTGTTATTTTTAATTTGATTGATGAGTTTTGGTTGAACATGGGAATCATTGAATCCATAGCCAATACAGAGATATCCTGTTGCATTGTCAATCTCATTGTCGGCCTGTGTAGAAATGGTTCTGTAAGGCTCATTGTGTGTTTCAAAATATTTGCTTAACCCAGGGGTAACGATAGATGGTTTGTGGTCAGCAGGTATCATGTGACGAAGCGGAAATTGTATGTGTTGTTCTGCACTAGTTTTAAACCAATCTAATGAACCATGTACCTTCCAAATATTTACTTGTCCCTTAAATCCTTTTAGCGTGGTCAGATTATTTGTATGTATGAGATTAGAAAAGTGACCAAAGTAATTTTGAGAATATCCAGTACAAATAAATGAGTTGGCGAAACTTGCCGCATATTCGGCCAATCGATCATAATTTGTTGTAATAATGGATAGTTTCTTTCCCGAAGAAGATAAAAGATGACTAATTAATTCAGCAAGAGGAAAGTATTTTGATTTATCAGTAAGCTGGTCGTAAGCATTAAGATCATGCTGATTAACTAATTCCCATGTTTTGCAGACAATTTCATCTAAAATATTTGGTCTTAGATGAAACTCTGATAATGCAGCTTCTAAGTCCCCAGTTTTATCAAAAAAATCCTTGAAGTTTTCAAATTGGGTCTGATCATCAGGCGACACAAATGAAATATTGGTTTTTAGATATTCACCGAGCATCCACATTGAGGGTAAACCAAATGGAACTGAAGCGCCGCTTCCCAGGATGACAAGTGGAATACTATTTGTCCATGATTGAATTTGCTTAAATAAAGGATCGGTATCCATTTCTTCTTTAGTTATTTTATTATTACAAAATATTAATTTTAACCATTAGTTCACGCCAATTTGGTGAGATCGTGAACTGCAAGTGTGTTGGCTGAAGGAATTTGTGCCATCGAAGTATTAGGCACTCGCTCCTATAGGGTTGTATTGTGCCGGATTTAAATTGTACTGGCGAATGAATTGTATGGTGGTATTTATTTGTGTAATGCCCACATACAATAAGATCGGATTCTGTTAAATCGTTTATAACTTTTTTCTGGCAATTATTTAAGCAGCATCGAATATTTTTAAGTATATTTGAGGTGTTACATATTCCTTTTAACAGATTTCATGCTACCGACACGCTAAAAGTGATTGCTTTTACTTCATTTCATACATCCGAAGCTCCATTGCATATATCCTTTACTCCATTTCATATATTCGAAGCTCCAATGCATGTATCCGAAGCTCCAATGCATATATGCATTACTGTATTGCATATTGCCTATAGAGCACCGCCAACAACATTTAGAGTATAACCAACTGCTTTTAGCGCATCGTCAATTCAAGTTTTATTACAATACTAATTACCAGCGGCACGGTATATATTTTAATGAGGTTTGTATGGCGGTAAGATCCGATAGACATACGACAAACTTCTCTATTTCATGTTCATCACCAGCATGATAAGCCTTAACATTAGCCACTTACTTTTCCATATTTATAGTTCAAATAACTAGCCAGTGCTTTTCTTATTTCATCTCTTTTAAGTATCAGTTGCTCAAGATGACTCTTGGTCACGATGAATTCTTTTTGTTCATTATCGGGTGAGAAGGTCTTGCTTAAATCCCACCAGGCTTTGTAGGTTGATCTAAACTCATCCATGATCGCGAAGGCAGTGGCATCTTTTTTCTTGATAAAATCAAGCAACTCGCTTTCGGATAAATTTTCTTCACAACCACCTACCCTCTTCCCAACTATTTTAGGGGTTTCATCGTATACGCTTCGAAACTCATCTTCTGTCATACCCAGGTACATAAAAATAGCCTATATTAAACGTTAGGTGGTGTTATTAACTCAGATGATTGTTTTAAAATAGTCAAGCTTTTCTTAGAGTTAAACTGTAAAAATAAAAAGAAATTATCGATTTGATTTTAAATGAATTTTATATTATCCTTTATAAGGATACTTCACAAAATATGTAACCAATACAACCTTTCCGTATAAAATTTTTTACAAAATACAACTTCTTTGTAGAAGGCAATTAAAGCAACTCAACAGCATTACAGAAATTATTTCTAGCAAAAGCTGGAAAATTTTCCACACTGCTTTATGACTGTAATACCTTAAATGACTGAGGGTACAGTGAAAGCCACTCTACCAAGATACCAACATCAATCAAACTTACTTTATTATCCACAGCTTGCCGAATTGAAGTTGCATTAAAATATTGATTTGTGACTGCTACTTTGCTGAATGTTACATCCGGATATTGTTTTTCATAAGCTACCGCACCTGCCACAATCTGATTGATGGCACCCCAGCCCAAACTTTTTTTAGCTTCAGATGCTTTACACTGAATTAATAGGCCTGAATCACCTTTTATTGCGACAATATCAACACCGCCATCACCTGTTGTAGGTGTTAATAAACAATTGTAACCTTGGCATTCCCATAATGCACAGCAAAGTACTTCGAAAGACCTTCCGACAATCCGAGACAAATGTTCTGCGGTAATCCATGCATCTGCCTCAACAGATTCAATATGATTTACTTTACCGAGTAAATCCAACAGTTCATCTTGGCTTACCATTGGCGTCCCGTTCAACATATCGCCAGCTAACGCTCTTTTTCGCCGTAACAAATCATCTAATTTCGCCTCAAATGTCAATATCCCATCAAACTGCAATAGATCGTCATCGTAAACAGTTGGATAGTAAACATAAACATCGCGAGTTGAACCGATACGATAAGCTCGGTCTGTAGCTTGATCTTCGACTGCCGGATTCCAAGGACGGGTATAATGAATCACATGATTAGCTGCTTGGATATTAAGACCGAAACCGGCGGCTTTAGGCGATAAAATCAAGACAGAAAAACCTTCACTCGCTTGGAACTCATCAATAAACTTTTGTCTACTTTCGGTGGCCTCACTGCTACTTTTTACAGAACCATTGATAATCCGCAACGATAATTTATAGCGCTGATCCAAGTAATATTTCAATACTCTTTGCAAATCTAAATATTCGGTAAAAATTAGAACTTTTTCTTTCTTTCTGAGTATCTCGTCTAGCCGTTCAATCAACCAATTAAATTTTGGTGATTGTTTCCGGTAAGCATCGATCGAAAGTCCAAAATCCGGCTGTAAGCCATTTGGTCTGGGATCGGCACAAATGGCACGTAGCCTATGTAAAACTCCAAGAATAGGGTTACTACCTTGGACATTAGTCTGCATAATCTGCTGATAATCTCCAATAGCTTCGCGGTATAATCTGCGCTGGTAATCGTTTAATTGAATCCTATTTTTTTGCCGAATATGCTCATGTGTATCATCGTATTTAATTGGCAAATCTTTGGCAACTTCACTTTTAGTTCTACGTAGCAATTGTGGTTCAATTAAGGCTTTCAACTTTTCCAATGCTTCGCTTTGTTCTGAATCACCGCTTGAGTTTTCAATAGGGCGGCGGTAACTTAAACCAAATCGATTAAGTGGGCCCAGTAAGCCGGGTTGTACAAAATCAAACAAACACCATAAATCCGTTAGCGAGTTTTCTACCGGCGTACCTGTACAAGCAATTTTGAACAAAGCTTTTTGTGCCTTTGCGGCATCAGTCACAAGTGTTCCTGGCGTTTTTATCTTTTGTGCTTCGTCACAGACCATAATGCTCCAAGTTTGTTGACCCAACGAAATCGATAAATCACGCATCGTTTCGTAAGTCGTCAATACCAAATTAGCATCACCTATCCAACCATCTACTAAGAACTTTGTCAGACCATTATCGAGTAAACGTTGATCAATAACCGATTGGTTGACTTTTTTCGCCGCCAGTGTCTTGCCATATAAAGTCAATACACGGGCGCAATCAGAAGTAAAAAACTTCTTAATTTCATTTTGCCAGTTTTCTAGTAAACTTACCGGCGCGACAATCAAAACTGGTAAAGAGTTAGGCTGTTCCAAATACCAAACAATAAAAGCTAACAATTGAAGAGTTTTACCTAACCCCATATCATCGGCCATTACACAGCCAGAGTAAAACTCAGGGCTATTGTGCCAAAGATGCTGTAACCACGCGACACCAATGCTTTGATGCTCTTTCAGTTGTATCTGTAACGTAGAAGGTAGCACCAAACCAGCAGTAAGATTCTTGTCAAAAGTCAAATGTACTGATTCTTGGCCCTCGGTATAACCGACAGCCTCTATATTAGTTTCGATCAGCATCCCTTGTCGAGATTTAGGCAGCGTTCTTATCTTATCAGATGGTGACTTGCCATCTTGAGTAGCGTTAATAACTCCCTTTATTAAAGGGATCATTGTTTCCGCTTCCAGAATAGACATTGGCTTGTCCAAACCCGGACAATCGAATTCCTCTTTACCCTCATCCTTGGCTTGCTTAACAGTAGCGGTAAGTTTATCCAAATCTGCTTGGGTACGAATTAGCGAGATAGGGTCATCTGTAGACTTGCCAAATCCTACTAAAGTATTTGTTGTAGCCCAAGGAATTGTTGGTTCGGTTTTAAATATAAACGGAGAGTAATATGGTTTACGTAAACCAATTTCAATCACTCGTTGCGCGTAGTCGGTAAATTCATATACTTCTTCGTAGGTAATCGCTAGTACAGGATGAAGCCAACGATTATGCAAATCTTGTAACTGTTGAACTTTTTTTGCAGCATCAACACCCAATTCAACTTCATATCCATTCCAGTTGAAACAAGAAAAATCCCCATCCAACTGGATTTGGATGTATTCAATTAACCGCAAAAGCTCATCAGGCGATTTAAACGAATGACGATGATACGCAGGTAAAACGCCAACTCTGGTTGCTTCCAAATCAAGGAAAACAGACTCAATATTACCCTTACCGCCCAGCTTGGTATTAATCTCAAAAGTGTAAAACACAATGTTCGCACTATGCAGTGAAGCCTCGTAACGCTCAGAAGGAATAACTGCTTCAGCGACATCACCTAATACTGAATAGGGATTTCGTACAAATGCCTGTGCTCTCTGGCTACGAGCTACTCTTCCAGGCATTCGCTTGATTTCACTCAGCACTTTTTTGACAGGCTCAGAAATAGCAACATGAATTAAATCACCATTCAAATCAGTAATATTATAATAAGGAGAAATGACGGCTCGATTGTCGAAAAGCGACAACCAGTCCGCCGGAGCATCTTTAAAGGTAGGCGTAATTCGAACTGCAGAATCTTCCATCCGTTCCAACTCCAAGTTCAGGGTTTCTGGGGTTAACACAATGGTCTTCGTGAGAAAATCATCGAGGTTAGCTCCAGCGACAATGGCCAAGCGTCGAATCCGTCCCCAGCTTTGATAGTTCATCTCTACGGTTCGCTCACTATAAGACAGTGACGCAAAGTGAATAACCGCATCGACCAAAGCCCATACAGACTGGTGCAGAAGAAATTTCTGTCCGCTAATTTCGATCAAACCACCTTGCACAGGACTCGCAACACGAAGAGGCGATCTATCAAGTTTGTTCCAGCCGTTGATATTTATCTGAAATGTTGAATCAGTTAATGCCCCAGAACTAGATAACGCAGGTGTAGCCTCAGTCCAAGGCGGCAACAACAGCAAACTTAAACTTTCTGAGTGTTCGGAATCATCGGCCAGCTCATAAAAATCTGACCAACTTAAGAAATAGTTAGTATTTTTTGGCGTGACAAAACCGACTTCAGCCAATTGCACCAGATAAGCTGCACTGTCGGGTGCTGTATAATCAAGGAAGGTTAGACCATCAGCAGAAAACTTTACTGTGGACTTGGATTTAGTTGGTTGTTTTTTGAAAAACATGAAATCAATAACTTCCCATATTATTAGAGTTTAGGTAAAAGCCATCCATCCTTGATTTAAAAAGGAATCCTTTTTTACCGAGGAAATCCGCAACTATCCCATTATCATAAAAATGTCTAACCCAAAGTGTACCGCTAGGGCTTTTATCTTTCTTGATTTGATAACGTGTCAACAAACCATCCAAGCTCATAGGATCAGGTGTAATGCCAAGATAGTCGAGAGCCCTATGGAATTTTCCTTCCCACGCCCCGCGATGGGCAAGCCCACCTTCCTCACTCTCGAAATATCCCTGAAATAAACTACGGTAAGGTGCACGAAGTTCGTCATACTTTATGTTGTTGTAACCGTTTTCATCGAAAATATTGTAACTATTCTTTTCCTTAAGAAATGGAAGTATTGTGGCTTCACCGTATGCCCAAGCTTTACCACTTCCCCCAAACTCGACAATATAATTATTTCCAATCCTTATTAGGAAAGCATTATTCGTAGACTTAGTTCCTGTCAAAGCACTGTAACGCCCAACCTTTCCAGCCAGTAATTGCTGATAATTTGTTCGTGTATCTGCGCCTAAGATGAGGAATGAAAAAGATATTTGATCGAGATACTGCATCCAAAATTCAAATCTCCGTCGATTTAAGGAGGTATCATCCGCCGATTGCCTCAAGGTTAGGAAAAAATCTTTAAGATCTTCGACTACCAGCCATCTCTGTACCATTCGCTTTGCTTCTAAAGATACCCGCTCCCAATTACTTTGCTTTTCCAGAGAAGGACTTTTCCAGCGCGAAACTACAGTGGTTTTAATTTCTTGATGGGACTCAGAATTATTGCATTTTACATAGCGGTTAAGTATCCGCGCCAATCCATCATCCAAACACTCTTTTCGGTTTTGTAACTGTGGCAATAAAATATGGATTGCTTGTTTAAACTTATCATCAGGGTAAGCAGTAATAACTTCAACTTGTGCCATCAATAATTCAGGCCAAAACCAGCTAGTACTAGGTATACTTACCTCACGCTCGATGCGTATCACTCTTTCATTGCGCCCTTCTAAGGCATTTCTTGCCAGACTTTGTGTTGCGTTTTCGGTTAGTATAATTCTATGAGTAATAAGTGCATCCAGCCACCGCAACTTGAAACTAGATTGACTGGCGACTTTATCAAGAGAAATTTCAAGAAAAGACCTTAATTCTTTCCAGTTTGCCTCAATCTTAGGATTTTGACGAGGGGAAGCATTTAAATAGGCATTAAGTAAGCCTTGCCATTGATAGGAACTCAATATATAACTTTCGTACTGTATTGAAAACTTTCTTAGCAGAACCTTAACGGCATTTTCAGACTCCATCAAAGAGCCGTATTTGGGAATATCAATTAACAATCCATGACATAATAATGCTACTTCCAACCAACTAAAATCCTCTGTTGACGAATTTCTCGCCCAGCGGAAAAACTTTTCGATAGTTTGACGTACCAATTCTGGATTAGGCTCTCCCATCACAGCATCTTTCAGTTTTTCCTCAATCTGTTTCCTGATGTCCTCAATTTGCTTAATTGGCTCTTCAAGACTCGGCATAGAATAGGTTTGTTCATATGCGCGGACGTATTCGTTAAATTTGTTTAGGTATCGCATTACTCTTGTCTATGAATGCTTAAATTCTTATCGTTCTATTTTAGTCACAGCGATTTATTGGCACTGTCCATAATTATCGATATCGCTAGGAGGTGTTATAGGAGGATGCTCGTCAAAACCTAAAAAATCTAATTTAAATTCCACCCTCCGCATTTCTGCCTCTGACTTCCCCTGACCATTGTTGAAACTATATCCCCCCACAAGAAAGAGATCACGTACCATCTGCTTATCCGGAATAGACAAAACGACCTCATTAGATTTTGGTGGCTCAAACAGGCTACATAGTACGGTTTCAGCTCTACGCATACTTAATTGAAGATTGAGCAAATAACTGCCTGTTGGCGAGGCATAGCCTTCCACCACCACCCGTTTAAGCAACTTACCTTGGTCCTTTCGAGCCACAGACAACAAAATAGGTACGAATTCACGCAGTTTTTGCTTGGCATTATCGGGAAGCTTTGAATCGTTATTGCCAAATTGGGCCTGAACGCCAAAATCAATACGGTTGTTAATGCAATCGACAGTGACACCTTGCACATCCTTAGTTGCCATTTTGATCTCATCGCAGATTTGCTGGATTTTTTTAAGATGTTCGAGCTCAGGGCCAGGGTTTGTTATAATTACTAATGAAAAAGTCATCACGATAAGGAACAACATCATCATTGCTGTCATTAAATCGGCGTAGGATATCCAGAATGGCTTCTCCCCCTCTTCCTTTGTTTTTGGAATATAGGCTCCGCGCGAAAACATCAACTCCTCCTGTTTTTCGCAATTATATCAGTAAGGCCAGCAATAGAGGCTGCTAAAGGCTGGTAGGCAGACGCAACTTGATTTAGGGTTTCGGAGTGTTGTAAGTGCAATTCTGTGTCATGTTTCGACATATCTTCACGGAACTTAGCCAGTGTTTCGGCCAGTTTTTTTGAAATTGTATCAAACGATTTATCAGCTTCAGCATTCAGCTTTATGAATTCATCAGCAGTGTGCTGCATTTTTTGGATTAGTTGCTGATTGACTCCTGCTTCATTCTTGGCTCTTTCCAGCATACCATCCATTTCACCAACCATTTTCGCGAGTGCATCGCGAGTGACAGCATACTGGCTCAATTGACTATCCAATGACTTGGAAGCTTTAGATAGCGAATCTGCACTTTGAAACAACTGGTTCGAAACCACCTCAGCCTGAATCATTACTCCACTAACCTTGTTGCCAGCATCCACGAAATTTCCAGCTGCGGAGGAAATTCGCGTAGCCCCTTCATTCATACCTTTGATTGCTGAAATAGCGACATTATCCAGTACAGTTATGTTCTCGTTGAGGGCAATAACTGTTTTTCCAATTTCTTCGACTAACTTGTGGATATGATTTTCCATATCCAGCAAAATCTGATGTGATGTACCTGTAAATTGGCGATGAAGCTCACGATCTGTATCTACAGTTGCTCTTCTTTCCTGTTCCATATCGGCCAAAAGCTTGACAACTGAAGTATGAATGCTAGATAAGCTATCATCTAGTTGAGCTGTTAAGTACTTATGAATAATTAATTTAACTAAGGCCTGGCATGTTTAGCGTATGATAGAGTCATTTTTAAATTATAAATGCTCTATATAAAACAGCTCACCTCGGAAGAAATTCTC
>Ga0194062_1000425_pt1 | contig 17644 bp, 17 predicted proteins | sample SepL2225m_MetaG_FD_155481 | JGI IMG/M metagenome (GOLD analysis project Ga0194062, IMG submission 155481) | Anoxic zone freshwater microbial communities from boreal shield lake in IISD Experimental Lakes Area, Ontario, Canada - Sep2016-L224-25m | ecosystem: Environmental > Aquatic > Freshwater >... | reverse complement strand
AGGCTCTCCGCAATTTATTAGCATGGTGTTGACGCTGACCTTTATGACGGGGGTATTCCAATTTATTTTGGGTATGGCTCGCATGGGCGTGCTAGTGAATTTTATCTCACACACGGTGGTGATCGGTTTTACGGCGGGCGCAGCGTTACTTATTGCTGCTAGCCAAGTGAAGAACTTCTTCGGTATCGACATCGTGCGTGGCGCACCTTTTCATGTCGTGATCCAGCAATTCTTCATCCAATTTAGCCATATCAACCTGTATGTAACAGCAGTGGCGGGGATCACTTTGGCGACAGGTATCTTATCCAAGAAGCTGATTCCTAAGCTCCCTTATATGATTGTTGCGATGGTTGTTGGCAGTATCGTGGCATATTTTATTAACGCTAAATTGGGATTTGAGATAACGCACATTAAAACAGTGGGGGCGCTCCCGGCTGGTTTGCCGCCTTTCTCTACGCCAGATTTTTCGTATGAAACACTACACAAAATTATTTTCCCAGCCTTGATCGTGACGATGTTGGCGTTGACGGAAGCGGTTTCTATTTCACGCGCGATTGCGATTAAGTCGGAGCAACGTATCGACGGCAACCAAGAGTTTATGGGGCAAGGCTTAGCGAACATCTTGGGTAGTTTCTTCTCTGGCTACGCATCGTGCGGCTCGTTTAACCGTACCGGGGTGAACTATGCAGCAGGCGCACGCACCCCTCTTGCCACAGTGTATGCCTCGATTTTCCTGGTATTGATTTTGTTGCTAGTGGCTCCATTAGCTTCTTATCTACCCACTGCTGCGATGGCCGGTATTTTGTTTCTGGTGGCGTGGGGTCTTATCGACTTCCATCACATTGGTGAATTGACCAAGACCAACCGCGCTGAAGCTGTGGTGTTGTGGGTCACGCTACTAGGCACATTGGTGAATTTGGAAGAGGGTATTTTCTTCGGCATCTTGTTGTCACTTTCGCTTTACCTCTATCGTGTTTCTCGTCCGAATGTTGAACGTGTTGTGCCTGAAGCCGCAGAAGGTGCTTACCATTTTGTAAGCGCCCAAGATCAACCTGAATGTCCGCAAATGCGCATCATGCGTATCAATGGGTCGATTTTCTTTGGCGCAGTTGACCACGTGCAAAACCGCTTGATGCAGATTGATGAAGTCAACCCACAGCAAAAAACTGTGATGATTGCTTCCAGTGGTATGAACTTTATTGACTCTGCTGGCGCGGAATTGCTGGCGCAAGAAGCTCGTCGTCGTCGCAAGATGGGAGGTGGTTTGTATTTCTATCGCTGCAAGGATAATATTTATCAGTTTTTGAAAAAATCAGGCAAGCTGGATGACATCGGCGAAGACGCATTTTTTCCCGCGATGGCTAACTGGGTAAAACCCGTTTATGCTAAATTGGATTCGGAAATTTGCCGTAACTGTTCCGCGCGAATCTTCAGTGAATGTAAAACAATTTTACCTAACGGTGAAGCAAGAAATAAATGATTAGAAAAAATCCCAGCGGTGATTTGCCGATTATCCACGAATCAGCTTACGTGGATAACACTGCTATTCTTTGCGGAAAAATTATAGTAGAAGAAAATGTATTCATTGGCCCGTATGCAGTGATTCGTGCTGATGAAGTAAATGAATTGGGAGAGATGGAGCCCATTATCATCGGCGCTAACTCCAACATTCAAGACGGCGTAGTGATTCACTCCAAAGCGGGCGGTCTCGTCAAGATTGGTACCAATACTTCTATTGCGCATCGTTCGATTGTGCACGGCCCTTGCATAGTTGGAGAGAACGTCTTTATAGGTTTCAACTCTGTGCTGTTTGACTGCGTTGTGGGTAACGGTTCAGTTGTGCGTCATAACTCAGTGGTTGAACACTGCGAAGTTCCAGAAAACTTCCATATTCCCTCTACGACCAATGTGCACTCGAACCAAGAGTTGATTAATATTCCGCAAACCTCAGTTCAAGCGAGTGACTTTTCAGAATCAGTTTTGAAAGCCAATCACGAACTTATCAAAGGCTACAAAAGGTTGCAGAACGAGTTTTAGTTTTACGAGAGATTCGCTTTCTTCTCTCCCCAATAGACGCTCAGATTTCCAATTTCTTACGTATGACACTGATGGTAACGAGCAACACGAATGCAATTGATAAAAGCACGAGTGAATAAGCATGTGCCGCCGCATAGTCTAAAGCTTGAACTTTATCGAATAGCGCAATTGAAGCAACGCGTGTTTCTCCAGGAATGCTTCCTCCCAACATTAGCACCACACCAAACTCTCCTAATGTGTGAGCAAAGCTCAACATACATCCAACCATAATGCCTGGGCTAGCCACACGTAATTGAATTGCCCAGAACAGTGGCCATTTTTTTGCACCCAGTGCGGCTGCGGCTTCAATCAACTCTTTAGGGACACTCTTAAACGCCGCCTGAAATGGTTGAGTCGCAAATGGCAAGCTATAGATAACAGAGCCGATAACTAGCCCTATAAAGCTGAAAGTAAGTGAGTAGCCGAACATCTCAAGCCATAACTGCCCCAAAGGATGTTGCGGAGACAAAATGATGAGTAGGTAAAATCCAATGACGGTAGGTGGCAACACGATAGGCAATGAAAAGATTGCTTCAACCACAACCGCTCCTCGCCAACGCGTCGCACTTAGCCAATACGCTAGCGGTATGCCAATAACAAGCAGAGTGGCGGTGGTAATGAACGCAAGCTTACAGGTCAGCCATACGGCCTCCCAAAGTTCGCTTGCCAATAGTGCGTCTAAATTCAAAGTCAGTTGCTCGGCTTGTTAGGAATGGAAAAACCAAAACGCTCCAAAATAGTCTTGGCCTTATCTGATTGCATGAACTTTGCAAACTTGACGGCTAGCAGGTTGCCGCTGCCTTTATTAGTAATGACTAAGCCTTGGTTAAGTGGCGGATAGGCTGTTTCTGGAATTGCCTGCGCATGACCTTTGCCGACCATCTTGGGTGAAAGCACTAAAGAACGCGAAACAATCGCGACATCAGCATTCCCTGTCTCAGCGTATTGCAATGTTTGCGAAATGTTGTCACCAAAAACCAAAAGCGGTGTTATGTCATCCCATAGCTTGGCCTGTTGTAATGCGGCCCGAGCGGCTCGGCCATAAGGTGCAGTTTCTGGGTTGGCAATGGCAATGCGCTTGATAGATGACTGACTCAATCCTTGCAAACCCTTATCCAAATTAATAGCAGCGTTCGCTGTCCACAGCATTAAATGACCTCGCGCGTAAGGCATCAAACTGGACTTATCCGCCGCGCCAACATTTGCAAGCTCGGTGGGATATTGCATATCTGCAGACATATAAACATCAAAGGGAGCCCCATTTTTTATTTGGGCGAATAGATTGCCAGAGGAGCCAAACAACGTTTTAACTTCACTCTTTGGGTTGTCTGTTTGAAATTCTTTAACCAACTCGGGCACGCAGTAAGTCATATCAGAGGCGGCGGCGATCGTGAGATTTTCAGCGAAACAGTGAGTCACGAGTAAAAAACCATAAGCCAAAATGAGGAGTATTTTTGTAAACATAATCTAATGCGAGGCGGTTTGATTTGAAACGGAATCGGGTTTAGGTTAGTGAAAAATTATACAGGAGCCGACATTCACCTAGCTTGGTTGTTAGAATGGTGTTCGTATGCAACACACTCACTGAAAGAAAAATATCAAACGATGAGTCAAATTAATTCAGCAAAGCAAAATTTTATGGCGTCAGCTCCCAGAGAAATACTCGCTTCTGTGGTTGTCTTCTTGGTTGCCCTGCCTCTGTGTATGGGTGTGGCCATTGCTTCTGGCGTATCACCGATGGCGGGGCTGATTACCGGTATCGTTGGTGGCTTGATCGTGGGCTTTATCGCGGGCTCGCCTTTGCAAGTGAGTGGCCCTGCGGCCGGCCTCACTGTCCTGGTGTGGCAACTCGTGCAAAGTCATGGACTAGCGATGTTGGGGGTGATTGTGCTGGTGGCGGGGTTGTTGCAATTGGTTGCCGGCGTACTAAAGTTAGGGCAGTGGTTCCGTGCGGTATCGCCTGCCGTAATTCATGGCATGTTGGCGGGTATCGGTGTGCTGATCTTTGCATCGCAGTTTCATGTCATGTTGGATAAAAAACCGCTCGGTTCCGGCATTCAAAACTTTGCAGGAATTCCTTCTGCATTGATGGAAACCATTTCCGCAAACGGCACTTCGGTGCAAGCGTTTTATATTGGCTTGCTGACTATCGTGATCATCATCGCTTGGAATTTGTACGCACCTAAAAAAATTAAGATACTGCCTGGGCCGTTAGTGGCGGTGCTGGCCGCGGTTACAGTTGCGGCGCTGATGGATCTCAAAATTAAATATATCCCTGACTTGCTGGCGAACCCAGAGGACATCAACAACATTTGGGCGGCCATTCAGTTCCCAACGATGGAAAATTTACAGCGTGCATTTGAGCCAACGATCTTCATGGCAGCCGTGTCGGTTGCGTTTATTGCCAGTGCTGAAACCTTGTTAAGTGCTAGCGCAGTGGACCAACTCCACCAAGGGCCTCGTACCAAGTACGACAAAGAACTTTCTGCTCAAGGTATTGGTAACGCAGTGTGCGGATTGTTTGGTGTGTTGCCGATGACCGGTGTGATCGTGCGCTCTACCGCTAACGTTGAGGCGGGCGGCCAAACGCGTGCTTCAACCATCATGCACGGGATGTGGTTGCTACTGTTTGCTACGGTGTTGACCTTTACGCTCAAATACATTCCCGTGGCGAGCTTGGCAGCGGTGTTGGTATTTACCGGATACAAATTGGCTTATCCCAAAGCGCTTCCGGGCTTGCTTAAATTCGGCAAGAGCGAGGTAGCGATTTACTTGATTACCATTGTTATGATCGTGGCGAGCAATTTGTTAGAGGGTGTGTTGATTGGTTTGGGGCTCTCTATTCTTAAGTTGCTACAAGCGTTTTCACATTTGGAAATTAAGTGGGACGAGGACATCGTTAAAAATCGCGTTCATCTTCATTTAAAAGGTGCTGCTACCCTAATACGCTTGCCTATGCTGGCTGCAGCATTGGACGAGGTAAGGCAGGGGGCAGAAGTGCATATTCATTTTGAAGAGCTGGACTATATTGACCATGCCTGTCTTGACCTACTTTCAAACTGGGAGACGCAGCATGAGCTCACCGGTGGTTCGCTCAATATTGAGTGGGAAGAGTTGTCGGCGAAGTTCCATCAGCGTCGCTCAGGATCGCAGCAAAAAGGTTTGGTGCGGGTGGTTACAGAAGTCAGCACAGACTAATAAATTCAAGGGGGATTTTGCGGCCTCCCCCGCTTGAAGACAGCTTACCGTCCAAGGCTTGCTTATCATTGGGCATTCCAAGGAGAAGTCATGGACGCAGCACAAAAACAAACACCCGACAATAATTTGCCTCCAGCGCAAGTTTCGTTGGCGGAATCATTTAAGTATTGGCTAAAGCTAGGATTTATTAGTTTTGGTGGCCCAGCCGGGCAAATCTCGATGATGCATCAAGAGTTGGTCGAAAAACGCCGCTGGATTTCAGAGCGGCGCTTTTTGCACGCGCTCAACTATTGCATGTTACTACCCGGCCCTGAGGCGCAGCAGCTTGCCACTTATATTGGTTGGTTAATGCACGGCACGCGTGGCGGCATCATGGCGGGCGTGTTGTTTGTGCTGCCCTCACTATTCATATTGATTGCGCTGACATGGATTTATTTGGCATTCGGTAATGTGCCAGCGGTAGCCGCGGTTTTATACGGTATTAAACCAGCGGTAATCGCGATTGTGGTTTTTGCCGCTTGGCGCATTGGTTCGCGTGCGTTGAAAAATAATGTGCTAAGGGCGATTGCGGCGGCATCGTTCGTCGCGATATTTACTTTGAACGTGCCGTTCCCTCTCGTCGTCTTGGTGGCTGCAGCTGTTGGCTATGTGGGTGGGCAAATCGCACCAGACAAATTTAAGGCGGGCGGAGGGCATGGCGCTTCCGATAAGTCTTATGGTGCGGCCTTAATCGATGACAACACTCCATCACCGTGCTATGCCAAATATAGCCAGAGTCGGCTTATCAAATTTAGTGTGATCGGTTTGTCTTTGTGGGCACTACTTATGGGGGTGCTTGCGATGCAATTTGGCTGGCAGGGTATGTTGACGCAGATGGGTTGGTTTTTCACCAAAGCGGCGATGCTTACTTTCGGTGGCGCTTATGCGGTGTTGCCCTATGTCTATCAAGGCGGGGTTGAGCATTATCACTGGCTAACGGGTCCGCAAATGATGGACGGCCTAGCGCTCGGTGAAACCACTCCGGGGCCATTGATTATGGTGGTGGCGTTTGTCGGCTTTGTGGGCGGCTGGGCTGGGGAATTGTTCGGGCAGGGCAGTCAGTTTATATCCGGCACTTCTGGGGCAGTTGTGGCTACCGTGTTTACCTTTTTACCGTCCTTTCTTTTTATTTTGATTGGAGGACCGTTAGTTGAGTCCACGCACGGCGATTTTAAATTCACCGCGCCACTCACCGCGATTACCGCTGCGGTAGTGGGGGTAATTTTGAATTTAGCAGTATTTTTTGCTTATCATGTGCTGTGGCCGCAAGGGATGGCAGGCGTGTTTGAAAGGTTGCCTGCGCTATTGAGTGTGGTGGCGTTTGTTGCCCTGTTTCGATTTAAAGCTAGTATTTTTCAAGTCATCGGCGTGTGCGCCTTGCTAGGGTTGGCGATTAAATTGATAGCGTGAGCTTGGACTTAGGTGCAGAAAAGAGACGGTTTGCTATGCGCTTGCCTTGTCAAAAATAGCGCAAAGGCAATTTAATAAAATTACATAATAAAAACAATATGTTGTGATTTTATAACCCCAACGGGTAATTAGGGTTGCTCATAGTGGGTATGGACGATGTTGGGCGCGATCATTCAGTATTACGAAACGCCTAGTTTTTAAGTGGGTTTTTGTGTGCGCTGGTTTGGCTGGCGATTTTTAATAACATTTGAGTGGGAGAAACAAAATGAATTTCGATAAAGAGTTTGATGCTAGCGGCATGTCTTGCCCTCTACCAATCGTAAAAACAAAAAAAGCTTTGGCTGATATGGAATCTGGCAAAGTATTGAAAGTGATCGCAACTGATGTTGGCGCGGTTAAGGATATGCAAGCTTTTGCAGACCAAACTGGCAACACATTGTTGGCTTCTTCAGAAGCTGGCGGCAAATTCGTTTTCTTCATGAAGAAGAAGTAATCTAAGCACTCAACCTTAAATAAAAGGAAAAGCATGACTACCAAAAAAATGGCGATTATCGCAACAAAGGGAACGCTAGACATGGCTTACCCGCCATTCATTCTGGCTTCAACCGCTGCAGCGCTAGGTTATGAAGTGCAAATTTTCTTCACCTTTTACGGCTTGCAATTGCTACGTAAAGACTTGTCTGACGTGATGATTAGCCCATTGGCTAACCCAGCGATGCCAATGCCAATTCCGATGCCAGTATTTGTGCAGATGTTGCCGGGTATGGAAAGCATGGCGACCATGATGATGAAGCAAAAGCTCAAAAAGCATGGCGTTGCCTCTCTAGAAGAGTTGCGCGAAATGTGTTTGGACATGGACGTTAAATTCGTAGCATGCCAAATGACAGTTGATCTGTTTGAGTTCGATAAAGCTGAATTCATCGGCAATGTTGAATACGCGGGGGCGTCAGCTTTCTTCGGCTTTGCGGGTGAAACAGATATTTGCTTGTTCGTATAAGTTTCAAAAAAAATCGCCCACCTCGCATTAGCGGGGGAGGGCGATAAAGTTTTTAATTGCTTCAGCGTTTCAGTGGTTGGTTGTTAGTTGTAAAAATTTAATCCAATTTAATCAGGGAGAAATACATGAAGTTGAATAAGATTTTGGTTTCTTTGTTGTCTGCAGGTGTTTTGGTTTCACCAATGGCTTACGCTACTAACGGTGACGAAATGATGGCAGTTGGTTCACAGAGCACTGCCTTGGGCGGTACTGGTGTTGCTAACTACATGGGCGCTGACAGCGTTTGGGCTAACCCAGCGATGTTGGGTAAGTCAAAAGGTTCTGAAGTTACTGGTGGTGTGGTTGCGTTTACACCAAAAGTTGCTAACACAGGCGTGCCTGCATTGAGCGGAGTTAATGCTGAGAGTAAAGCTAACCCAAGCTACATCCCTGATGTTTCTTTCTCTAGCCGCATTAATGACAGCATGGTTTATGGTATTGCTGTAGCTGGTATCGCAGGTATGGGTGTTGACTATCAAGGTGCAGCTTCTACCCACATTCGTGCTAAGTCTGACTTGAGCATACTTCGCGTTATGCCAACCATTGCGTATAACGGAAAAGACTACGGTGTTGCACTTTCTCCAATATTTCAGTCTGGTGCGTTGAGGCTTTCTTATAACGCTTCTGGTTTGGGCATGGGTAATGTCAACTCTACGGGTAAGTATGAATCCAGCACTGGATATGGCTATTCATTAGGCGGTTACTTTGATGTTATGCCATCCTTCACTGTTGCGGCTTCATATCAGTCAGAAATCGCGGCAAAGTATGGTACGCAAATTTCAGATGCTGGTATGGGTTTTGGTTTGAATGGCTCTGCGGGTAAAGCTGCATTTGGTGATGATCTGAACCAGCCAGCTGTGACTAAGGCAGGTGTTGCTTACACTATGGACAGTGTGACGCTAACTGCGGACTACAAATTAGTTCAATGGGGACAGGCGAAGGGCTATAAAGACTTTAACTGGAAAGACCAAACTATTCTTGCAGTTGGTGCGAAATACACAGGCAGCGGTTTCTGGCTCGGTTTGGGCTATAACAGCGCAAACGACCCAATTGGTGAGCTGACTCCTGGTGTGTACCGCCAAGATGCGATTAATTTCTTTAATAACATGTTCTTCCCAGCAATTGTTAAAGACTCTGCTACCTTGGGCGGTGGCTACGACATCTCCAAAGAGTTTGCAGTTGAAGCAGCTGTTGTAGTTACCCCAGAGGTTACTAAGAAAGTTGGAGTAACAAACTTCGGCGGAACAAATACAACTACGCACTCGCAGTCGTCTTACTCAGCATCTCTGCGTTACAAGTTCTAATTTGACTACCTGCTGTTATCAATTAACGGCAGGGCGTCAAATTGCAACGGATAATGTCAGTTAGCTGTTAGTGTAATAAGCAAAAAAGCCCGTGTAACAGCGGGCTTTTTTGTTAGTTGCCTCTCCTGTTTCAAAAATTTTGAATAAAGATATGTAGTAACGATGAGCTTTGCATTCTCTAAATTTGGGCGGTGCTTTTCTTTGGCGATGGCTTTACTGCTGTTGTCGTCTAATGCCGTTGGCGAAGCAGAGACGGTGCGCGTTGGTGTATTTTCTTTTCAAGGTGATGAACGAGCAGAGTCTTATTGGGTTCCGACCTTTCACCATCTTAGAGCGGTTTTGCCGCAATATCGCTTTCAGATTATTCCCGGTGACTTGAAAAAATTAACGGCTGCCGTTGCGGATAATCAACTGGATTTCATTATTACGAATCCGGGCCATTACGTTGAGCTGGAAGCCACATTTGGCGCGTCTCGTATTGCAACGGTTCAATTTCAAAGTGGGCCTGATCCTGATTCTGTGACAGGCGCCGCAGTATTTACTTCCTCTTCTCGGGCCGATGTGGCTACGTTGTCAGATTTGCGCGGTAAGCGCCTTGCCGCCGCAGCAGCAGATTCTTTTTCATTTCGTCAGGCATGGAGAGAGCTGTTAGTGATTGGCGTTGATCCTTTTTCTGATATTGGGAAGCTTGTATTTGTTGGTTTTCCGGCGGAGCGTGTGATCGAGGCTGTGCGCGATGGAAGTGCGGATGTCGGTGTGGTGCGTAATTGCGTGATAGAAGGGTTGATTGCTGAGGGGCGAGTTAAGGCTGATGAGTTTAAAGTGATATCAACTCATTTGATGCCTGCCTTGGGCTGTAAGGTTTCGACTCGCCTCTATCCAGATTGGCCATTTATCAAACTTTCACGAACTTCATCGGTCTTGGCTAAGAAAATTGCCCAAGCATTGTTATCTATGCCGCCGAATGCTAACCATCAAAACTGGACAGTACCTGTCGACTATCACTCAGTGAATGAGTTGTACCAGGAGCTCAAGATTGGCCCCTATGAAGATTTGGGGCGGCAAAGTTTGGCGAATATTTTATGGCAATATCGCTATTGGTTGACATTGCTTGCACTGACTTTTGCTTGGTGGGTGTTTCATGTATTTCGCGTAAAACACTTGATTCGTAAACGTACCGAAGAATTATTGAAGGCGAACAATGAGGTTCGCATAAAAAAGGAGGAGCTTGAGCATGCTTCGCGGCTTTCGTTATTAGGCGAGATGGCTGCTAGTTTGGCGCATGAGCTTAATCAACCCTTGGCGGCGATTGCAAATTACTCTCGGGGTTGTGAGCGACGTTTGGAGCAGGGAGGGGCTTTGCCTGAAATATTTCACGGGCTTCAGCAGGTCACGGTGCAAGCTGAGAGAGCAGGTGAAATTATTCGAAATATGCGATCTTTTGTGCGCAAGCGGCAGCCGGATTTACGCAGAATTAGTCCAGAATTACTTGTTACTGATGCGTTAAAACTATTCTCTCCTTTGGTAGAGCGGAACAAGGTGCGAATCGTGTTTGAGCCATCCAACCCGTTGCCAGAAGTTAATGCGGATAAGTTGCAGCTTGAGGAGGTGTTGCTTAATCTTCTGCAGAACGCGGTTGATGCAACCGAGGGCGTGCTGGAGGGGGTTATTTTGATTCAGGCTGCCCTGATCAATGGTATGGTCGAAGTGAGTGTGACTGATAACGGCGCAGGCTTAAATGATGATGCAATGAGCCGCTTGTTTGAAACTTTTTATACAACAAAGCCACAGGGGCTTGGCTTGGGGCTTTCGTTAAGTCGCAATATTGTTGAGTCTCACGGGGGAAGATTGTGGGCAGAGAAAATACAAGGAGGCGGGGCAAGTTTTCACCTTGCGTTACCGCTGGCCGAAGAAAAGGAAAAGAATGACTGAAGCTGTTGATAAGCAAACTGTTTATGTGGTTGATGATGATGCGGCTATTCGTGATTCCATTGCTTTTTTGGTGACGTCGATTGGTTATTCTTGCGAGACCTATGCTTCTGCCGAGGCATTTCTTGAGATCGCTAAATTTGAGACTCCATCCTGCTTGGTGGTTGATGTGCGTATGTCAAAGATGAGTGGCCTTGAGTTGCAGCGGACACTGCTTGCGCGGGAGGCCACCATCGGGATGGTGTTTGTCACTGGGCACGGTGATATTCCGATGGCGGTCGCGGCGATTAGAGCCGGCGCGGTGGGGTTTTTAGAAAAACCGTTTCACGAACAGCAGTTGCTCGACAACATCAATGAAGCGTTGCGTTGCTCTGAGCGCACGACCAATGCGGCCAAGTGCCGCTCGGCTGTTGTGGCGCGTTTGGCACAGCTAACGGCACGTGAGAGAGAGGTGTTAGACCTTGTGATGGAGGGCAAGCAAAATAAAGCCATTGCAATGGCTCTAGATCTCTCGATAAAGACAGTAGAAGTGCATCGAAGCAAGGTGATGGAGAAGATGGCGGTGATGTCAGTGGCTGAGTTGGCCTGCTGTGTCAACCTTGCAAGATAAGGGAAAACCCTAATTTTTTTTAGGTTCTACCCACTGGCATAAACATTTGCTAACTGTAGTATATCGGTCAACGATCGCTTGCCCTTTGTTAAGGCACCAATCAAACGGAAATTTATGCGACTTTTGTTTGGCGATGGTTGAGTTGGCATCTGAATCAATCTTAATTGAATGAAAATAATGGAGGGATGATTAATGAACGTTGAAGTTAATTTGGATCGCCGTAACGCGCTTAAAGCGGGCGGTGGACTTGGCCTGATGGCGCTATTTGGCGCGGTTGGTTTGTTGTCTTCGAAAGCGGCTTTGGCTGAGTGGAATAAAACAGCTTTTTCAGCAAAGACGATGGATGAGGCTCTTGCCGCAATGGGCGTGAGCACCGCAGAAAGCAACGCTATTTTTATTCAGTTGACAGTGCCTGAAATTGCTGAGAACGGTTCGATTGTGCCTGTTTCTGTAACGAGCACCTTCCCGAATGTTGAGCAGATTTCAATCTTTGTCGACAAAAATCCGAGCGTATTGGCAGCTCAATTCAACATCCCCGCAGGCACTGAGTCAATGGTGACAACGCGTGTGAAGATGGGCCAAACGGCAAACGTAGTTGCCTTAATAAAGGCGGACGGTAAGTTTTATCGCACGGCTAAAGAAGTTAAAGTCACCGCCGGTGGTTGTGGCGGTTAAGGTCTAGTTTGCTTACTAACTGAATATAAGGATGAATGAATAATGGGTATGCCAATGAAAATTCGCGCTGGTCTAAAAGACGGCGTCACTGAAGTTAAAATTCTCATGCAACATGAAATGGAAACGGGTTTGCGTAAAGACGCAGAGGGCAAGCCGATTCCTGCTTGGTTCATTACTGACGTATTAGCTCAGTACAAGGGAAAGACGGTTTTAGATGCCCAGTTTGGTCAGTCTATTTCTAAAAACCCCTACTTGCTGTTTCGTTTTAAGGGTGGCGCAGTAGGTGAAAAGGTTAACGTAAGCTGGGTGGATAACAAGGGCGATAAACGTTCAGACGATGGCGTGATTGCATAATTTGTTAGCAAGCAGTTTAACTGGCCGCTATTCGCGGCCACTATCATGGGAGATTTTAGATGACCACCAGTAATTTGATGAAAGTAATACTGGCCATGGCACTGAGTGCGAGTTTTGCAGCAGTGGCAGCAGAGCCAGAGATGTCAGACTCAGATCGTATTGCAAGGTATCGCGATATGATCAGCGATGGTAATCCTGCAGACTTTGATGAGATGGCCGGCGAAGAGTTATGGAAAACAGCTGCGGGCCCAAGCAACGCTACTTTGGAAAAGTGCGATTTAGGTAAAGGCCCAGGTGTGGTTAAAGGCGTTTACGCTGTTTTGCCAAAGTACTTTAAAGATACCGATAAGGTGCAAGATCTTGAGTCTCGCTTGGTGACTTGTATGGTGACTTTGCAGGGCTTCTCTGAAGAAGAGTTGGTAAAGAAGCCGTTTAGTACTGAGCAGAAGAAATCAGACATTACTTTGCTGACAACTTATGTGGTGGGTCAGTCTAAGGGCGTGAAAATGGCAGTTGCCCTGAAGCACCCTAAAGAGAAAGAGGCTTACGAGTTGGGCAAGGTGATTTTTAATTACCGCGCTGGACCTTACGACTTTGCTTGCTCAACTTGCCATGCAACTAACAGTGTTCGTATTCGTATGCAAGATTTGCCTAACTTGAACGTTAAAAGCAATGCTCAATCGGCTTATACCAACTGGCCCGCATACCGCGTTTCTCAAGGTTTGACTCGCTCATTCCAGTGGCGCTTGAACGACTGCTTCCGTCAACAACGTTTCCCAGAGCCGAAATTTATCTCTGAGACAACGATTGACCTGACGATGTTTTTGGCAGTGAGTGCAAATGGTGCCCCGTATGCTGGCCCAGGTCTAAAACGCTAGGAGATGACACACATGAATAAGAAATCAATTATCGGCGCAACACTCGCCTTGTCTATGGCGCTTTTAGCGAATGCGAGTTGGGCGGTTGAGGTTGTAACTTTGGAAGCAAAGGCGGCTGCAATTATCAAACGCGATTTTCGTGATAAGGGAATTGCAAAAGCTGACCGCGTGATTCAAGACGAGCTACAAGCGAGCTGCAGTAAATATCTCGATAACTTGCCAGCCAAATTGAATGACAAGATCAAAGCTCAGCAAGAGGCTGTCATGAAGTATCCCGCTGATGGTGTTTATATGGGCGATTGGAAAGCAGGCGAGAAGTTAGCGCAGAGCGGTCGTGGTATGACTTGGAGTGATAAAGCTGAAGAACAGCCTGGCGGCAATTGCTATAACTGCCATCGTTTGTCTTCTAAAGAAATCGCTTACGGTACGATCGGCCCAAGCTTGTTGCACATCGGCAAAGATCGCGGCAACACTGTGGAGATACAGAAATACATCTATGGTCGTATCTATAACGCTAAGGCTTACAACCCTTGCGCCAATATGCCACGCTTTGGTCACATGGGCATCTTAGGTGAGGTTCAGATTAAGGATTTGGTTGCATTGTTGTTGGATCCTGAATCACCCGTAAATAAGTAAGTCAATTTCCGCTTTTTTAGGTCGCTTCTTTGGGAGCGATCTAAAGATTGTAGGTCGGGATTTATCCCGACTTTACTTTATCTAGTCGGGATAAATCCCGACCTACAAAAACATTAAGGAATTTTGAATGGACATGAATCGTCGTGAGTTTTTGCAATTATTAGCGATTGCCTCAGCGGGGGGGTTTATGCTGAGCAATAAAGAAAGCTTTGCGGCGAGCCATGCTTCCTACATGTACGATTTACCACGTCATGGCAATGTGAGTTTGCTACACATTACGGATAGCCATGCACAACTGAATCCGATTTATTTCCGCGAGCCGGAGATCAATCTGGGTGTGGGCGCCATGACTGGGCAGCCCCCTCACTTAGCAGGTAACGCTCTGCTCAAAAAATTTGGCATTAAACCCGGCACTGCCGAAGCACATGCTTTTACTAATCTTAATTTTGTTGAAGCTTCTCGCACCTACGGCAAAGTAGGTGGCTTCGCCCATTTAGCGACGTTGGTTAAACAGATTCGCGCCTCACGCCCCGGGTCATTGTTGGTAGACGGTGGCGATACCTGGCAGGGTACTGGTCAAGCCTTGTGGACTAAAGGCCAGGACATGATCGATGCTTGCTTGGAGCTAGGCGTCGATGTGATGACCATGCACTTTGAGTGTATGTATGGCGCTGAACGCATTAAAGAAGCGGAAGAGGGCAGCCTTAAAGGCAAGATGGATGTGGTTGCGCACAACGTTAAAACTAACGACTTCGGCGACCCAGTGTTCAAGCCTTACGTGTTGAAAGAAATTAATAAAATTCCGGTGGCCATTATCGGGCAAGCGTTCCCGTACAGCACGATTGCGAATCCGCGTTATTTTGTGCCGGACTGGTCATACGGTATTCAAGAAGAGGCGCTACAAATCACGATCGATGAAGCGCGCAAAAAAGGCGCGCAGGTAGTGGTGCTGTTGTCGCATAACGGTATGGATGTGGATCTCAAATTGGCCTCGCGCGTAAGTGGCTTGGATGCGATTTTAGGCGGTCATACTCACGATGGCATACCAGCACCTATCCCTGTGAAGAATCGTGGCGGCACAACGCTGGTAACCAATGCGGGGTCTAATGGAAAATTCCTCGGTGTGTTAGATTTTGAAGTAAAAGCCGGCAAAGTGGCTAGCTTCAAATACAAGCTGTTGCCGGTGTTTGCCAATTTGCTGAAAGCAGACCCGAGCATGACTGCCCTGATCCAGAAACACCGCGCACCTTACGAGGCAAAACTCTCCGAAAAATTAGCGACGACGGATGGCTTGTTATATCGCCGTGGCAACTTTAACGGTAGCTTTGACCAAGTTATTCTCGATGCGATGATGAAAGAAAAAGATGCGCCGATTGCGTTCTCGCCGGGCTTCCGTTGGGGTACTTCGTTGCTACCTGGCTCATCCATCACGATGGAAGATGTGATGAACCAAACGGCGATTACTTACCCGTACTCGACCGTAACCAATATGACCGGAGAACAGATCAAAGGTATATTGGAAGATGTGTGCGATAACTTATTCAATCCTGATCCGTATTATCAGCAGGGTGGCGATATGGTGCGCGTAGGTGGTTTGCAATATACCTGCGAGCCAAGCGCTAAGATGGGTAGCCGTATTCAAGATATGCGATTAGATGGTCAGCTACTTGATGCGTCGAAAACCTATAAGGTTGCAGGCTGGGCGCCCGTGACCGAGGCCGCACGTGATAAGGGTGGTGAGCCAATTTGGGATTTGGTGGCAAGACATTTGCGCAATGAAAAAGTGGTGAAAGTGACTACGCCTAACGTGCCGAGGTTAAAAGGCGTTGAAGGTAATCCGGGTATTGCTTGAGAAGGGCCTGCTGCGCAATTCACAAAATTTGTTCGTAATGGTTTTGAGATTTTGTAACTAGTATTTTTTAGGAGTAGAAATGAAAAAATTCTTTATGGTATTTACTTTGCTATTGGCATCTGTTGCGCAATCTGCATTGGCAGCGGATCCACTCAGTTACTTTGATGTGAAGCTGCAAATTGCACGTATTCAGGTGCAGGATAGTGTGTCCTTCGATGATGCGATTGAATCGCTCAAGCTACGCGCGAATCAGCATAATTTGAAGTTCGTCGGAGTGAGTCAAATTTACAAAGAGATTGCAGCCCTAACAGGGCAGCCAGCAAGGCGCATGGAAATATTTAGCTTCTGCGATGGCCTAACTGCGAACAAGATGCTGAATGCAGACCCGATGATGATTGCCTTTATGCCTTGCCGAATTGCTATTTTGGAAGATGCATCAGGCAAGCGCTGGGTGATCTCGATGATGATGGATCTCAAACTGGTTAAAGGCTTGCCAGTAGACGCGCGTAAAAGCGCTGAGCAAGTGATGTTTGCGATGAAGGATATGATGGTGGCGGCAAGCAAGGGCGACATCTAAGTTTGCAAAATAGTCGCCCTCGTCCGCAGATTAACGCAAATTTAATACAGAGAAAAAATCTGCGTTAATCTGTGAAATCTGTGGATGGGGTTTTGAGTCGTTCGCATTTCGCTGAAAAATTATTCCCACTCCAATTTTGGATAAGTCAGCGCCACGTTGCGGCGATTGACGATGTCGAATAATACCCATTTGCCCTTTTCAGACTGGGCCGCGGTATTAATGGTCTCTTCCATGCCTCGCCCCTCTTTGATTGCGCTACGAATGTCATTTCGCAAGGTGGATAAATAACGTTGCTCATTGCTGAGTGCGGTGAGGCCATCGCTTGCTACTGCACCGTGACCGGGTACAGTGAGCGAGGTCTTAAATTCTTTGAGCAGATCAATCACTTTAAGCCAGCCAACGATGTCGCCGTCAATCGAGGGAGTGCGCTCGATAAATAATAAATCCCCTGTCCAGAGTATTTTACTTTTTGAGTCAAGTACAGCCATGTCGGTGTTGCTATGCGCGGTAGGGTAGGCGGTGAGGCTGAGGGAGCGCCCACCTAAGTCAAGGGCGCTGATGGTGGCGACCGTCAAGGTTGGGGGGACGACTTCATTACCCACGGCAGGTGTGCCAACCCACGTTGCTAGATTTTTCAGATAGTTTTCTTTGCGTTGCGCCATAGATTTGGCGAGATCGCTGTGTCCAACGAAAGTAGGGTGATCCAGCTCAAACGCGGCATTTCCCAAAACGTGATCAGGGTGAACGTGGGTGTTAATGACGTAAAGAATGGGTAGTTTGCTCACTTTGCGAACGGCTGCGCGTAACTGAGCGCCTACTTTAGGTGATCCGCCGGTGTCGATGACAGCAATACCTTTTTTGCCAATGACGAAGCTCAAATTACAAATGTCTCCGCCGTAACCCGCATCAATGTCTTTGTGCTCACCGTGGTGAACATAAATACCAGGCGAAATTTGTTTGAACGAGAGTTCTTGTGCGAGTGTAAGTGAGGGAAGTAGAGCGAGTGTTATAAGTAGTTTACGCATTGAGGTTTCGATCCAAAATAAAAAACCTGGATCGAAACCTCAATG
>Ga0194062_1000424_pt1 | contig 17708 bp, 14 predicted proteins | sample SepL2225m_MetaG_FD_155481 | JGI IMG/M metagenome (GOLD analysis project Ga0194062, IMG submission 155481) | Anoxic zone freshwater microbial communities from boreal shield lake in IISD Experimental Lakes Area, Ontario, Canada - Sep2016-L224-25m | ecosystem: Environmental > Aquatic > Freshwater >... | reverse complement strand
CCTAGTTAACAGTTTATATTTTAAATCAACAGCGATCTTGCTAAATTTTTTCTCCATCACCTCCCCTTCCCCATAATCCGATTAATCTGATCTTCATCATCACACCGATATTTTTTACTGGGGGAATAAAAATGTTTATTTGGACCATAGCAACCTGCGTTTTCATGATTAAGCACTGCCAGAAATGGCATCAGAAATCCCATATTTTGTTTGGTAAATTTTTGATATAAATTGCTTAAAGTTTTTATTCTGGTGTCCTGATCCATTCTGGCGAAAACTCCCATATCATCCCAAGTCAAACCACTCCAATCCAAATGCAACAAAACATTATTAGCGCTTGCGCTATAGCGTTTATCCCAAAGCAACGCCCAGCAACTGGAAAATTTGCTGGAACATGGTTGATTTTCGACTGTGCCATCAGCATCAATTCCCACTCCGCCTTCGATATAATCAAACAAACGCAAATATTTTTCATCCGTAATTGTATTGGTTTGCGCGCCGATAATAATTTGCATATTTTTTTCTTTGGCATATTTTCGCATTTCATCAAGCACAATTTTAATTTGGGTATTATCAAAATTCGGATTTTCATCTTGCAATTCCAGTTGACCAAATAAAAAACTTTGGATGCCAATATCCATCGCTCGTTGCGTGATTGATTTTAAATATCGGCGATATTCCGGTTTGTCGATTGAAGGAACGCAACTTTTTTTCTCCCAACGATTTTTGTCTTTGCCTCGACACATTTTTTCAAATTCAAATTTATGATCCCAAGTTGGATCGGAATATTTTCGCCAAGTTGAAATTGCCTCCGCCAAAAACATACCATAAACAATTGGTTTTTTATCTACATTTTTCATAATCTCCACTGCCTTTTCGAAATCTGGTGGACGAAGCCAAGTTTCCAGAGCTCGATGCAAATAAACGCATTTTGATCTTTCGATTGTTCTGGAAATTTCAGCTGTTTTATCACCATAGCCAGAAAGAAAGCCATCGGCTACGCAACCATTTTTTTTAATTTGTTCCATGGAAAATGGTCCGGGAATAAAACGCCAAACCACTTTTTCAGGAACTTCTGGCGAATTTTTAATTTTAGTTTTTCTGGGAATATTTGTAGCTGGATAATTTTGTTCAGAAACAATTTGCCAATTTTTATGCAATAACCAAAGCACGCCGGCGGATAAAACTAGCATCACAAAAATAGCAAACTTAAAAGAAATCTGCAGTTGCCAAATAGCTGGCTTTTTTTCTAGTTTATCTAAATCAATGTTCATCTAATTTTAAAATTATTTAAACAACTCACGCACATCGTCCCAAGTTAATTTTTTAAATAAATCCTTGCTTTCACCGACGAGATTATCAAATAGAAATTTTTTCTTTTCTTGTAGTTTGATAATTTTTTCTTCGATTGTGCCTTTGGTGATTAAGCGATAGACATTGACGGATTTTTCTTGTCCGATGCGATGTGTGCGATCAATTGCTTGATTTTCCACGCTGGGATTCCACCACGGATCGAAAATAATCACATTGTCGGCCGAAGTTAAATTTAAACCTGTGCCACCGGCGCGCAGACTAATCAAGAAAACTTTTTTTTGCTCGCTCGTATTAAATTCTTCCACAATTTCTTTTCTATTTTTTGTTTTTCCTGAGAGATAAGCATACTCAATTTTATTTTTTGCCAAAACATCTGCCAAAATATCCAGCATTTGTGTGAACTGACTAAATACTAGCACTTTTCTGCCAGCAGAAATAATTTCAGCGACTAATTCTTTGAAACTTTCCAGCTTAGCTGATTCATATTTAGTATAATCATTATTTTTCAAAAGTAGGGTTGGATGATTGCAAACTTGTCGCAATTTCATCAATCCGGCTAAGATATGGATTTGTGATTTGGCAAAACCTTTTTGCGAAACAGTTTTTTCGATCTCACTTTTCACATTAGCCAGAATTTCTTGGTATAAAATATTTTGTGCTGCGGATAATTCGGAAACGATTGTTTGCTCAATTTTCGGTGGCAATTCTTTCAGCACTTCGCTTTTTGTTCGTCGCAACATAAAACATTCTGTTTTTTTGCGCAGATCTTGCAAGGCTTGAGCATCATTTTTTTTCATAATCGGTGTCAAAAATCTTTTGGTAAAATGATTATAATTTCCCAAAAATCCCGGCATCAAAAAATCAAAGACCGACCAAATTTCCGAAACACTATTTTCCAAAGGCGTTCCCGTCAATGCTAGTTTATAATCAGCATCAATTTTTTTCACTGCTTGGGCATTTTGTGTTTTGTGATTTTTAATAAATTGTGCCTCATCCAAAAAACAATAATTAAATTTTATTTTTTGCTTCGCATAAATTTCACCATCTTTTTTAATTGACGGATATGAGGTGATAATTAAATCATAATTTTTTAGTTGACTGATATTTTTTAATCTATCTTTTGGCTGACCTTCCACAATCAAAACTTTCAAATTAGGAAAAAATTTGATCGCTTCTTGTTCCCAATTAAATAGCAGCGTCTTAGGACAAACGACAATGGATGGTTTATTTTTTATTTTATTCATTTCCAAAAGCACCAAGGCTTGCAAAGTTTTTCCCGTTCCCATATCATCGGCCAAAATTCCGGCAAAACGATATTTGCGCAAAAAATGAAACCAATGAATGCCCTCTTTTTGATAGTCTCGCAAAGTTTGATTAATACTCGCGGGTAATTTTACTTTTTCTAATAATTTTCCACTTTGCGCTTCGGAAATAAAATTTTTGAAACCTTCTGCCACTTTGGCACTATAATATTTAGAATTAGCAAAAACATTTTCCAACTCTGGTGCATGATAAGCTCGACCTTCAAATTTGCCATTTTCTTTTTGATAAAAACTTTCTAACATCAAAATAAATCGCTCCAACTCTTCCCAATTGGAAATTTTCAACATTCGCCCATCGTTTGTGCGAATAAATTCTGTTTTATTTTTAAGATAATTTTTTAAATCTGCCAAACTGATACGATCTTTTCCCAAATAACAATCCACATCAAATGCCAGCCAATCATTTTCGGCGTTCATATCCACATCAAAATTCGCCTTAAATTCTTCTTCAAAAAAATTTAACTCATCACGCACAAACTCAACCGGATAATTTAATTTCTTGATATGTGGCCAATGCTTTTCGTGATAATCTGAAATTTTCTTGGCACCGGCACGCAGACATTTCAGGTTTTTAGTAAAGCCGTATTTCTCAGCATAGTGAAATAATAAAAACAAATTTTTCTCTTCTCGGTGATCGGCAACGGCATAATAAATTTTATTTCCCACAATTTGCAAGTGATATTTTGTTCGATTTCTCAAGCTATTTTTATGAAAACTAACTGTGCCACCACGGAGACTTTTTTGCACCGTATGTGCCACATCAATTTTGGAAAAACCATAATCGACTGTCGCTTGCACACGCAAATCGTGATTCATTACATCATAATCCACCACAATCACCGGACTATTTTTAGTATAGCGTTTGATTTCAAATTTTTCCGGCAAATTCGTTTTGAGTTCAAAATATTTTTGTGCCTCCGCTTTAATTGAATTTATTTTAACAATTTCTTCATCACTAAATTCAGCTTCCCATTCGTCATCTTCATTATATTCATCAACTGCTTCCAAAATACGCCCCACTATTTTCACTAATGCCGATGAAAGCGGATGAATTTCTATTTGATTTTTAGTGATTTTGATTAGTTGTTCTTTTCCGCAAAAAATTAAACCCGCATCTCCTCGCACTAGTTCTGGCAACTTAAAAACAAAATCCGTTTGCATTACAGTTTCGCCATGATTATAGAAACTATTATTTTCTTTAGTATAAAGCTCTGCCACTATTTTGGGAAAACTTTTGGCAAAAAATAATTGGCGTTTGCCTGAGCTCTTTTTCAAAAAAATTGGCAACTCTGACAATCTTGCCAACTCTAATAATTTTCCCCAATCAAAATCTTGTCGCTCTTTCCAGAAATCTACTTTTTGCAAAAATTCCAAAAGTGTTTTTTGCTGAACAGTTAAATTATTCGCTTCTTCACTTAAAATAACTCTCGCTTCATTTCCCCAAGCATACGCACTGTCATTTCTGATAATTTTTAATTCTACTGTGAATTGAGTATCTAGGAGTAAATAATATTTTTGAGCAATATTGCGCGAGACTTGCTTTTTTTTGATTGCAAGCAAATCAATCGGCTTTGCCTGTGAGGATTTCTCGGATTTATTAATCAACTTGTTTTTAAGCTCTGCCAAAACTTCTGGTGATAATCCAACAACATCAATACCGATTGTTTGTAAAAGTTTTTTTAATTTAAGTTCTTTATCATCAAAAACAGCCGACACTTTCGCTTCTTGATAGTTCGACTCGTCATCAGCATAAGCATAAACCAGTTCGGTTTGTTGCTTTGTTTTTGTGTTTTTGTATTTATTTTTTTTATTTAAGCTATCCGCTAAATCAATCAGATCCTGCTTGATTGCTTCAAAGTTTTCAAAATTATTATCCCGCTCAAATAATTCCTCCCAAATATCCACAAACTGCAAACCCAGAGCAACACTATGTTTGCACTCGCCATTATCATATGGACAATTACAGCTTGCCTGACTAAATCTATTTGTCAATAAATTAAAATCCAAACTTGTCAAATAAACTTCTGTGCCATAGACACTAGCTTTAATTTTAATTTTTTCTTTGGAACGATGATCGAGAATTTTTATTTCTCCCACTAATTTTCTTCGATAATACTCTTCACCACGCTCAAAAACAGCACCCCCATGGATAGCTCTCAATTGACTAATTAAGTTTTTTCTATCAAAAATAGTTTTAATCATAACAAAAATCTTCCATTAAGCTTAACAGATTGCGAGTAAGTAATCAAACGGAAATAGAATTCGATAGTGGAAGTTTGGGCGTTCTAGTTGTTTTTTCCTCTTGCTTATTAATTTCAATATATTTCCGCCAAGCATCACTTTATCTGAAATAAAAAGGCATTGATCGCTCGATCCGAAACGACAAGAATGTGATTGTACAATAAGATATCGTAATCGGAGAAAGAGATACAATTTGAGATTTAATTTAATTGCTGGAATTTATAATTTTAAAAGGTTGTAGTTTATTTCACAAGAGGTCTACTATTTCAATTTCCCTTCCCAGCCCCTTTCACACTCTTCTTTTCCTGCTCCAACGGCAACTCCAAAATAAACTTCGTGCCTTTATTAGCTCCTGGCGATTCAATCCAAACTTTTCCACCGTTGGCAGCTGTAATTATTTTTACAACATAAAGTCCCAGTCCTGTTCCGCCAGTATTGAGTCGGGAAATATCTTTGCCACGAGAAAATTTTATAAAAAGATACGGGATTTCATTGGCGGGAATACCAATGCCAGTATCGGAGATTGTAATTCTGATATGTGGTTTTTTTAAGCATTTTGCTCCTCTCGCACATATTTTTTTTATGCATATCTTAGTGGAAACTGTTACGCCTCCTTTTGGCGTATATTTAATAGCATTATCGATTAAATTAGATAACACTTCGCGAATTTTCATGCCATCGATATCTATTTCAGGTAATGGCGTAGCAGGAATTTCATATTTGAGGAAAATATTTTTTTCCTTAGCTTTAAATGTGAGATTGTCCACTATTTCTTGACAGATTGTTCCAATTTGTTGTTTTTTAAATTCAAATTTCGTGCTACCGGATTCAATGCGAGAGACACTAAGTAGATCTTCCACAAATTCGATTTGTTGATTATTGGCCTTGTTGATATTTTCAACTGCCCTGGCTTGTTCTGAATTTAATTTTCCATAAGCACCTTCAAGAAGCATTGAGGAATAACCTTTGATCGGTGTTGGTGGTGTGCGGAGTTGATGAGAAGCCATGGAAACAAAGTCTGATTTAGCTTCATCTAATTTCTTAAGTTCGATATTAGCTTTGATGAGGTTGTTGGAAAGTTTTTGGAGTTGATTTTTTTGGTGAATATTTTCTTTATTAGCAATATTTAATTTTTTATTACGATTTTCAATTTCTCCATAGGCCATTTCTAGCGCTTCTTTCTGTTTGATCGCTTTTTTAACCGAACGAACTAAGATCCAGCCAAATGTTGTTGCAAGCAGAAGCGTGATAGCAGTGAGGATTTTATTGATATCAGTTTTAATGAAAGTAAATTGAGAGCCAATAAGAATAATGAGGGCAAATACCAACGCTTGCACTCCAATCAATTTTATTTCAAAAGCTTTAAATTTAATAATAAGATAAACCAGCAAGCATATAAAGATTGGCATGCCAAATAAGCCATATTGCAAAATTTTCCAATTTTCAGTAAGACTAGCGATGACATTAGCACCAGAAAAAGAAGCAAGAAAACATATGACACCGACGGAAAATAAAATTGCTATTTTTCTTTCTTCAAATTTTAGACTTATTATCTTTTTAACCAGAAAGAACAGTAACCACACAAAAAATAATGACTCGAGAAAATAAAAATAATACACCAATAATCCTTGTGTTGCCTCACAATTTAAACTATCAAATATATTTACATTATAGCTGGTTGGGAGCAATACAACAAAAATAGCTAGCAGTGTAAGCACTAAAAATTTATACTTAAATGGAGCATCTTTTTTTTCTAAGAAAACATATGAAAAATATAAAGTACTAGACGATACTAATACTTCAAATAAATTAACAACTGCCCAAGTGAACATAGTTATACTAGTATCATAACTAAACCATATAACTAAATCCGCAGCCGTCCACAAAAAAAATGACGAAGACATAAATAAAAATATTTTATTTACAGGGAGTTCGGTGTCTTTACTTTTAAAATACACAAATAATCCCATCAACAAAGCTATTATTGCGGTTGGGATGTGCGAATAATATAGAATAACGGAATTTTGTTGGACATAAGAATAGCACACAGCCGACTTTGTTACTAAATTAAAATCCATATTTTTTATTTTTTATTATTTATTATGTAAATTATCTTTTGTTTATTTTATTTTTCATTGATTCTGGATAATATTTCCAATATATATTAGCCTCTTCTTCGTTGGAAAAAAGTCGAACAATTAGTGGTTTTAATCCTAAGATATTTTGAACTTTTTTGTAATTTGGCAAAAAAACATTTCTTACGAATCTTGCTTGCTCATTGCTTAGTAAATAATTCTCAAACAAAACCCCATGACAAATAAATAATGCAAGAAAATATGGATAGTATTCCTCTGCATGCAAACCAACACTCTTAAAAAAATCTGAAACATCCAATCTGCTTAAGCTATAATCATTATCCGCACTATCTAAAAGTTGATGATGAAAATCTGCTAAATTATTACCCCAAACTGTTTCCAATTCATACATCTTTTTTCCATCATTGTTGTTTTTATAATTTAATACTTTCAATGCAGATAACTTACTTCCACCGTTTTTTCCAGAGCCACCGTAAAAATACATCTTTCCTAAATAATATTTATCAAAATTTTTTGTAACGAACTTGTCCTTCGAATATTCTAAAAATAATTGCTCTACGCCAGTCTCTTTTGATAATTTTAAAAAATGAGTTGTTTCAAAATTGGGACTTGCTATGCTTCTTGCTAAGCACGCTCGTGGACTTTTTTTTAACACTTCCGGAATATCCCCACCCAAAAAATCCTCCACTTTTTTTCTCAACGCTTTATCATTCCACCTTCTCCAAATTTCTTCTTTTGCCACTGACAGTGGCGTGTATATTGCATCCAATTCCTTTCTCAGATCAACAGATTCTTCTTGCATAAAAATTATAGCATAAAAATTAGAATCAGGGAAAATCACAAAATTAACTTACTAGACTAGCAGAAAATTATTGGCTTGTCAATCAAATTTAGCTGACAAAAAAACGCCACACGGCGTTTTAAAAACTATTAAATTTAACTTTAAATTATTTTTATTTAAATTTTTTTGAAAAGCGAACATGATTTTTTTAGTGATTTTTATTTTTCTGTGTTTATTTTAGCAAAGAAAATTTTAGATGGCAAGGGAAGGTTTATTTTTATTGGTTCAAGAAATTTTTTCATATTTTTTATAAATTATTATTTATTCTTTCATCTTGAAAGAAATCTTCTTCCTTCATCGCTGTTAGACAATCAATGAGAGCTTCCATTTCGAGGTTCTCTTTGTTAAATGTTTTCTGAGAATTCTCTAATTGTTGAAGAAGACTTAATGATACATAGAAATCTGCCAATCGATCATCGTCAGTTATTATGATTCCTTCGGCTGTTTTCTGATCCTCATTCCATTGTGGGTTAATCATTCTGTTGCCACCGGAACGAACAATGAACGGTGCATAGTGAGCATCCACATCAATTACATCCTATCAATCTCATCCAAAAGAGTTTTGAGAATATCTTTTTCTGGCACAGATTTTATTACCTTGCCTTTAACGAAAATAGCACCCATGCCTTTTCCGCCAGCCACTCCAATATCCGCTTCGCGTGCTTCGCCTGGACCATTAACAACACAGCCCATAACGGCAACATGTAGATCTTTGTCGATAAGCTTAACAGCCTTTTCAACATCATTGGCCAGTTTAATTAAATTAATTTGAGTTCTTCCGCAAGTTGGACAACTTGTTACGGTTATGCCTTTTTTTCTTAGTTTTAAAGATTTTAAAATTTCCCAAGCCACTTTCATTTCTTCAACTGGATCGGCTGTGAGAGAAACACGCAAAGTTGCTCCAATTCCTTCATAAAGCAAAATTCCTAAGCCGATAGACGACATAATTGTTCCGCGAAAAGTTGTTCCCGCTTCCGTAATGCCAATATGTAAGGGATAATTAACTTTTTTAGCTAATAAACGATAAGCCTCGACTGTTCTTTCAATGTCAGAAGCTTTAAGTGAAATTAAAATATTTTTAAAATTATATTTTTCTAATATCCGAATATGTCGCATTGCCGATTCAACCATGCCCATTGCTGTCACTTTATTTTTATATTTTTTTAGAATATCTTTTTCCAGTGACCCGCCGTTAATGCCAATTCTGATTGGCACTTTGTTTTTTTTGCAAGCCATAACAACAGCCTTTATTTTATCTTCCGAGCCAATGTTGCCCGGATTAATTCTGACCTTGTCAATGCCTTGCGCAATTACTTCAAGAGCTAAATTATAATCAAAATGAATGTCGGCTACTAAAGGAACATGAATTTGTTTTTTTATTTCTCCAATAGCTTTGGCCGCTTCCATATCCAAAATAGCCACTCGCACAATTTCACAACCAGCCCTTTCCAGTTCCAAAATTTGCGCCACAGTCGCTTTAATATCTCGTGTGTCAGTATTGCACATTGATTGCACACGCACCGGATTACTTCCGCCTAATTTCAAATTTCCCACTTGCACTACTCGTGATTTATATTTTTGCATTTTATAGGACTATTTTTTATATTTTCTGCAATTAAGCTTTATAGATATCCTCTACGGGATATTTCGTGCCTCTCTTGACGAAGTTGACCTCAGTGTCTTTAAAGCTAAATACTTTTTTAAAATAATTTTCAATAAACGCGATATCCATTCCATTGCGACAAGTATAGGCATCGACACTAGCAAAACCACGAGCAGGAAAAGTATGGATGCTGATATGACTTTCGACAATAACCACAAATCCACTCCAACCACCGGGATCTTTAAGATCGTTTGATTTAGCAAAATAAATTTCTGGCGTTGATAAGCAATGCATATCCAGAAGCTCAGGAAGTTCCGTAAGGCTTTTCAATACCAGCTCTTTATTATTTAGTTTTTCAGGATCTCCCTGATACCCATCGAGCATAAAATGCTCTCCAAAATTACATGTTTTATTCTCCATCATTTCAATAAATAATTAAATTAATTACAAAATGTTTCAACAGAATACAGCAAAGAACGATTCTTGTCAAGTGCAATATTTGTCAAGATTATATTTTTACTATATACTAAAAAGGTAATTTTTTAAATTTAAAACCAGATGGAAAAAAAGCATAAAAGTATTATTGTTGTTATTGCAATAATTGTTATCGGGGTTAGCTCGTTTTTCTTTTTTAAGAATAATAAACAGCCAACCAAAAAACAGATTAATATTAATCAAAAGATTGAAACAACTGGACCAAGAAATACTGAAGAAGTTAGTTATCTCTCTGGCTTGCCTTGCGAAAATCGCAAAAGACGCGCTGTGGCTGTGATGCAACCAGCAGATGTTTCTGCTCGTCCGGCTTCAGGTTTTTCTGATGCTGATATGGTTTTTGAAATGCCAGTCATTACCGCTTCAATCACCCGATTGATGGGTGTGTATGTTTGTGGTGATCCAGAAGATGTTGGATCAATGCGAAGTGCTCGTCATGACTTTCTTAGTTTAGCTGCGGGACTAGATGCTATTTTTGTGCATTGGGGACGATCAGATGTTGAAAAATTCAAAGAAGTTTTGAACAGCAAAACTTATGATGATATGAACTGCAATAATGATGCCGGAAAATCAGCGGAACAATATTGTTATCGAAAAACCGGCATGGCGCGAGGCGTGGACACTGGTTATGCTAAATTTGCTAAGTTACTAGAAGGTGCCAAAAATTTTGGCTATAATTTAGAAAATAAATTTGTCGGCTATCCACACAAAGAAGAAGCACCACTTGATCAAAGACCATCCGGTGGACATTTGCGTGTCGCTTTTGCTAAGCCTTATGATGTTGAATATGATTATGACAAAGCCACCAATTCTTGGTTGCGAACTTGGGCAGAAGTTGCTGATACAGACAGAAATAATTCCAAAAGACTGGCCCCAAAAAACATTGTGGTTTTAATGGCGAAGTCCGATCAACTTATTAAAGGAGAACAATATAATAATGTCCAACTTGGTGATCCTTGGTTTGACACATCCGATACTGGTGAAGCTTTTTATTATATGAATGGCAAACAAGAAACAGGCACTTGGAAAAAAGATAAATCCGATGCCAAAAGCAAACTCTTCTTCTATGATGCGAGCGGTCAAGAAGTGGCTTTTGTTCCCGGCCAAATTTGGGTTGAGATTCTGGAGCCAGGACAAAGCTTAAAGTGGGTGCCAACAAACTAGATGATTATTTTTTTCTATGGCGAAGATACTTTTCGGTCATACGAAAAAGTATTAGAAATAAAAAACAAGTTTTCTCTCAATGACAAATCCGGTGCGGGTTTGTTTTTGTTTGATGCCAAAGATTTCAAGGATAACATATTAGAAAAAATCAAAACAGCTAGTTCTCTCTCGGGACTCTTCTCATCCAAAAAGCTAATTATTTTAAAAAGAATTATTGCGGAAACTTCTAGCGAAGAACAAGCTAAACTTTTAAAATTTTTTAAGGAGCATGACAAAAAATTACAAGCAGATCTTGACTGCGTAATAATTTTCTGGGAAGAAGCTTTGCCGAGAAAAAACAATGCCTTATTTAAATTTTTATTAGCTAGCGCAAAAAAACAAAATTATGAAAAACTCACCGGAACAAAATTAAACCAGTGGATTTTAAATAAAATTAAATCAACATCACCAGAAGCATCAATTTCCAGAGAAGCACTGGAAAAACTCATCATTTATGTCGGAAGTGATACGGCAATGTTGACACAAGAAATTGAAAAACTAATTAGCTTTTCAGGTTCAGAAATAATCAGTCCAGCGACAATTGATCTTTTTACAAAAGCCAATTTAGCTAATAATATTTTTGAAACAATCGAAGCACTTTCCGCCAACAGAAAGAAAATAGCTCTCGAATTATTTCATCGTCATCTCGATAATGGCGACGATCCTTTTTATCTTTTCTCTATGTTTATTTATCAATTTAGAATTCTTTTGCGGATTTCATCATTGCAAGAAAATGGCGTTTTCAATGAATTTGAAATTGCTAAAATTACAAAGCTACATCCTTTCGTTGTCAAAAAAAGTTTTGGTCAAGCGAGAAATTTCGGTGAAAAAAAGTTAATCTTAATTCACAAAAAGCTGGGTGAGATTGATACAAAAATAAAAACTGGCCAACTTGACATCAAGCTGGCCTTAGATAAGTTTATTGCAGAACTCTAGAAAATAAAAACTATTTTTTAAGCACAAGTGCTTTCACGGCTTTATTTAAACGCGATTTTTTTCTGGCCGCAGTATTTTTATGCATAACATTTTTCTCCACCGCTTTATCAAGAGCTTTAATAGATTTCTTGAGATATTCTGTTGCCTTAGCACCATCGGCTTTAACAAGAGCTTCTCTGGTATATTTCATAGCACTTTTAAAAGCACCTTTGATTTTGCGATTTTTTTCGGTCTTCCTCTCCGTTACACGCATATATTTTTTCGCTGATTTCTTGATTGGCATAATAGTTTCTAAATTATTTATAAATTAACACTAACTACACTTAAGTATTTTTAGCATGCTTTACGAATTTTGGCAAATTTTTAGTTTTTTTGCTGTAAATTGATTTTACGCCTTTTCTCATCTAGCCATGCAAAGTCAATCCAAATTGCTCGCGTCGGAATAATATTTTTAATCTTATCCGCCCACTCAATGATTGAAATATTGCCAGTATCGGCCATAATTTCCTCCCAACCAAGCACAAAAAAATCCTTTTCACAAACACGATAAGCATCAAAATGATAAATTTTTTTTATATTTTTATTTTTTAAGCTATATTCTTTCATCACCACAAAAGTCGGACTCGTGTAGGGTTTTTCCGCCCCTAAGCCGGCCAATAATCCTTGCGTAAAAGTAGTTTTGCCAGCACCGAGTTCACCAGAAAGACAAACCACTTCCCCGCCACAAAGTTCTTGCGCCAAAAGTTTGCCCAGTTTTTTTGTTTCTTCCATTTTTTCAGTAATAAATTCGGTTTGCATAGTGCTTATTTTTCTAGGTTGTCAATAAATTCCGGCAAATTTAAAATCCACTTGGCCTGTTCGCTGTGAAAAAGAAAAGGCGAAACATCCTTGACGGCCTGTTTTAAATCTAAGGCAGAAATAATCTTTTTCAACTCAACAATCAATTCTTGTTTGCCTGCCTGCCGGCAGGCAGGTTTTTCTCCAAAAATATTTTTTTCTTGCAAAATAGCATAATTCGGCTCGATATTTTTCTGGGCTAAAAACCAAACTAAATCATAAAAATCCCGCCCCTTTTGATATGGCCTCATTTTCAAAGCAATAATCTTTTGCGCGAATAGTGTTGGTAAGGTGTTAGAAATAATATTGAAAATTTTTCCATAAGCCGAAATTGTTTTTGATTCAAAAATAATATTTTTATACGGTGTTGGATCAACTTCGAATTTGATTTTAATTTTTTGATCTGCAAGCTCCGTCAAACCCATTTGTTGCATCACCGCTGAAAATTTCAAGAAAATAATAAAAATATTTTCCGTTTTTTTTGCTCGCGTATCAATCAAAAATCCCCGATCTTCCAGTTTCTTTTTTAAATATTTCGCCAATTCCTCATAATTCAATCCTGGTTTTATCGCATCAAAATCCAGATCTTCGGAAAATCGCTCAATCCCATAAGCAAAACGCAAACAAGTTCCGCCAAGAAAAGAAAGATGCACGCCATATTTCGAAGCATAAAGAATTTCCAAAATTTCCGCTTGCAAATATTCTACTAAGCATCGCCGAGGATTATTGGGAATGTTATTTCTTTCAATATACTCTTCTAAAAAGTTTTTATCGAGCATTTTTTTGATAAAGTAGCAGACTATCCATTAGTCTCGTTACTTTTTTATCATTAAATATTTTTTTATACTCCCCAATTTTTTTTAAATTAAATTTAAACTCTTCATCAATTCTAAGCTCTTGCCAAAATTTTTCTTCAACCACCAATTTATTTTTATTAAAATACAAATAATCCATAATTGCTTTTTCTGGAGTAGCAATACAGAAAGCTATATTTCTATCTTTTTGCATAACATAACCGAAAAATAAGTTGCTTTTAACTTTTTGATAAGTGAAATTGCCAAATTCATTTTTATATGTCAGCGTTTTTCTTGAAGTAACGGAGGTATAGGTGCCAGGAATATCTGGAATAATACCATAATAATTTAAGGCAAATTCTAAGCTCAGATAGGCTGGTGTATAGATTTTAGAAGCGAGAACTAATAAGTTAGTATCATTTTGTGCATTAGCTAAAAGATAAAGACCCTTTCTGATTCTTTTAATATAACCTTTTTTTGTCCAAAAAGCAATCTGAACAAGAATATTAGGCTCAGCAAAAAAGATGTTCTTAGCTTCAATCGAGCTAAAAACAGGAAATTTTAACATTCTTTTTTCAAATTCAAAAAATCGCATAATCGTTTCTTTATATTAACATATATAATAATATCAAGAAACACGCTTTTTGTCAATTTTCTATTTTCTCACCAACTCCACCCGTAACCTCTTCGCGATAATATTGCCCGCATCATCTCGATAATCGCCTTCTTCGGTCACAGTTTCAAAACCTAAAAGTTTAGTAATTTTATGTGATGGTCCATTTTCCGGCACATGCGCAATCAGTTTTTTCGTACCGCTGGAAAATTCTTTTTCCATAATCTCACGCAAAAAGTTTTCCCCGAAATAGAATTTTTGCAAAATTGGATCAATATTCATCGCACCAAAATATCTTTCGCCTTCGGGTAATTCTTTTTGACCATCAAACGAAGAGGAACGCATAAAACCAACTAAATTATCCAGCGACTTTTCTGGATTAGTTTTATTTTCCCTGTCAAAATAGATTAAATTAAATCTTGGATTATATTGTTTATGTTTTTCAAAATCACCCAGCAATCTTTCCAAATCTTTTTCCGATTTATGCGAATTATTGGCACGATACATCGCTGTTAATTTTTCCCCTAACGGCTCATTTTCTACCAATTTTTTTCCATCAACAACTTCCAACTCCACACCCTTTATTTCCGAAATATTTTGCGTTGCCAGTTCTTTTTTTGTGGCGACAAGCAATGCTGCAATTATTTCAATATCAATCCGACTTTTTTCCAAATCCGCCAAAAGCTTTTGGATTTTTTCTTCGCTCGCTTGATTGTCGATTTCCAGCTCAGCACTAAATTGCAAAATTATAGCATGTGCTTTGCGCAAAAGTTCCGTCGGCAAATTAGCCGGAAGTTCTTTTTGCGTGTTGTCTTTGAAAATAATTTCCGCAAGTTCTTTGTTTTTTTCTTGGGCGAGATTAATCAGTTCTGAAAGTTTGAAAAAAATAAGACTTGCCTTTTCCGTTTTTATTTTATTTCCAATTTTAATAATTTTTTTTCCATTTTCAATATCAAAGTCACATGTCAAAAAAGATTTTAATCCAGAAAGACCGAATTTCTTAGTAAAATTCAAGAGGTCTTCTTTTCTTCCTTGCGTATTTAGATCAAATGTTGCTGCCGCCAACCATTGTTGCTCACGCCAATTAAGATTATGAATTCCCATTCCGGTTTCTTTCAAAAAATCTCTTGTTATGCGATGGAGATAATTATAATCAGAAATATGGGACAGCCTTTCGGCATATTGCTCAGAAGTTTCATCTTTTCTTTTAGGATTTTCACCTGATATCAACCATGGATGCATTCGTTTTTGCATTTCTTCTTTTTTAACTATTGTTCTGGGAGTCAATTGTGAAAGAGTTAATTTATGTCCAGCATACTGCTCTAATTGATCGTGCTTTGCTTCTTTTTCTTCTTGTGAAATAAAATCAAAAATGCAAATTATTTTTTCTTTTCCATTATCAATAGCCACTACTCCGCCCGTATTTTTATCAAGTAAAACCACTTTTAATTTATTAGTTGGATATGACTTTCCATCAAAATTAAACTGCTTTTTTCCAATATAATATTGCACCCCGTCAAAACTCGCGCTAGAAGAAGTCGTATTTCCCATTATTTTTTCTTGCCTTATCAATGCTCCGCTAGCACCAGTTGATTTAACAGAAAAATCTTCATATTTTACCAAGCCCTTCGCGAGCAGATTAGGACAATTATCCCGCAAAAAACCATGGATCGATTTTTCCAATCCATCTACTCCAATATTTTTAACTAACCATTCAAGACTGACATTAACCATTTCTTTTTTTTGCGGATCAAGAACTATCAACTTGCCATTAATTCTCTTTGCCTGAAAGTCATGAAAAAGTTTTGTAGCGAAAACCAGATCGAGCGTTTTAATTTGTTCGCCATTCTCCGCCGTGACTTGGTTTTTTTGGATGGATTGATATAGATCCCAAAAATTTAGTACATATTTTTTGGTGGCGATTTTTTCCGGATCAAACGCTTCGTCAACACTCTGCGGAATATTAAACAGTGGTAACGGCTCGTCAGACTTGTTATTATCAGCAACCGGAAGCACTTTTAGGTCCTTGAGTTTTTCGAAAATAACCGAAGCGGTGGCAGTTCGCCTCTCGCCATTTTCCCTCCCTAAATCAATTGGTTTTGCTGTGATATTGGCTTTTTGATATTGTGCATAATCAAATAGCCACTTTTCTCCGTCTTTTTGTAAGATACCTTTGTCTAAAAAAAGCTGGATGATTTTTTCTTTGATTGGATCTTTCTCTTTCGCTATCTCTGATACTTCCTTTTTTGAAATTAGCTTTTCTCTATTTCTAACTGGTGGCATCATGTCATAAATATTTTTCATATTTTTTTTGTAAATCTAGTTTAGTTAAACCAATTTTCTAACACCAGTTTAGCACAGATTTCAAAACTACAAAATAAAAAAGGCTCGCAGATTTGTGATAAAATCTTTGAGCCTTTGCTTTTTTGTGGTTGGCTGATTTTTCAATCTAGCCCAATCCGTCTTTGACGGATTGATTTTCCCCTTGATTTCTAGCCCGGGAGCAGACCGAACAAAGTTTCCCGCCTTACTTTGTCTGGCGACCGAGTTTTTTAAAAAACCCGGTGAAAAATAATCTTAGTCCTCATACGGGCGAGACCATTCGTCTCGCCACTTTTTTTCGTATTGGTCGCGCCACATTCCATTCTGTATGAATGTGGTAATCCCATCTTTCGATGGGAAATGGTCCAGCAGACTAACTGCTGGACAGCTATTCCGGCGAACGCACGCATAGCGTTCGCCGTCGACATCCAGTACGTGCGGGTACTGGCATGGGTTTTTGGAGTCGTGACAAGAAGTCAGCGACTCCTGAAAGTAGACATGGTCTACTTTCGTTGAAAATCCTTGCCTCAAAGGGCAAGTGTTACATGTAATTTCCATTTTTATTTTCTCCTTTGTTGTTGTTGTTGTTTTTCTTTCCCTCAATCCAACTTTCAAACTAATTTTAAAAACTGAATTAAGGGGGGAGAAGTTTGATGTGGTCACCAAATTTCTCCCGTAGTGGTTGCCTTGTTTATTCCGGTTTACGCGCCAGTTTGCGCGTGGAATGGGAGTGACAATTTCTCCCGAATTTTCGGATTCACCTGGCAGTTTTCGACTTGAAACTGCCCCGCTGCTGTCCTTTTCCCCGATTAGCTGATGGGAAAAGTTAGATCGAGTTTATTTCATACCTCGATCAACAGTGCTGAAATTTTTATAGCGCGCTGTATGCAGGACGCTAACCCTGCTGTCAGCTCGCGCTTACTGAAACCCGATCATATATTGCTATATAATCTTAGCGAAATCGAGGCCCATGCTACGGGCTTCGGAAATCGCTACCGATTTTCCGTGCAGACCAGGGGTTGCCTGGACTGGTGACGGAACAATCGGATCGCCGGGATGAAAAGTAAAAACTACTTCTTCATCCTGTTAGATTC
>Ga0194062_1000422_pt1 | contig 17725 bp, 15 predicted proteins | sample SepL2225m_MetaG_FD_155481 | JGI IMG/M metagenome (GOLD analysis project Ga0194062, IMG submission 155481) | Anoxic zone freshwater microbial communities from boreal shield lake in IISD Experimental Lakes Area, Ontario, Canada - Sep2016-L224-25m | ecosystem: Environmental > Aquatic > Freshwater >... | reverse complement strand
GGCGTAGGATGTCATGGATCAGAAATAATTAAAATTGGAGAAATAAAAAATGAGTAATCAGAAATTGAAAATTGGTTTTGTGGGCGTGGGAGGAATGGGACAATGCGCTCATCTGAAGAATTATGCGGCACTCACGGATCTTTGCGAGGTTGTCGCCATTGCTGAATTGCGCCCGGATATCGCCGGCAAAGTGGCGCAACGCTATGCGATTCCCAAGTCATATCCTTCACACGAGGAGATGCTGAAAAACGAGAAACTTGACGGTATCATTGCCTCCCAGCCGTTTACCCGCCACGGGACGCTGGTTCCCGAACTGTTGAAGGCGAAGATCCCTGTCTTTACCGAAAAGCCGATCGCCGGCACGATTGAGATGGGGGAGAAGATTGTCAAGGCTGTTGCCGCCAGCGGCACTTTCCACATGGTCGGTTATCATAAGCGGAGCGATCCTGCCACCATGGCGGCCAAGGTGGAGATCGATCGTCTTAAACAGACCGGCGAACTGGGCAAGATGAAGTATGTGCGCCTGCTGATGCCTGCAGGCGACTGGATTGCCGGCGGGTTTTACGACCTGATCAACTCCAATGCCCCCGCTCCGCAAATGCAGTGGGATCCAGCCGACTCATCGCTGAGCAAGGAGAACTACGATACTTACATCAGCTTCGTGAACTACTATATTCACCAGGTCAACCTGATGCGGCATATGCTTGGAGAGAGCTATGAGGTCACGCATGTCGACCCCACCGCCGTGCTGCTGGTTGGAAAAAGCAAGAGCGGTATTCCCTGTACGATCGAGATGACCCCTTACCAGACGACCATTGACTGGCAGGAATCAGCCCTGGTCTGTTTTGAAAAAGGCTGGGTCAAGGTGGAATTGCCGGCCCCGCTGACCCTGAACCGGGCGGGACGTGTTACGTTTTTCCGCGATCCCGGCAACGGAGTGCAGCCTCAGTTTATCGAGCCGCAAATGCCATGGGTACATGCCATGCGCCAACAGGCCATCAACTTCATTGCTGCGATCAAGGGGGAAATCAAACCGCTTTGTGAGGCGGCCGAAGCCTTGGAAGATATGCATGTGGCTCGCCAGTTCCTCAAGCACTACAAGGGCGTATAAGTCGTTGGGACCGGTAACCATGAAAATACTGACGTCAGGGGAACGCGTTGTTCGGTGCCTGCTTGGGCAGCCGATTGATCGTTTGCCCTTTGGTGTGGGGCTGGGCTGGTGTCCATGGGGCGAGACCATGGAACGATGGAGAGCCGAGAGTAATAACCCGAACCTGGATGTGGCCAGGGAACTGGGGTATGAGCCTGGTTTTGCACTCCCGGCGCTGGAGTCCGGGCCCTTCCCGCACTTCGTTTCTGAAGTTCTTGAGAACACCGGGGACACGGTTGTCTCGCGGGACTGGCGGGGGATCACCATGCGCACTTATCGCGGGGCCCAATCGATGCCGGAATATCTGGATTACCCTGTCAAGGTGCCGGCTGACTGGGAAAAGCTGAAGGAGGAGCGTTACCCGTTGGATACCGCGAGTCTGGACCGGCGGGTCACTCAGGATTGGGCGGCCTTTCGTGCCCAACTTCTGAAATCAGGGGAAGCCGTCCAGGTGGGGACATATCCCTGGGGGATTTTTGGAACGCTTCGTGACCTGATGGGGGTTGAGGAATTGCTCGTGGCATTCTATACGGAACCGGACATGGTGAAGGAGATCATGCAGCACCTGACCTCGCTCTGGCTTGCCCTTTGGGAGCGGGTCGCCACCGAGGTTAAGATTGAGCACATCCACATCTGGGAGGATATGTCCGGCCGTCAGGGCTCACTGATTTCCCCCGCCATGATCGAAGAGTTCATGATGCCCTGTTACGACCGGATCACGACTTTTGCAAAGACTCATGGAATCCCCCTGATTTCAGTGGATTCTGATGGCGATTGTCAGGAACTCGTGCCACTGATGATGGGGCATGGTGTGAATGTTTTTTTCCCCTTTGAAGTGCAGGCGGGGAATGACATCCGTACTTATCGGAAAACCTACCCGCAATTGGGGATCTGGGGGGGCTTGGATAAGCGGGTTTTGGCTTTAGATTTCCAAGCCATTGACCGGGAGTTACAGAAAATCCCTGACATGATGAAACTCGGCGGTCGTTTTCTGCCACAATTTGATCACTTGATCCCCCCGGATGTGCCTTGGGGCAACTTTGTCTATGCCGCCAACCGTGTCCGCGAACTATGTCATCACAATTTGTCAGCATCCTGAATAGGGCGTTAGCCCGAAGAAACAACAACAAGCGAAGGAGCCCCTCATGCCACTCAAATGGAAAAAAGTTTGGATTTCGGACGAGACCTACGAATCGGCCGGCGTTTTCGACGTCAATGGTGACGGGATCCCCGACATTGTGTCGGGGGCGTTCTGGTATCAGGGCCCGGACTTCCGCAAGAAACACTTTATCGGCGAGGTGAAACCGTCTGGTGAATATTTCGATGATTTTTCGACGATCGCCCTAGATGTGAACGGCGATGGGCGTATGGATTTCATTACGGGTGGCTGGTGGGGCGCCAACCTGCGTTGGCGCGAGTGTTCGGAAGACCCGACGAAGCCATGGCCGGAGCATGTCATTGCGGAGACCGGCAATGTCGAAACCACGCGTGCCTGGGACATCGATGGCGACGGCGTGATCGAGATCCTGCCCAATACGCCTCCGAACCCGGAAGTCGCTTACTATAAGCTTATCACCGATAAGGCTGGCAAGGGGACGGGCAAGTTCAGGAAGGTCTCCGTATACAAGTTCCCCGAGGGGGGGCAGGGGCACGGGATCGGTTGCGGCGACATTGCCGGAAACGGGCGCATGGACATTATTCTCTGCAAGGGGTGGCTGGAAGCTCCTGCGGATCCGGAAAACGGGAAATGGATCTGGCACGAGGACTTCCCAAAGCCGCCCTGGGGTTGGGCTGGCAGCGTTCCGATGCTGGTAGCCGACGTCAACGGTGACGGCAAGAACGAGATCATCACCGGCAATGCACACGGGTACGGTCTCTGGTGGAGCGAGCAGAAGGGATCAGGCGCCAACCGCGAATGGATCCACCATCCGATCGACCCCTATAACGCGCAATACCATGACCTGCAATGGATCGATATCGATGGTGATGGCCAGTGTGAGTTGGTCACCGGCAAACGCCATCGCGCCCATTGTGGTAATGAAGCCGGAGAATGGGACGATCTTGGTCTCTATTACTTCAAATGGAATGGGGAGTCATTTGCCAAGCAGGTCATTGATTACGGCCCCATAGGCGAAGGTAAAGGCTGTGGAATTCATTTTGCGTTGGCCGACTTGCGCGGTACCGGGCGTTTAGATTTTGTCGCCCCGGGGAAAGACGGACTCTATGTTTTCTACAACGAAGGCATGTGAGAGAGCTTAATTAAACCTATTTTGGGGTATTTCTGGTGGCGCGTTATGTTTGAAGAGTGGGGTGAATGACAGTTTTTGTATTGTCGTGTTTTGCTTTTCTCTGATGGACGATCCATTCTATGGGTGGTATGTATTCAGGCTACAGGAGTTATGCGTCAGACCTTGCCGTTGCGTTTCTAAGATTCAATGAGTTTATAGGTTTTCGCTGGATACAATATGAGGGATAACTTCTCGGAAACACTCAATCTCAAACGAGCTAAAGCCCTGACCAGGGAGTACAGTAAAGAATTTGGTATTCATGCCGTTATTACGGATGGGAGAGGGCATATCCTTTCTGGTCGTTTGGCATGTAGTCTTTGCAATAAAACTGATTGTGCCGTCTTGCGTTGCAGGATCGTGTCAGAGTCGTTGCGCTGGGGGACGCCGTTCATGGATTTGTGTCCCCACGGATCGATGATCTGGGGTGTCCCGATGATCATCAATCAGCAGATGGTTGGAGGACTCATTGCTGCCGCACCCATTCGGGGTACCCCAAACATGACGCTCCTTCGTGCCGCAGCGGATGGGCTGCTGGAGATGGCTGGTGAGTTCAATCTGACGAATCTGTCCTGGCTGGCAGCACATCGGACCAAAGCGGAGCAGGAACGCCAGAAAGCTGAGGCGATCCACGACTCCAAGGAAGGCGATTATGATCATATCCGTGCCGTCTATCTGCAGGAGGAGCCCGCGCTGATTGCTGCCATTCGGAAAGGGGAGCGCGGGGCAGCCCGTGGCATCATCAACCGGATTCTGGTGGGAATCTACTTTGTGGGTCGTGATCGACTGGACCTGCTCAAGAGTCTGGTGATGGAGCTCGTGGTAATGATGTCCCGGGCGGCTGTCGAGGCTGGCGCCGCACCGGCAGGTATTCTCGGAGGACACTACCGGGGGTTGACTGAACTGGCTGCCCTCGATGACGATGAGGCGCTTACTCATTGGCTTACCTCAATGTTGGAAAGAGTCATGGACGCCATCCACGATAATCGGCGCTATCCCAATGCCATTCTTTTGAGCCGCGCCTTACGGTTCATGCAGGACCATCTTGCCGAGGATTTGACACGGGACCAGGTGGCCCAGGTTTCCGGCTTGTCTCCCAGTCATTTCTCCCGTCTTATCCGGTCGCAGATCCATAGCACTTTTACGAACTTGCTGACGCAATACCGGGTTGACCGCGCCGCACAATTGTTGGTCAGAACTACTGAACCGATAGCAGATGTTGCCATGGCCAGCGGGTTTCAGGATCAAAGCTACTTCACAAAAGTCTTCAAAAGTCGAACTGGGATGACTCCTCTTGCGTATCGCAACAAGCCCCGCTGATCCCTAGCTCTTGGCCTCGCGTCTCCATGCCTGGATCTTTCGCTGAAATGCCTCTGCACCAGCACCAAATTACCAAAACAAAGCACGGAACAGCAAGAAACGGGCTTTGTGTTTGTGACAACCTTCGCCCTATTCAAATGGAGAATAGTAATACATGAATCGCGAATATTTTATCGATTTGACGAAGAAGGACGTGCGAGTGCCAATTGGTGTGGATATGATTCTGCATCAGTACTCGGATGTGGATGCCATTCTTGACAATGGGGTGCGGATGGGGAAGGTGCTGCTGGAGGCCGCCCGGTTCTATAACAGCCCGATTGTGATGCCTCACATGGATCTGATGCTGGAGAAAGATCATCTCCTTTCTCTCATGGGCATTCCCGTTACAGAGAGGCCTACCTATCATTTCCAGGGGTGTCCATCGGAGTCCATGGTGGCTGAATTCAAGTCACGGATCAGGGGATCCCTCAGTCCGCGGATGGAGGCGCGGAATGATGCCATCCGGTATGTGGCCACCCATTCGATGCTGCTTCCAATGGGGATATCGATTGGACCTTTTTCGCTGATGACCAAACTGCTGGCCGATCCCATTACTCCGATTTTCTTGGCTGGTTCCGGAATTACCAGCGATGAAGATCCTGAAGTCAAGGCGGTTGAAGTCTGTCTTGACCTGGCCTTGGATGTCGTCCTGCGAGCGATCGAATCCCAATTGGATGCCGGTGCCAGGACGATTGTCATTGCTGAACCGGCCGCCAATTCCGTCTATCTTTCGCCGAGACAGATGGAGGAGGGGTCTGACATCTATGATCGGTTTGTGCTGACTCCGAACTCCGTCATGCGAAAGCTCGTGGCTGATCGCGGTGCGGCCCTGATTTTTCATAACTGTGGAGCGCTCACTCCTGAGATGATTCGCAAACTCGACACCCTTCGTCCCGAAGTATTCAGTTTCGGCAGTCCTGTGCAATTGTGCGAAGCGGCGGATCTTGTGTCGAAAGACACGGTTCTCTACGGCAATCTTCCCTCCAAGCGATTCATGTCCGATTCCCTGATCACGGTGGAGCAGGTGAAGGAGATGTCCCGTGATCTAGCGGCACGCATGCGTGAAAAGAAACATCCTTTCATGCTAGGCACGGAATGCGATGTGCTCTGTGTTCATGAGCACAAAGAGGTGATTGCTCGCAAGGTGGAAGCCTTTATGACCTGTTCACTCCAGTAACAGCGTGTGAATACTATGCTACTCAATACTAAACGATGGGGGATCGCAGTTGCCGGGGTTTGTCTCCAGATTGGAGCAATACCCAGGTTTCGTGGGTATTCAGCCTTGCAATCTGTTTTCTGGGGTTGGCGGCGGCGTGGGGCGGGATGAACCTTGGCAAATTGGCGGGTATATGGATGAGTCTGTTAGAACTGAATGGAGTTTGGAGTTCATGAGAGCAGTGATATTCGATATGGACGGGGTTTTGACTGATTCGGAACCGTTGATATGCGCGGCGGCAACGGTGATGTTCCGGGAGCGTGGCGTGGAGGTGCGGCCGGAGGATTTCCATCCGTTTGTGGGAACTGGAGAAAACCGGTATCTTGGTGGCGTTGCGGAGAAATATGGCATGCCATTGGATATCGTCGAGGCCAAGGCACGGACGTATGAACTTTACCTGGCTATGGTGCCTGCAAGGCTTGAGCCCTTCCCGGGTGCGGTTGAACTGGTAAGGAAATGCCAGGCGGCGGGGATGGCTTGTGCCGTCGCCTCCAGTGCCGACCGCATCAAAATTGTGGCCAATCTGAACAAGATTGGATTGCCGCCAGCTACATGGCAGGCCATTGTAACGGCAGAGGATGTAGAGAGGCGCAAGCCTGATCCCGCCGTTTTCCTTCTGGCTGCCCAGCGACTTGGCGTTCAGCCTTCCCAATGCACGGTGGTGGAAGATGCCGTTAACGGGATCGCCGCCGCGAAAGCGGCCGGGATGCGTTGCATAGCGGTGGCATCAACCTTCCCCGCCTCGCATCTCGTTCAGGCGGACCTCATTCGTCCCTCCATCAGCGCCGTTACCTTGGAGGATTTAGGCTGAGCGGCTCCGGTGGTGTTATTGTTGACGAAATTATCACAGAGGTGTATTGATTGCTCTATATTTCGTCATTGCCATCGCCGTGATGAATAGCGCGCCTCGATTCTTCGATTTTAGCGGGGTGGAATAACAATTTTATCAGGAGAACAAAAATATGGCGGTCAAGATTGCAATTATCGGGGCGGGGAGTATCGGGTTTACGCGGGGACTTATGAAGGACATCCTTGCGGTGCCGGAGTTGAGGGATGCCGAGTTCAGGTTCACGGATATCAATCCCCGGAATCTGGACATGATCACCCAGCTTGCCCGCCGGGACATCAAGGCGAACAAACTGCCTGCCCGGATCGTGGCGACGACCAGCAGGCGGAAGGCGCTTGAAGGCGCGGAGTTCGTGGTCAACACCACTCGTATCGGCGGCCTGGAGGCCTTCAAGCTCGATGTGGATATTCCGCTCAAGTACGGGGTCGACCAGTGCGTTGGAGATACGCTGTGCACCGGCGGCGTGATGTACGGGCAGCGCAACATCCCCCAGATTCTGGCTTTCTGCAAGGACATCCGGGAGGTGGCCGCCCCGGGGTGCCTATTCCTGAATTACGCCAATCCCAACGCCATGAACACCTGGGCGGCCATCCAGTATGGCGGAGTGCCCACGCTCGGGCTCTGTCACGGCGTGCAGGGCGGGCATTGGCAGATCACCGAGGTGATCAAGCTGCTCGTGAATGGCGATCGCAAGCCCGGCCAGAAGGGGTATGTGACCATCACACCCAGGGATGTGGACATCATCTGCGCCGGTATCAACCACCAGACCTGGTATACCCAGGTGCGTTACCAGGGGGAGGATTGGACCGGGCGGCTTGCGGAAGGGTTTGAGAAACATCCCGCCTTCAGCCAGTCGGAGAAGGTCCGCATTGATATCCTCCGGCGCTTCGGCTACTACACCACGGAGTCGAACGGCCATGTCTCGGAATACCTGGCCTGGTACCGGAAGCGCCCGGCGGAGCTGGGCAAGTGGATCAGCATGGACAGTTGGATCAATGGCGAGACGGGCGGGTACCTGCGCGTCTGCACCGAGGGGCGCAACTGGTTTGAGACCGATTTCCCCAACTGGATGAAGGGCAAGCCTGAGGTGTTTTCCAGCGCGACCCGGGGGCATGAGCATTGCAGCTATATCATTGAGTCGCTCAAGACCGGCCGTGTCTACCGCGGCCACTTCAACCTGGTCAACAAGGGGTGTATCACCAATCTGCCGGACGACGCGATTGTGGAGGTGCCGGCTTATGTTGACGGGAACGGGATCAGCGTCCCCAGGGTCGGCGATCTGCCGCTCGGGTGCGCGGCCATCTGCAATGCTTCCATCAGCGTGCAGCGCCTGGCGGTGGAAGCCGCAGTGAACGGGGATGTCATGCTGTTGAAGCAGGCGGTGATGATGGATCCCCTGACCTCGGCTGTCTGCAACCCGCCCGAGATTTCCCAGATGGTGGACGAGATGCTGGTGGCGCAGGCCCGCTGGCTTCCGCAGTACCGGAAGGCGATTCCGGCGGCCAGTGCCCGCTTTTCCTCCGAGGAGAAGCTGGGTGTCCACAGCATGGAAGGGGCGGCCCGCGTCAAAACCAAGACCGTGGAGGAGATGAAGCAGAACGCCGAAGCCGCCCGCCGAAATGCCGGGGCCGCCGACAAGGCCATGGCTCAGCGGAAGCAGGCTGCGGCGCGACGGCGCGGCTCTGCGAAGGACTGAAGACGCAGGCCAGGAATTCAGAAGCGTCGCTGGTGCGGCGTCTCATTTCGCCGTCTCTCCGGATTGTCCATCGTGAAAAACAGTATTGACGGCTCCAATGAATAAGAAGATTAAAAATATCGGATTTGTGTGGGGTGTGGCTACAGCGTCCTATCAGGTTGAGGGAGCCTGGATGGAGGGAGGAAAGGGCCTGAGTATCTGGGATGCCTTTTCGCACACCCCGGGGAAAATCATGAACGGGGACACGGGTGACATTGCCTGTGACCAGTATCACCGGTTTGAAGAGGATGTGCGGTTGATGAAAGAGTTGGGGGTGGGGGCGTATCGCTTCTCCATTGCCTGGTCGAGGATCATCCCGGACGGCAAAGGGGCGGTGAACCCGGAGGGGGTCGCCTACTACAACCGGCTGATTGACTGCCTGTTGGCGAACGGCATCCAACCGTGGGCCACGCTGTATCATTGGGATCTGCCGTTGGCGCTACAGTTCGAGGCGGATGGCTGGCTGTCACGGAGAACAGTTGAGGCATTCGCCCACTACGCGAAGGCCAGTTTCGACGCTTTTGGCGACCGGGTTGCCCATTGGATCACCTTCAACGAGCCCTGGTGCACCGCTGTGCTTGGAAATGGCCTCGGCTACTTTGCTCCGGGCCGGATGTCGCCCGATGAGCCCTACCAGGTTGCCCATCACCAACTCCTTGCGCATGGGCTCGCGGTCCAGGCCTTCCGGGCCGGCGGCTATCCGGGGGTGATCGGAATCAGTAATAACTGTGACTGGCGAGAGCCGCTGGCGGACACGACGGAAGATAAGCAGGCCGCACAGACGAGCCTGGAGTTTTTCTATGGCTGGTTCACCGATCCCGTGGTGTTCGGTGACTATCCGGCCATCATGAAGGAACGGCTAGGTGATCGCCTGCCAACCTTTTCCGCCGGTGAGAAGGCGTTGCTCAAGGGGTCGGTAGATTTCCTGGGATTGAACCATTACACCACGCAGTTCGTCTCGCACCTGCCTGCCGCGAAAAACGCCGTAGACAAGATGGCCGGCAATGGAGGCATGGCCGACGACGTCGGGGTGAATCTCAGTTTTGATCCCGCCTGGGAGACGACCTCGATGGGTTGGTTTGTCGTGCCGTGGGGATTCCGCAAGATGCTGGGCTGGATTGGCAGGCGCTATCCGGGGCTTCCCCTCTATGTGACAGAAAACGGGTGTGCGGTTGATGAGCCGGATGCGGCCATGGCGAAAAATGACGAGTTCCGCTGCCGCTTCCTCCAGTCCTATACCGATGCCATGAAACAGGCCATTCGCGAGGATGGTGTGGATGTCCGTGGGTATTTCTGCTGGTCCTTCATTGATAACTTCGAGTGGGCCCGTGGGTATACCCAGCGGTTCGGGTTGGTGCGGTGCGAGTTCGACTCCCTGGCACGCATTCCCAAAGAGTCATTTTACCGCTATCAGGCGATTATCGCCGCTTCTGAAAACTTAAGGGAAAATCAGTAAGTGACAGACCTGTGTAACATGACCAGAAATCGAAGAATGCACCGCGAAAAATGAACGGAAATGTTACAATGCAAATCATCTTGCCAAAATTCACCATGGGTGTCGGAGATCGTTTCGCACGTGAGGGGAACGCCCAGCTGGCGGCCTTGATACAGGCACGCAAAGAGGGGATTGAAGTGTCGCCCGTCTGGAATAAATCCTTCCGTGAACATTCCATCATTCATACTCAACCCCCGAGTGTCCGCGAGGCAGCGGACAAGGCGGTTCAGGACATGAAGTGGTCCTTGCCCTATTTTGTCGATGCCGATCACATTAATCTCAAGACGGTGGATGGGTTCATTGCTTCAAGTGATTTTTTCACACTAGATGTGGCCAGCGTGATCGGGACGCCTGCGGATCCTGCGGCGGTGAAGGCGTTTGTAGCGAAATACAGCAGCTTTTGCGGTGATTTGCCGGTTGAGGGGCTTGCTTCGCCGCTTGTCATTACACGTGAGCTTTTGGAAAGTGTTGCCCGGAAATATCTTTTTGCCGTTCAGGAAGCGGGGCGGATTTACCGGCACATTGAGAGGCAAAAGGGGGTCGGCTGTTTTGTGACCGAAGTGTCGATGGACGAGACGATGACCCCGCAGACTCCGCACGAGTTGCTGGTGATTCTTGCGGCGATTGCCGGTGAAGGCATCCCGGCTCAGACGATCGCGCCGCGTTTCACAGGTCGGTTTAACAAGGGGGTGGATTATGTCGGAGATGTTGCACAGTTTGCCCGGGAATTTGAAGCGGATGTGGCGGTAATCCGGTTTGCCTGCTGTCGGTTCCAACTGCCATCAAACCTTAAGTTGAGCGTCCACTCCGGCAGTGACAAGTTCAAGATCTATGGGCCGATCCGGACTGTGCTTCAGAAGACCGGCGCTGGACTTCACCTGAAGACGGCGGGCACGACCTGGTTGGAGGAAGTGATCGGTCTGGCGGAGGCTGGGGGGGATGGGCTTGCCATTGCCAAGGATGTCTATACCGCCGCACTGGGTCGGTTTGATGAGTTATGTGGCCCCTATGCCGAAGTCATCAATATCGACCGGAAGGCGCTCCCTTCCACCCAACAGGTTGCGACATGGGATAGCAAGACCTTTGTATCAGCATTACGTCATGATCAGACGGTTCCCGGTTATAACCCCAATCTCAGGCAGTTGCTTCACGTGGGGTATAAAGTGGCGGCCGAGATGGGTGCGCGGTATCTGGATGCCCTTGAGACGCACCGGGGCAGTGTGGCAAGGAATGTTGAGACCAATCTCTATGAAAGGCATATTAAGCCATTATTTCCGCCCGGAGCATCTGTTCCGCTGCCTGTAACCAATAACAAATAACCGTCCCGAATGGCGCTAAGTTAAGGACTGTTTGGGATGGGCGACGGCTGGTGTACCGCCTTCAGGCGGCCAAGAGATGGCTGGCTACTTGAACTTCGGCAACCATTTGCCGTGGGCCTTGATCAGGTCATCACAGAGGTTGCGGATTTCGTCTAGGGTCAGTTCCGCGGCGGTATGGGGGTCTAGCATCGCGGCCTGGTAGATGCGATCACGGCGGCGCTCACGCACGGCCTCGATGGTAAGCATCTGGACGTTGATATTGGTGCGGTTATAGGCGGCGCACGGTTCCGGCAGGTCGCCGACATAGCAGCCCTGAACCCCATTGGAATCCACCAGGCACGGCACTTCGACACAGGCCAACGGGGGAAGATTTGGAATCAGGCCGCGGTTGAGAATGTTGCCGCCGATCTGCGCCGGCTGGTCGGTCTCAATCGCATCCATGATGCGCGAACCGTATTCGCGGGTACGCTCGTGCCTGAGGTCCGGGTTAGCGGTGATTGCCTTGCTCATCTTCTTCCAGCCCGCGATCTGGTTGACGCAACGGCGCGGGTATTCGTCGAGCGGGATGTTGAATTCCTCGATCAGCTCCGGATGCGCGGCCTTGATGAAATGCGGCAGGTACTCGGACAGGTGCTCGGAACTTTCGGTGATGTAGTAGCCGATGCGGAGCATCATTTCCAAGCGAACCATGTCGCCGCTCTTTCCATTGCCCTTGCGCCATCCGGCCAGGAGCTCGGCGGCGCGGGCCTTGATTTCCGGATAGAGATCCTTGCCCTTGTGCTCGATCTTCAGCAGCCAGCCCATGTGATTGATGCCGGCGACGTACTGGCGCACTTCGGCCGGGGGATGCTTCCGGTCCAGGCCGGTACTCCGCAACACTGTCTCGGACACGACCTGCACGGAATGGCACAGGCCGACCGTGCGTATGGAGGAGCTTTGCAACATGCCGCCGGTGAGCATGGCCATGGGGTTGGTGTAGTTCAGGAACCACGCCTCCGGGCAAACCTCCTCCATGTCGCGCGCGAAATCGAGCATCACGGGCAGCGTGCGCAGGGTGCGGAAGATGCCGCCGATGCCAAGCGTGTCGGCGATGGTCTGGCGCAAGCCGTACTTCTTCGGCACCTCGAAGTCCGTGATGGTACAGGGATCATAGCCGCCAACCTGGATGGCATTGACCACGTAGCAGGCCCCCTTAAGGGCCTCTTTGCGCCGGGCCAGGCCAAGATGGGTGGTGATGGTCGCGCGGCCCTGATTGATGTTGCGGTTGAGCGTGTCCAGCATGCTCTTCGACTCTCGCAGGCGGGTGGCGTCAATGTCATACAACGCAATGTGGGAATCCTGAAGCGATTCGCACAACATGCAGTCGCCCAGGATATTCTTCGCGAAAACCGTACTGCCCGCACCCAGAAACGTGATCTTAGCCATTAGAGACTTCCGTTCTTTTTCAGCTTAATCAAGACCGTGACGATGCCGTGCGGGGGGAGTTTTACCTCGATCTCCCGGGCCGTACTCTTGAGCTTCCCGGCGCCCAGCGGCCGTTCCATGAGATCGGCCTCCCAGGCCTGGCTGAAGCCGGTGAGCAGTTCCCCGGCGACCAGTCGCGCGGTGGCGGCTTTCCCGGCCGTTTCGTAGAGGCGGACCAGAAGCGCATCCTCCTTCTCGGCCTTTTTCACCAGCGAGAGGATCACGTTCCCGGCGCCTTTAAGCTTCAGCAGCCCGCCCGTCTCCGGCAGGGTGCCTTTGTGGATGCCCGTGCCGATGAGCCGGATCGAATGATTGAGGTCCCGCGCGTGGCGGGTTGCGTCCGCCACCGTCATGGTCCCTGCGTAGGGCAGGAGGGCCAGGTGGACCTCGTGGCGCCCGATCTCCGGGAGCGGATCGGGATCCACGCTGGATCGGATCAGCGTGAGCCGCAGGATCGAGCCTTCCATGTTGTGGCCGTATTTGGAGTCGTTGAGAAGAAGGCAGCCCGCGGGCTTGGTCCCGATTTTCCCTTCTACCTGGGCCCACTGGAGTGCCGGAACTTCCTCGCCCCTGGTGAAGTGTCGTTCGACGGCTCCGAAGGGGATTTCGTAGCGGGTCCTGGGATCCCGGAGTTTGAGGGGAAAGGCGATACGCAGGTGCGGCTGACCCTGGGCGGTGCCGCGCTCGAACCAGGTCCCTGCCAGGTGGAGGTAGACCCGCGGGTCGCCTTGTCGCAGTTCGTAGGTCAGGGTGAAATCACTTTCCCGGATCTTCAGACCGACTTCCAGTGCCACCTTGTAGGGGCCGCGGAGCTTGCGCTGAATCGAGGTCACTTGCGGGGCCTGCACCGGGCCGCCGTGATCGATCGACCAGGCACTCATTCCATGGGCCCGCTCGAGAAAGAATTCCAGCGGGCTTGAGGACTCCTGGTCGATGAGGAGGAGACCGGTGGTCTTCTCCCGTAGCGAGCGGATGCCACCGGTGACCGGGTCGATCTCGAGGGCCACAAATTCGTTCTCCACGCCTTCGCTACCCCGTTCGATGGGGGCGTAGGCGCAGTGGTGGATCTGTCCGGTCTGGCGCGTGGTCGTCGTCGCTTTATTTTTCCCAGATTCTTCGACGATGGCGTAGACCCGGTACCCCAGAGACGGGACACTGGCCGGAAAGGCCAGGGCGACGAAATCATGGCCCCAGTAGTTGCCCTGGTTCACCTGCTGGGTGGGCAGAAGCTCTCCGTCAGGAGTGCGGATGCTGAAAGTGCGTTCCCTCAGTGGCTTGACCAGTCCCGGGGGGACGTTGTCCCAGACGGTGGCCTCGACGATTTCCTCCCGGTCCCACGCGCCGGGGTTGAAGAGGACGAGAGGGCGGTTGCCAAGACCGCCGCTTTGTTCGGATCCGCTCACGCGCCCATCGGCTGCGTTGAAGCCGACCCCGGCCCCCTGGCCACAGGCCAGGAACATGGGCGGGACTTCGGCCGGATCGCCGGCCAGGGCGCGGGTATCGATCTCCTGGGCAAGGGCGCGTAACGCCTGGGTTTCGACCATGGACGTCATGGCCATGGTCTTCTGGAAGAGGCCATGGGCGTAGGTGCGGGTGTCGTGCACTCCGCTGCCGGGCAGAATGTCATGGAACTGGTTGAAGAGGATGTCACGCCAGCCTTCCTCGAGAACTGCCGCAGGATAGGGGCTCTGGAGCCGGGCCCAGGCCATGGTGCCGGCCAGTTCGGCGTCCTGGAGCCGGTTCTCGCCGAAACGGTTCCCTTTCTTGATCAGGGTCTGGGTGGTGTAGCAGCCGGTGAACTCGGTGTTGATCTCACCCTTCAGGACCGGCAGCTTCACATGGCTCTTGTCCACGTTCTCGAAGAACGTCCTGGCGGTGGAGAATTGCAGGGCGGGGAAAATGGGCCACTCGCTCATCTGGGCCCCGCGGATCAGGTCGCGACGGGTCGGGCCGCCGCCATGGTCACCGACGCCATAGACCAGCATCGTCTCGTTGAACTTGGCCTCTTTGGCCGTCTTGAAGAGGCTCTTGGTCACCATATCCGGGTTGACCACGCCGTTGTAGCCGAAGTCCATGTCGTTTCGAACCAGGACCCGGGCGCCGTCGGGACCTTCCCACCAGAAGAGCACCGGCTTCTCCTTGGTGTGAACTCCGGGGCGGTGGATGTAGAGGTAACGGACTCCGCCCCGGGCCAGATAGGTGGGTACGGTCGCGGCGTGGCCGAAGGTGTCCGGGGACCAGTCAATGGGGACGTCCTCGGGTTTGAGGCCGAAAAGCTTTTCCATGTAGTTACGGGTATAGAGCAGGTGGCTGCAGAGGCTCTCGCCGTTGGCGAGGTTCTTGTCGCCCTCGACCCAGTGGCTGGCGAGCACTTCCCAGCGGCCTTCCTTGACGCGGGCCTTGATCCGCTCCAGGAGCGCGGGATGATGCTGCTCGATGAGCGCATAGACGCTGGCCTGACTCTGGGAGAAACGGAAGAAGGGGAACTCATCCATGAGGGCAAGGACCGTTGAAAAAGTGTCGTTGGTGACCGCCACGGTCTCCGGCCAGGACCACATCCAGTTCATGTCGATGTGGGCGTGGCCGACCAGGTGGACGAGGTAGTTCTTGGCGACCTTGCCGATCGGGGCGAGCAGGTCTTCCGCCTGACGCACGGCGGTGGCGACGTCTTCGGTCGAACCGTCCACGTCAGCCAGCAGGGCCTCGGCCTTCGCGATCAGTTTATTCCAGGCCGGCGCCTGTTTGGGGTGGAGTTCCCGGAGGCCCCGGGCGAAGGCCAGTTCTGCCTGGATCCGTTCAAATTCCTGGCGTTTCTGCCATTCGATCTGTTGCTGTCGTTCCTGAAAGCTCTGCGGTTTCTTGGTCATGATTTTTTTTCCTGGTTGATGAAGGGATCCGGGTCCCGTTTCGGGGTGAGACCCTGTCAAAACAGGGTCATAAATGCAAGCCCGACGATGAAGTCGCTTCCTGCTGAATTTCTCCCGCCGTCATCCCGCCGGAAAATGACGTTGATTACGCTTACTCGACTCGCTTAGTCTTTTCTGGACAGTTACTTGTAATGGGTCACTCATGAGGGCATCGCTGTAGTAGCCGCCGTGTCGGCGGCACTCTTTGCACACTATATCCGACTAAGAGTAGGGATTAAGTGTGGGGACGAAGTGTGCTTCGCACCCAATGGGTGGCATGAGAGTAATGATGATATTGACAAAACGACGTTCTGTACAGTATCCTGTCCATATGAATGCAATAACTTACACTGAGGCTCGAGAGACGCTGGCTGAGACGATTCGCCGGGTTTGCCAGGATCACGATCCGATTATCATCACGCGCAAGCGGGAGGATTCGGTCGTCATGATCGCGCTGGATGACTTTGAATCCCTTACCGAGACCGCCTACTTGCTCCGCAGCCCCCGGAACACCCGGCGGCTCTTGGATTCCATAAAGGAACTCGAAGAGGGGAAAGGGATTGAAAGGGCTCTTGCGGAATGAAGATTGTTTTCTCAAGCCAAGCGTGGGAAGACTATCTCTATTGGCAACAGACGGACCGGAAACTGCTCAAGCGAATCAATGATCTCATCAAGGAGGTTGTCCGTACCCCTTTTGAAGGAACCGGAAAACCCGAGCCTCTTCGTCACGCACTGGGCGGGTACTGGTCCCGGCGAATTAACGACGAGCATCGCCTTATCTACAAAGTAGAAGGAGATTCCGTTCTGATTGCTCAGGCAAGATATCATTATTAAGCCAACCAGCTCTTTGACCGCGACGGCTCGCACGCTCGCCGACGGATCAAAAGCAGCGTTGGTATTGATGCGCCCGTTGTGTTTTGATCCTTTTTTCTCTTATTATGTCTTGCATACAGCGGATTGAGAGTGTATCTTCATAGTATATACATAAGGAGATGCGCGATATGATTACGAAAATTCAGAAATGGGGGAACAGTTTGGCCGTACGGATTCCTCGGTCTGTAGCGCAGGACACGCATTTGAGTTCTGGCAATTCGGTGAATGTGGCAGTAGAGGATGGTCAGATTGTGATTGCTCCGGCAAGACGGCCTCGTTTCCGTCTCGATGAACTGCTTAAAGGAGTCACTGCACAGAATCGGCATAGTGAGTGTGATTCGGGGGGTGCCGTCGGACAGGAGGCGTGGTAATGGTTGCCTATTGTCCGAAGCGTGGCGACATTGTGTGGCTTTCTTTTACTCCGCAGGCCGGTCATGAGCAGGCTGGCCATAGGCCCGCATTGGTTCTCTCTCCTGAGTCCTACAATCGCAAGGTGGGCCTTGCCTTGTTCTGCCCCATAACCAGCCAGGTCAAAGGGTATCCGTTTGAGGTTCGCGTTCCGCACGGAAGCCAGGTTTCAGGCGTTATCCTGGCTGATCAAGTCAAAAGTCTGGATTGGAAAGCTCGACGGGCAACCTTTTGCTGTGAGCTTCCGGCGGAGGCTGTTCACGATGTCCTCAACAAACTTGGCACATTGACTGATGAATGAGATTGATCGCCGACCTTCTTTGGTGCGGGTGTAGTACTGGACCAGCCAAGACGCCTCCTTTCGGTCCCTCTCTCTTTCTTCAGGCTCGGTCATGGCGGACATGTCTTGCCAAACACTCGTGGGATGACGGGGTCGAAGGAAAGGCACTCGCCGGCGACCACCTCGCTGAGGAAGAGTTGTTTCCGTGCCTGTTCTCATTTGGGTCTTGCTCTTAAAAACAACAATAATATAGATTGACCGCCGTCGATATGTAAGAGGGAAAAACGAGTCAAATAGGTATCAAAGGAGGCTACGGCATGTATTTCTGTAAAGCACGTGGAAGGATGGCGCTCGGAGTTGTGGTCGTGGTTCTGGGGCTGGCGGCGGG
>Ga0194062_1000420_pt1 | contig 17753 bp, 12 predicted proteins | sample SepL2225m_MetaG_FD_155481 | JGI IMG/M metagenome (GOLD analysis project Ga0194062, IMG submission 155481) | Anoxic zone freshwater microbial communities from boreal shield lake in IISD Experimental Lakes Area, Ontario, Canada - Sep2016-L224-25m | ecosystem: Environmental > Aquatic > Freshwater >... | reverse complement strand
GTATGAAGGAGAGTTGATTGGACCAGAGCGCGAGCTGTTGGCCAAATCGGCCATCGCCGTATTTTTGGTCGCCGTACAGCGGTAACCCGGTGTGCGCCATCTGCGCCCGGATTTGGTGCGGTCTGCCCGTTTCTAGGGACACGCGAATCAAAGAGAGTGGCGATGCGCATTGCAAACACTCATATTCCAGAGCTGCGAACTTCGCATCTCCTTTTTTGATGTCATACACGGCAACTTTGTTTGTCGTGGAATCTTTTTCGATGTACCCTTCCAAGCGCGTGAGCCCGCCGACAGTCGGACAAATGCCGGTGACGACCGCAAGATATTTTTTCACAATCTTCTTAGAACGCATCTGCTCTGATAAGCGCGACGCGGCTTTCGAGGTGCGCGCGAAGACCATTAGCCCGCCAGCGGGTCGGTCTAAACGATGAACGAGACCAATATAGACGTCTCCTGGTTTCTCGTATTTCTCCTTGATATATTGTTTGACCATGGAAAGCATGTCAGAATCGCCCGAGGCATCAGCTTGCGATGGCACATTGACGGGCTTGTTTACAACGACGACGTGATTGTCTTCATAGACGATGTCAATTTTCAAATCATTCATTTCGGCTCCGTTTTGCTCCATCGACCCGTCGCGCCACAAGGCAAGACGATTTTGCTATCGACTACAGGAATGCCCAGTTCTTCAGCCTGTACCGCGCCATTGGGATAAAGCGCCCCAACCGTCGAATGTAGGATGTTGGACAGGACAAGTGGTTGCAAGCCGGTTGTGTAGGAATTAATGACAAAGAACAACGGATCGTCGCTCAAAACTTCGGTGCATGCGTCCACCAATGCAAACAGTTGCTCCTCGAGCTTCCACATCTCCCCGCTCGGGCCACGCCCAAACGAAGGCGGATCCATGATGATCCCGTCGTATTGATTTCCGCGATTTTTCTCGCGTTGGACGAACTTCATGACGTCATCGACGATGAAACGAACCGGCTTGTCCGCCAGCTCTGAAAGCGCGAGGTTCTCTTTGGCGCGTTGGACCATGCCCTTCGCGGCGTCGACGTGACAAACGTTTGCGCCAGCAGCCGCACACGCGACCGTTGCAGCGCCCGTATAGGCAAATAGATTTAAGATATTGATTTTTTCTCGCGACTGCCGTGCCGCGGTGATTTTTTCGTACATCCAGCTCCAGTTTGCGGCTTGCTCTGGGAAAATGCCGGTGTGTTTGAAGCCAGTCGGTTCCACGTGGAATCGGAGTAAGGTCTCGTGTCCAGGTGCCGTCAAATCATAGGAAATGCTCCAACTGGTTGGCAGCTTGGAGTACTTTTCCCAGTTGCCGCCGCCTTTGTTGCTGCGATAGTAGCGCGCATCGACGTCCTCCCATGTCTTCATGGGTTTGGAACGCGGCCAAATGACCTGTGGATCAGGTCGCCGTAGGACGCGCCCGTTCCAGGATTCCAACTTTTCGCCGTCGCCTGTATCAAGAATCAAATAATCTTTCCATCCAGCAGCAAGTATCAACTCAAGTTCCTCCATTTATCGGTAGAGTACTTTCGAAAAGTCTCGAAACCGCAGAAAGCAAGCATTCCAAAGTTTCTCTATTTCTCGATTCCTTCTACTTTCATTTCATTTCTGTTGCTTACACCTCGGATAACAGTATTATTGTTACCTGTTTGGCGGAATGCTTTCTGCTTACTGCGTCAAGTCTTCGCTAGCGTATCGCATACGCCTACGCTTGACTTTCCTTGTCTTCCGAGCTATCGAAAGTACTCAGTTCGCGTCCACCGTCGCCAATTTCCGAGACATAAAACTCTGGGGCAATGCCCGTCACGCGCTGATATGCGTCTCCGACCGTTTGAATAAAATGCGCCACGGCATCGTCTGCAACGATACTCACGGTGCATCCGCCAAAGCCGGCGCCCGTCATCCGAGAGCCAAGCACGCCTTCGATCTTGCGCGCCTCGTCTACCATCGTATCAAGCTCCAATCCAGTCACCTCGTAGAGGTCTCTGAGGGAATCGTGCGAGCCGTTCATAAGTTGCCCAAATGCATGCAAATCGCCGATTTCCAGGGCGCGAATGGAGCGCAACACGCGATCATCTTCAGAGACGATGTGTACACAGCGTTTTCTTACGGTCTCATCAGCGATGAGAAATTGATGCGCTTCGAATTGTTCGATGGACACATCGCCAAGACAGTCGATTTCGTTGAGCGCGGTCTTCAGAATTGCTAAGCCGGCTTCGCATTCGCTGCGACGTTCGTTGTATTTTGATGTTGCAAGACTGCGTTTCACCTTTGTGTTGGAAACTACGATTTTGTAGCCGTCCATTACAATTGGCACATAATCAAAGGATAAATCTTTGCAATTCAGGAAAATCGCATGATTCTTCTTCCCCATCGCAGAGGCAAACTGGTCCATGATGCCACATTTGACGCCGATGAAATTGTGTTCTGCTAGTTGTGAGAGACGCGCTACGCGCACCATGTCAAACGGCTGATCCGAAGCCAGGGAAAGAAACGCTACGGCCGTCGCAACTTCAATTGCTGCCGACGAAGAAAGTCCACCGCCATGTGGCACGGTATCATGAAACAGCAGTTCGCAACCAACCAGCGGATATCCCTCTTTCAAGAGTTCCTTCACCACACCAATCTGATAACTGCCCCAATGCAGATCTTTGAATTGGTCCAACGCGTCCGCATCTGAAAAATCGAATGTGACAAAATCAGGTAGGTCTGTGACCGCCATTTTGACGAGCGAGTCTTGGCGCTTGCGCGCAACAATGGTCGTCCCGACCGTCAATGCCGCTGGGAAGACAAAGCCCCCGTTGTAATCGGTGTGTTCGCCAATCAGGTTGACGCGGCCCGGTGCTTGAAACACGCGTAACGCGGATGTTTCGCCGCCGAAAATCGAAATAAACTGTTCCTTTAAAGCTTGCTTAGTCGTCATAGTTCTCTTCCTCTTTTTCTGGATTTTTGATGAGTTCCGGGTGTTTGATGTCTTTATAAATAAAAAATAAAAATCGGATGCTAATGAACTGCATGATGGCAAAAAGAAATGCTTGCACCGATGCCGTAAGAAATGGTCTGTTGAAGGTCTCAAAGACCGCGTTCATAATGGAGATGATTAAGGATGATAAAATCTGAAAGAACACAACGATGAAGATGAGTTGAATGAAACGTTTGCGATAAATCGCAAAGGCCGATACAAAGGCAGCGCCGAATTTCCCCGAAATGGAAGCGCGGTCAAACAGCGAGAAAACAAAGAACCAATAAATCGAATTCAAAAACGGATACAAGATAATCGAAAAGATGTCCGTGCCCGCGATGGTCAGAAACGCAAACGGCATGATACACAGTTGCAGCAGGAAAGCCCTCCAGAGAACAGGTGATTCTTTTGTGATTCCCTTGGCATTCAGCGGCAAGTGATGTGCCATCAGATCTTTACAATACAAGATGGTAATCATGGAGACGAAAAAGTAAGGAAGGTAGGTCAAGACGCTTACGAAAAACAAATCAACAAAGACGCTAATGTATGGCGCAAAAGTGGTTTGAAAAGTAGCGTACAACTGATTTTGCATGCTCGCATCAAATAACTTTGGATTGCTAAACAGGGTCGCCGTGTCTTTCAAGAAGTTTTCGTACAAGATACCCGCATTCAAATTCTCCATGATTTGCGTGGCATACAAGTAGGCGGCGCCGTAAAACAACAAAACAATCGAGAACAGGATTCTCACTTTTGTTTGATTTGCAACTTCATTTGCCTTGAACGAATCCTTGAGATAACCGAAAAAATTTCTAAGTCCGTGATTTAAGTTTGGGTTCATAGTGCACCTTCCTAAGATAATATGTTATAATCCATTTACTATTCTAATGATTCGAGGGATAAAATGCAAATACCAATTGTAATAACTGTCGCAATATATATCGTCACCTTTGTTTTTTTCGCCATTATTGTGCTTGGCTCCTTTGCCATTGTCAAAATGGGTGAGGCCGGAAACATCAAGCGCTTTTGGATTGGATACATTCCAGTCTTGCAATTTTTCGTAATTGGGAAGCTGATTGAAACCATCGATCTCCCGTTTTTCCGCATCCCAAAAGCGGAGTTCGTATTTCCTGTGTTACCAATTCTGGCTTGGGCCGGATTTTTCTTTGGCAACAACGTCCTCGTTCAAACCGTCGTTGTCTTTGTTTGTGCAATCATCTGGCTTTATGCCTGGAACACGTTCTTCCTACTTTACTGCCGCCCGGCAAAAAAAGCAAATCTTTACACAATGATAGGGGGAATTTTTATCCTCCCCCTATACATTTTCATTTTTCTTTTGCGCAAAAAGAAACCGTTAGAACTCTAGATGCTTTCGTGATATTTTTGCAGTGACTGCACATTGTCAATATTCAAAAACATGCGATCATCGATCCCTTTTGCACTTGCCATCGCTGCGGTCAGTGTTGTAATGTATGGAATCGCAAATTTAATGGCGGCTTTCCTAATATACGAATCATCGTTTGAACTGCGCTTGCCGACAGGGGTGTTGATGACCATTTGCAACTCGCCATTTTTGATGGCATCTTCGATATTCGGTCTGCCTTCATATAATTTGTTGATGACTTCCGCTTTGACCCCTTGCGCCGTAATGTAGGCGTGTGTGCCACGCGTTGCTTTGATCTTGAAGCCAAGTTTCTCAAAGTATTTTGCTACCGCCACAGACTCAGGGCGGTCATCTTCGTTGACGCTCAGTAGAATCGTTCCGGACAGCGGAAGAATGGTTTTCGCCCCTTCCAGCGCCTTATAGAACGCCAATCCAAACGTCTCCGCAAGACCGAGCACCTCGCCAGTCGAACGCATTTCTGGCCCAAGGATCGGATCCACTTCTGGGAACATATTAAACGGGAACACCGCTTCCTTGACGCCAAAGTGCTTAATGACAGGCGGTTTCATGACGGATAAATCAACAGGCTTTCCAGTAAACGGCGCCATAATGAGACCGGTCGCAATTTTCACCATTTCGAAATTGCAAACCTTTGACACCAACGGAACAGTTCTGCTCGCGCGCGGATTCGCCTCGAGCACGTAGATTTTGCCGTTTTCGATGGCATATTGAATATTCATAAGACCCACGACGCCAAGTTCTGAGGCGATTTTGCGGGTGTATTCGCGAATGGTAGACAACTGTGCTTCCGTGATATTGACTGGTGGAATCACACAGGCCGAGTCGCCAGAATGAATGCCCGCATACTCGATGTGTTCCATCACTGCCGGCACAAACGCATTAGTGCCATCCGCAAGCGCATCCGCTTCGCATTCGAGCGCATTCTCCAGAAAACGATCAATCAAAATCGGGCGGTCTGGACTCACCAAAACTGCCGTGTCGACGTATTGTCGTAACATCTCTTCATCGTGGATGACTTCCATCGCTCTCCCACCTAGGACAAACGACGGCCGCACCATGACTGGGTACCCAATTGCATTTGCATTCGCAATGGCCTCGTCGACGTTGCTCGCCATACCTGACTCAGGCATCGGAATTCCCATCTTTTCCATCATATTGCGAAACAAATCTCTGTCCTCCGCAAGATCGATGATTTCAGGCGCCGTCCCAAGAATGTTGACGCCCGCCTGCTTTAACTCTTCCGCGATGTTTAATGGCGTTTGGCCGCCGAATTGTACAATGACGCCAAGCGGTTGCTCGTGTTCACAGATGGAAAGCACGTCCTCCACCGTCAACGGCTCAAAATACAACTTGCTCGAGGTATCATAGTCGGTCGAAACCGTCTCTGGATTACAATTTATCATAATGGTGTCGAAACCAAGATCGCGTAGCGCAAACGCAGCATGCACACAGCAATAGTCAAACTCAATCCCCTGCCCGATGCGATTCGGCCCGCCACCCAAGATGATGACGCGCTTTTCCTTCGATTTCAGCTCGTTGACCGGCTGCAACCCTTGCGCAATCCGCGCCTCTTTGACCGCCTTGCCAAGCGTGCCAAGCCCGTTGTAGGTTGAATAATAGTACTCCGCGTTGTTCACACCACTCACCGGAACAAAATCCCACTCTTCCACGATGCCGAGGGTATTTCGTTGCATTCTGATATACTCCTCCGGAACGCCAAGTAGCTTCGCAATGTATTTGTCTGAGAATCCATCCTTCTTCGCCTGGATCAACGTCGCCGCAGGCATCACCCGCTTCTTATACAGAAGAATTTCGTTTTCCAGTTCCACCAGTTCTTTCATTTGTGTCAAGAACCAATGTTTGATCTTTGTCAGTGCGAACACTTCGTCCACCGTCGCACCCTTGCGCAACGCCTCATAAATGATGAATTGGCGTTCACTTGTGGGAATCGCAAGCAGTTGCATGAGGTCATCCTTTTCGAGGGTATTGAACTTTTTCGCAAACCCAAGCCCATAGCGGCCCGACTCCAACGAACGAATCGCCTTTTGAAACGCTTCCTTGTAAGTTCTTCCGATGCTCATGACTTCGCCAACGGCACGCATCTGCGTCCCGAGGCGGTCCTCCACCCCTTTGAACTTTTCAAACGCCCAACGCGCAAACTTGATGACGACATAATCCCCCGTCGGCACGTATTGGTCGAGTGTGCCACCTTTCCAATATGGAATTTCATCAAGCGTCAACCCCGCTGCAAGAAGCGATGATATATACGCAATCGGAAATCCAGTCGCTTTGGACGCAAGCGCCGAGGACCTTGACGTCCGCGGATTAATCTCAATAATCACCACGCGCCCCGTCTGAGGATCATGCGCAAACTGCACGTTGGTGCCACCGATGACCCCAATCGATTCCACGATGGAATACGAATAGTCTTGGAGTTTCTTTTGCAGTTCCGGACTGATCGTCAACATCGGCGCCGCACAGAACGAATCGCCCGTATGGACACCCATCGGATCGATGTTTTCAATGAAACAGATGGTAATCATATGGTTCTTCGCGTCCCTCACCACTTCAAGCTCTAATTCTTCCCAGCCGAGCACCGACTCTTCAATCAGCACTTGTCCGACCATAGACGCCTGAATGCCGCGGCTCACGATCACTTGCAATTCTTCGATATTATATGCGATGCCACCACCCGTTCCACCCATGGTGAACGCAGGCCGTATGACGACGGGATATCCAATTTCTGCTGCGATATCCGCGGCCTCATCAACTGTGTAGGCTTCCTTGCTTAATGGCATCTCAATGCCCAACGCATGCATCGTATTCTTAAATGCAATACGATCCTCGCCGCGCTCTATGGCATCCAACTGGACGCCGATGACTTTGACTGCGTACTTATCCAAAATACCGGCATTGCTGAGTTCGAGGCTCAAATTGAGGGCCATCTGGCCGCCCAGATTCGGAAGCAGTGCATCTGGCCGTTCCTTCGCAATGATATCCGTCAATCTCTTTATATTTAATGGCTCAATGTAAGTGACATCGGCCACTTTCGGATCCGTCATAATCGTCGCCGGATTTGAATTCACCAACACAATCTCATAGCCCAGCCCTTTTAAAGCCTTACATGCCTGCGTTCCCGAATAGTCGAACTCGCACGCCTGCCCAATAATAATCGGACCTGACCCAATGATTAATATCTTCTTGATATCTGACCTCTTTGGCATATCAACACGCTCCTCTTTGCTGTTTGCACTCATTTTAACTCAGAATCGGGGTTCGCACAACTAAAACTTTTCCATCCTACCTCATTCGCATGAGAACCGGCTTCACCCGCATCGCAATCATCGAAGCAATGACGCAAAAGATGATCCCAGACGGCAAGAAGTTCAAAAAACCAGTCGTTACGGCGACATCCACCGCGATCGACTTGCCCACAGCGAAATAGTTTATCATGATATACATATATGTCACCCCAGGGATATACAGCAGCATCATACCCGCCAAAGATAGCGAGAGGGTCATGAAGAAGCGCGGCCGCAACATGTTTTCGAAGAGGAGCCCCGTAAAGAATGCACAAATGATGAATCCGATCAAATATCCAAAGGTCGGTTCTAATACATAAGCAATCCCGCCGTACCCTTTTGCGAAAATCGGCGCGCCGATCAGCCCGACCGCCACATATACAACCTGTGACAGGGCGCCCAACTTGGAACCAAGCAATAGCCCTGCGAGGCAAACAAATAAAAACTGTAACGTAAACGGGACCGGATAAAATGGAATGCGAATAAACGCCCCGACCGCTGTAAGGGCGGCAAACATCGCCACCAAAGTCATGTTTTTAACCATAAAACTCATCCTCCAAATACATGTTGTATTACTGGTAAAATCATCTGTGTCATGCGCGCAAAGCCCATATCATTCGGGTGTACCAAATCCAGCGTAAAATCGGCCCATTCTTCTTCTTTGAAAAATGTCCCACCGTCAATAAAGTACAAATTCTGGTCCCCTCGACGTATACCGGTTTCATAAGTTTGCGCAATGATTTCTCGTCGTTCTGAAAATCCTTTTACATCCTTATATAGAAACGGTGCAGAGATGATGATGATTGGCAAATCAGGTTTTGCCCCGCGCACCGCCTCGTAAAACGCGCAATGCGTGTCTCGCAGATGGTTCGCACTTGGCGCATTAAAGTCATAATCCATGACAAAGCAACTCAAATCAAGTGTGCTAATCGCGTTTGCGACTTCCAACTCACCTTTTGCAGCGCCACCAAATCCGAAATTGATGAGATTTGCGTTCAGCTGGCGCGTGATTCTGGCGGGATAACTCAGCCCTGGTCTTGAAGCACAAAAGCCGCAAGTAATGGACGACCCATAGAACAAAATCGGCTTCGGGAAAGCAAACGGCTTTGGCTTTTCAATCAAGGCGTCGCGATCCAACCCTATCTTCACGGTCTGAACTGGATTTTGCAAGGGCATGTAAATCATGAAATCTTTCATCCCGGCAGGCAAATCCCAAGGAATTTCAGCTACATAGGCCACTGGATTATTTTCCGGACAAATGTTAAAAGAGAATTCATATCCTCCGCCACAATCGATATACACGTCAAAGCCCGACAGCAACGCTTGTGTACAGTTCCGTGAGGTTTCGTTGCGCAAAAGCGCAACATTCAGCGAAAGTTTTCTGGCATTTGACTGGAAACGAATAATCCCTCCAGACGGCTGCGGTGCGACCCACTGCAAGTGATCTGGGAGCAACGGCATAATGCGACCCGGCAAACGATTAAAACTATTATTTTCTATCTTAAAAGGAAATCCGCTGATCTCAAAAGGTTCCTCTTCTATGTTGTGGTATCGCACGTAGTAACCCCCAAAACGATTTGGAAACAAATATATCACAATCCCTGACTGATGTCACCAAAATTCATTTTTATTTTAGAGCGACAAATGAATACAATGCGATTCCTTAATCGTCCCCATTCCAAAGCTCTTTGCAAGTTGTATAAATTTGTTCGCAAGAGCGCTATGCGCTGCACTGGACCCATTGATCCGATCAATATCAAACGCAGCACCCCTATAGTGCTTTGAACCACTCGAGTGACTTGCGCCCGCGATTTCCGAAATTCTAAAACTGTATTTTTTTGATAATTGAATCATGGCATACAACAATTTTTCTTGCAGAAACACACTACCGCCCGGCGCTGTTCCGTAATGGCTTCGTTTTGCGGTATGCCCCAAGCGGGTATCACACATGTTTTGATGCGCAAACGCGCTGTCTACGACACCGGAGGGATGTATTTTCGCCAAAGCGATTTTTTTGTTCTTCAGAATCTGATCTGCTAGTTGCGCTCTTCGGGTTGGTCTATCAATCTTTTTGAAAATCGTTGCGCTAGTCTGTCCCTGCAAGGTTGTTTTTGCACTGATTTTGGTGCCAGCTTTGAGCGTAGTATATGCTTTCAGGACAAACTCCCCGTCTGCGTCTGCTTTCATAGATTTCCACTTTCCATTGACACAGATGCTTACTTTTGCTTTTGCATAGGTATGCCCCGAAATGGATGGACTGAGTGCATTCAATTCATGTACAAAAGGTGCCGTTGGCTTGACAAAGATCGTTTTACTGATTTTCGTATCTTCGTTCAGTGTCCCTGCCACGCTGACCTTGGTTCCAATTGCAAGGTGTTTTTTAAGGACCTTTTTCCAGTTCCCAGTCTGATTTGTGTGGATTTTATAGTTCGACTTTTTGATTGTCAGAGTGAGTGATCGATTTGGGAAGGAAACCCCTCTCACCGTATTGGAGCGATTCGTCAAATGGCCGATCTTCGGAAATGTTTCCGTAGAATACCCGTGCCACTTCCGCGAATACCCAGTCTTCCCGTGTAAATAATAGATTTGAAAGGATGCGCTTGCATTTTGAAAAACGGCAGATCCCATCGTAGGCGCATTGCCTAAAAAATAAACTGACTTTAAGTTCCCGCAACTTTGGAAAGCGCCATCAGAAAGTGTGTTAACCTCATTTGGTAACAAGACGCTTGTGATTGTCCTAGACGACGCAAACGCACGGATCCCAATTGTTTCAACAGGCGCATCCCCAAGTTCTTCAGGGATGCTGATGACTCCACCTTTTCCTGTGTACTTCGTAATGGTTGCATGAGAATCCGCAATCGAATATAAGTATTCATCACTTTGCTCAGAAAGCACGCTTTCTCCAGCCATGAATAGTGATATCATTAATATGAATGCTAGCAATATGGTTCGGTTCCTTTTCATGGTAGACATTATATCACAAGACATAGCAAAAACCCTACAAGTCTTTCGACTGTAGGGTTTTTTGGTGAGCCATCGGAGACTCGAACTCCGGACACCTTGATTAAAAGTCAAGTGCTCTACCACCTGAGCTAATGGCCCGTGCTTGGCAGGGATGGCAGGACTCGAACCTACGAATGCCAGAGTCAAAGTCTGGTGCCTTACCGACTTGGCTACATCCCTATCATTGGGGTGGGTGATGGGATTTGAACCCACGACATCCAGAACCACAATCTGGCGCTCTAACCACTGAACTACACCCACCATCAGAACTGTCAGTGTATTTCCCGAACAGCGACAATGACAATAATACCGACTTAACAGCCAATTGTCAAGCGTTCTTGAAGTTATTTTCAAAGTATTTTATTGGAATATCTTTTAACGCACAGTCCTTATCAATGGAAAGCGCAACAGCCACACCCGCTGCTTCTCCAAGCGCATAACAGGTCGGCATCACGCGAGCAGATGACATCGCAACATGCGTTGCCGAAATCGCTCGTCCAGACACGAGCAAGTTCTCGATTCCAACCGGCACCATACAGCGATAAGGAATATCATAAGTGGAGACTTTTCGTTCGTCACATGTTTTCGCGCCATCTGGGCTGTGAATATCAATTCCATAATTTGTACTTGCAACCGCATCCGTGTGTTGCAACGCATTGAAAATATCGACTTCTCCAAGTTTATATAAACCTTCTACCTGATTGGTTTGTCGCACGCCCGTTTGTGGCGCTACGCTGACTAATTTATAGGTTGGGTAGCCATTGCGTTGTAGATAATTTGCGACGGAAAGCGCCTGCTTTAACGCTTCTTTTTCAAAATAATTGATGTCCTCAATGATCGCGCCATTGCCTTTGACGCGTGTCATGTTGATGAGCATACTGCCATCTCCACAACGTTCCCAGGACAAGAGACGTCCTTGTGGGAGATCCTCAACTGTTTCGTAGAAATAGCAATCGTCTGGCAATGTCGTATCAACTGGTTGATGCGTATCTTGCATGATCATCATCAACGTAACTGGTTGTGTCACATGATCTTCTTCCCTCCCAGTCGTATAGTTTGCGCCAGCATCAATGGCAACGCGCGCATCTCCTGTGCAGTCAATAAATCGCTTGCCTTCCATCACAAAAAGTCCCTCTCGTGTGTTAACAACGATTGCATTTAAACTATTGCCGTCCATGATTGTTCTTGCAAATGTAGTATGAAAATATACTGTTACCCCTTCCCGCTCCAGTTTCATATTCAAATAATGGCGGAATAAAATCGGGTTGAATTGAAACGCAAAAGGCCAAGGATCCTTGCCAGTAAAGGCTTCTTCGACTTGTTGTGGAATGAATTCAGTCATCATTTCTTTAAATATTCCAGTAAAATTTCCAACCGGCATATAAATTGCAACGCCGCCCAAAGTCGCCATGCCACCTAACTGCGCGCTTGTTTCAATCAGAATCACGCGCTTTTTGTTCCGCGCAGCGGCAATTGCAGCAGCTACACCAGAAGGCCCACCACCTATGACTACGACATCAGCTTTGTCAATGGTTCTAAGATTAAAATCGATTGAATAAATCTGCAACTCTATCAACTCCAAATACAGGATGAAATTATTATACCTCAAAGAAAACGAAATTTCGATGTCAAAATGTGTTAAAATGAACAAGAACAAATCAAGAGGAGTGGATTTTATGGATCGAATCGAACTAATAAAGGCCGCCATCGATGCGACAGCAAACGCATACGCACCCTATTCAAATTTCAAAGTGGGCGCTGCATTGTTGACTGAGAGTGGTGAAGTTTTTCAGGGTTGCAATATTGAAAATTCAACGTATGGCGCGACCATCTGCGCGGAAAGAACCGCGATGGCAAAAGCCGTTTCGGAAGGACACAGAGCGTTCCAGGCCATTGCCGTGGTATCGGTTTCCAACGGAAATGAACCGACCTACCCTTGTGGCATTTGCAGGCAGTTTCTGTATGAGTTTATGCCAGAAGCAGAGGTCATCGTGAGTGACCTGGAATTTAACTACAAAGTTTACACCGTATCTGAGTTGCTCCCGCATGGATTCAAACTCTAAATTTTCGTATTTGTATGTATTTCCTTAATAATATCTTTCAGTTCGAGAATTATTTTTTGTTGTGATTCCATGATTTTTTTATCATCAACTTGTTGCGTCTTTATGATTTCCAGCTCGTTCATGACGGAATCATGGGTTTCTTGCAGAATCTTCGCCTGAATATCACCCGATCGCTTTGTGGTGTAGCCGAGTAAAGGCAATGCCGCAGCCTGTAGCACCGCAGTACTTAAGTATTGGATCCAAGTGATAAAGGAATCTGGCCTTTGAAAGAGTAACGGCATTAGCACCAAAAAAGTAACTGCATAAAACATCACCATCGACGACAACCCGTCGGACAACCTATTACCAATCCAATCGCTAATTTTCTTCATTTAAACCACTCCCCCAGAAACTACTTCCCTGTCGTCAATTCCTTCAACCAAATATCCACACACGCATCACTCGGCATTCTCCAGTCGCCGCGTGGCGACAACGAAATCGTACCGACCTTTGGAGCGTCTGGAATGCAGGATCGCTTAAACTGCTGGCTGAAGAACCGTTTCAAGAAGGTGATCAACCAGATTGTGATGGTGCTTTTGGAATAGGTGCCTTGAAACGCAATTTGCGCTAGGAATAATATTTTTGTTGGCTCTGCGCCATACTTCAAAAAATGATACAAGAAGAAATCATGGAGTTCATATGGTCCGACAATATCTTCGGTTTTTTGTGCGATTTGGCCCACAGGATCCGGCGGCAAGAGTTCTGGTGAAATTGGGGTCTCAATCACGCGATGGAGAATCGCTTTTGAATTCTTGTCGGTGTGGTTGTCTGCGACCCATTTAACGAGGTGTTTGACCAGCGTCTTCGGCACACCCGCATTGACGCCATAATTCGACATGTGATCGCCATTGTAAGTGCACCAACCAAGGGCAAGTTCAGACATATCGCCAGTCCCGACAACGATCCCATTGACACGTCCTGCATAATCAAATAGCAATTGGGTGCGTTCGCGTGCTTGCACATTTTCAAATGTCAGGTCATGCAAGTCTGCAGGGTGCCCGATTGCCTCAAAATGCCGCAAACAGGCTTCTTTGATATCAATTTCAACAATCGTTACCTTGAGCGACTTCATCAGCGCGATGGCGTTGTTATACGTATTGTCCGTCGTGCCAAAGCCCGGCATCGTGAGTGCAGAAATATTGGATGGTTTGATTTTAAGTTTTTCAAAAGCTGAAACCGCTACGAGCAATGCAAGCGTTGAATCGAGCCCTCCTGATATGCCGATGACTGCAGTTTGGCAGTTGACATGTTGGAGACGCTTCATCAAGCCGGTCGTTTGAATATTGAAGATTTCCCGACAGCGTTCGTCAATCGAATTTTTGTTGGACGGCACAAACGGGTGCGGATCTACGAAGCGGCGCAAATCAAAGGAAACTTCCTTGGACTGTTTTGCAGGTTCAAAGTTTATGATTTGATTGAGTTCGAAGTCCGTGTCGCGCGCAAAGCCCTGCTCAAGTCCGGAGAATGTTGTGTTGCGGAGACGCTCGGCATTTAGGCGTTGCACATCGACATCAGCAAACGTAAGAGACGATGACACAAACCGATCCGACTCCTGAAGCAACTTCCCGTTTTCATAGACGGCGCCATACCCGCCAAACACGACGTCTGTCGTCGATTCGCCTGGTCCCGCTGACGCGAACACATAGGCTGCGATGCAGTTTGCGGATTGTTGCGAAATCAGGCTCTGACGATAGGCATGTTTGCCGATGGTTTCATCACTCGCCGAAAGGTTAAACAAAACGTTTGCGCCAGCAATCGCGAGCTTTGACGACTGCGGAATGGGTGCCCATAGATCTTCGCAAATCTCCACACCAAACGCAAAGTCTGGGATATTGGAGCAACGGAAGTATAAATCATTTCCGAATAGGGTATCCTGCCCGAGCAAATGAATATCACCCTCCGTTTCCTCCGTACATGGAGTAAACCAACGTTTCTCATAGAACTCGGCATATTGTGGCAAACACGTCTTTGCGACCACGCCAAGAACTTCACCACTTTGGATGATGACCGCACAGTTATAAAGGCGATTCTTATTTTTGAGCGGCGCGCCTACAATGGTAATCATTTCGCCAATGGACTCTTTTTCGGAAGCCTTTAGAATTTTGTATAAACTCTGGAGTACCGAGGCTTGCAGGGTTTCAGTCAAAAACAAATCGCCACAGGTATACGCTGACACCGCCAATTCAGGAAACACGCAAATGGATGCTCCACCGAGGCTTGCTTCTTTCATCTGCTTGATGATTGCGTTGGTGTTGAACAAGCAATTCGCGACCTTCAGTTCCGGCACCGCCGCTGCGATTCGTACAAATCCGTAGTTCATGTTCATTCCTCCACTCTATTGAAAGTCCTGCAATCGTGCGCAAACTTTATCATACATTTCTTGATATTTCGCCATTTTTTCCTGCTCTTCCTGGATTAGTGCAGCCGGCGCTTTCCCGACGAATCCTGGGTTGCCCAGTTTGCCTTTGACACGCGCAAGTTCTTGCTCCAGCGTCATTTTTTCCTTAGTCAGGCGCGCGACCTCTTTTTCCAAGTCCACCAATTCTCCAATTGGGATAAATGCTTCGGCACCCGGCAAAACAATGGAGACGGCATTTTCGCCCAAGTTGCTCGTGTCTTTTTTGACAATCACTTCATTGGCAAATGCCAAACGTCTAAAGTACGGAATTCCCTGTGTCAAAATGTCGAACTCTGTGTCCCCTGATGCCACAAACGTGATGCTAGTCTGCTTGGATGGTGGAACATTCCGCTCAGCCCTGATATTTCTAATCTCCTTGATGACTTGCATAATATACTCCATCTGAGTCTGTTCTGCCTCAAAGACAAAATCCTGCCGCCATACTGGCCAGTCAGAAACCATGATGCTCTTTCCGTCATGAATCAGAAAGGAGTAGATTTCAGCGGTGATGAACGGCATAAATGGATGCAACAACTTCATCGCGTTGCTGAGCGCATAATGCAGCGTAAACTGGACTTCCAATCTGCCGTCGGCATCTTTATTGTAGAGGCGCGGTTTGGCTAGTTCGATGTACCAGTCACAAAATTCATCCCAGATGAATTCGTACACTTTCTGTAGTGCCATGCCAAAATCAAACTTTTCAAGCAGTTCTGTAACAGAAACGCTCAGTTGATTGACACGATTTAAGATCCATTTGTCCGCCAAAGTCAATTTTGAATAGTCAACCGTATCAAAATTCAAATCTTGGTCGAAATTCATCAGTACGAATCGCGACGCGTTCCAAATTTTATTCGTAAAGTTGCGGGCAGCTTCCACCTTTTCTTCGCTGAAACGCAAATCGTTTCCAGGCGATGTACCGATGGTCAACGCAAAACGCAACGCATCTGCGCCGCTGTGTTCGATGACATCCAACGGGTCAATTCCGTTGCCAAGTGATTTGGACATTTTCTTGCCGTTGGCATCCCGCACGAGCCCATGAATGAACACATGGGAAAAGGGTTCTTTCCCAGTGTGCGCAAGACCAGAAAAAATCATGCGGGCGACCCAGAAGAAAATGATATCATACCCGGTCACGAGGACGTTTGTAGGATAAAAATAGTTGAAATCGGCAGTGTCATCTGGCCATCCCAATGTGGAAAACGGCCAAAGCGCAGAACTGAACCAAGTATCTAGCGTGTCTTCATCTTGTCGAATGTTGGTCGAATGACAGTGTGGACATTCGGTGACAACGTCACCCGAAACAATAACTTCATCACAATCTTTACAGTAAAACGCAGGAATGCGGTGCCCCCACCAAAGCTGTCGGGAGATACACCAGTCATGGATGTTGTCCATCCAGTTAAAGTAAGTCTTTGAAAAACGTTCTGGGACAAACTGAACGGTCCCATTCTTAACAGCTTCATTCGCGGGGTCTGCGAGCGGTTGCATTTTGACGAACCACTGCTTGGAAACCATCGGTTCTACCGTGGTGTCGCAACGATAACAAGCGCCGACATTATGCTTATGCGGTTCCACTTTGACCAGCAACCCAAGCGCCGCAAGGTCTTTCAGGATTTGGGCACGTGCATCGTAGCGACTCATTCCCTGATATGGGCCTGCATTAGCATTCATCGTAGCATCATCGTTCATGACTTTGATGACTTCTAAATCATGCCGAAGACCCACTTCAAAATCATTCGGATCATGTGCGGGAGTAATTTTGACACAACCCGTGCCAAAGGATTTGTCGACATAGTCGTCTGCAATGACTGGGATTTCTCGTCCAATCAGCGGAAGAATAATCTTTTTCCCAATGAAATGAGAATATCTTGTATCCTCTGGATTGACTGCCACAGCGGTATCCCCAAGCATCGTCTCGGGTCTCGTCGTCGCAACCACCAAAAACTCATCACTATCTTTTTGCGGATATTTGATATGCCAAAAATTCCCGTCCGTCTCTGTGTGCTCTACTTCTGCTTCTGAAATCGAAGTCAGACAGGTTGGACACCAGTTAATGATGCGTTCTCCGCGATAGATTAAGCCTTTTCTATGTAACCTTAAGAATACTTCCTGAACCGCCTTAGAAAGCCCCTCATCCATGGTGAAACGTTCTCTCTCCCAGTCGCAAGAGCTCCCCAATTTTTTAAGTTGGTCAACAATTCTACCACCATACACGCGACGCCATTCCCAAGCGCGTTCCATATATTTTTCACGACCGATCATTTCTTTGGTCAGACCCTCTTTTGCCATTGCTTCTACGATTTTCGCTTCTGTCGCAATGCTTGCATGGTCTGTGCCTGGCAACCAGAGCGCAGAATAGCCTTGCATCCGTTTCCAACGGATGAGGGTGTCCTGCAACGCGTTATCAATAGCGTGCCCCATATGTAACTGGCCGGTAATGTTTGGCGGCGGAATCACGATGGTATAAGGCTTTTTATCGGGATCGACGACAGCGTGAAAATAGCCTTTATCCAGCCATTCTTGATACAATTTGTCCTCGACTAATTTTGGATTGTAACTCTTCTCC
>Ga0194062_1000419_pt1 | contig 17757 bp, 16 predicted proteins | sample SepL2225m_MetaG_FD_155481 | JGI IMG/M metagenome (GOLD analysis project Ga0194062, IMG submission 155481) | Anoxic zone freshwater microbial communities from boreal shield lake in IISD Experimental Lakes Area, Ontario, Canada - Sep2016-L224-25m | ecosystem: Environmental > Aquatic > Freshwater >... | reverse complement strand
CTCAAGTCCCACGTGGCGCGCGTTGATGTGCGAGCGCAAGCGCCGCTGACGTCGGCGTCGGGATTCGCTCCGGTCGAACGCGTACAGCGACCCCAGGCCGGCCGCGATCGGTTCTCGCGTTGGGCGCGAGCTCCATCAACCTCAGGTTCGCTCTCCGCTTCATAGTAGTAGCGAATCTTGCGCGTTCGGGGTCCACGCCATCGCCGTGGGCCGCGCGCGTGCTGATCGAGGAGGTTGATTCTCAATGAGTGCTTTCAAGCGGGCGGTGCGTCTTGCGATCGTCCTGATTACGTGTGCGTGCCTCGCCGGTCCGACGATCGCGATGGCCGCGTCATCGTCGGGTGAGCTTTCGACATGGTCGCCCCACGCCGACGCCCCGAAGACCGGCACGACCAAGATCAGTGTCGGCTGCACCGACGACGTGAAGCGCACGTTCTACGCGAGCAACACCAAGACAGTGTTCGTCAACACGAGTGGCGCGGCGAAGGTTGTCAGTCGCAATACTCTGTTTCGCGCGATCCACCGCTGGGTCGCCAGCGATGACTGCCCCGACATCCACGTCCACTGGAAATGGAAGGAGCGGGCCGACGGCACGCGATATCGCTACGTGACTCGCTTTGAGGCAGCGAACCGGCCGGACTAAGGCCGTTCGCAGGGCATTCGAATAGCGAAGCGGCCCCGGGGGATGATGTCCCCTGGGGCCGTCTTGGCTATTCGAACCGATTTGGGGACTACTCGGTCAGCAAGAGCTGCCCTTCCGGCAACTGTCCGCTGCCGGTGTTCGTTGTCCACCGCTTGGCGAGTCCTCGTGTCAGTGTCAAAGCGCTGCTCAAGGGGATCTCAACCGAGCAAGTTGAGGTCCCCTTGAGGGAGAGTCACTGGCTGCAAGGGCCGGGGCTGCGCCGGTCTTGCGAGTTGCCTCTCGTCGAAGGTGCACAAAGTTAACCCCGAGAAAGCCAGATTCTTGCACCCGACGTGAGTTGAGGAATTATGATTCACCTGCGCACTTGCGCCGTTCCAGGACCGATGCGCATCTGTGTCGTGGGCAACGTGAGCGCTGGAAACGGCGGTCAAAGGCTCACGTAGATTCTTGTTGATGCTCGCCGCAGCATCTCGTTGTTGCTGGAGGGCTCGGAATTGCACCTTGTCGCAATCCTAGGACCCGTTCTGGCCGCCATTGTGTTGGTCGGCTTGACGGGGTATGCCGCAGTTGCATACCGAAATAGGCGCCTCGCTTGGAGGGAATGGTGGCAGACTGCCGCACGACCCCGCTCCGGACGAGGGCCCGATTCCATGGGGTAGCCGGGTGGTTTGGGTGGGCTGACAGCTTAGCTCCTGACGATGCTCCACTTCCGCGTCTTGCTCAGACGCAGCAAAGCAGCGTCGCCTGGCGAGTATCGTCGCACCTTGCACGGCACCGCCACGTCCTCGCCTTTCACTCTGAAGTACGCCGTGCCCGTGTACCTGACTCCACCGAAGCCATTTCCATCAAAATGCATGTAGCTGTACTCGATGAACTTGCCCTTGTACAGCCCCGCCTTCAGGGGGTCGACGGTGACTTGTTCCCACAGCGATTCCGCCGCTGAGTAGGTGCCGGTCTCTTCGATTGATGAACCGACGTTGAATCTACCCTTAGGCAGCTTGATCTTGAGTTTCCAGCGGCCGTCGGCCCCGGTGCGACAGCGGTACTCCTTGTACGGGACGTACTCCGGGTCGTGAAGTTTACTCGGCATCTTCTGCACGGTGAGGAGTATCGCTCCGGCGTGCGGGGGGCTCGTCTTCCCCGTCAAGGTGGTGCCTTTCTTTGAGGAAGCCGCGCCGACCTGCACCGGCTGAGACAGTGAGGTGGGCACCAAGACGGCAACGGTCCGCGTCACGTCAGGCGACCAGATCCCACTGAAGCATCGGGCCCGAAAGTAGAGCAAATGGGTGCCGGGAGTCTGCATTTGAACGAAGAACGGTGACTGCGTTGCGGTGATCGTTCCGTCGAGGGAAGAGCGAATCTCGAACTCATCAATCGAATGCCCCAGGGAGTCCTCCGCATGCCCGAGAAACACGAAATCCTCTCCGACAAGCACGGAGGCCGGCAGCGTTGTGTCGATGGACGCGGTGACCGTGTCGGCTTGGCCGTCTCCCTCAGGTGCGACCGCCAGGCCTAACGCCGGCGAGGAGATCACCATCATCGCAACGATGATGGCAGCCACCAACCAACTGGTTCGGGTGGTTTCTCTGGGCATCGATTCCCCAATCACGATTGGGCGCCGGGACGGTTTGACCCTAGGATCCGTGCGCCTGTCCAACGACACTTCGAGCACGAGTGCTCTGCACACTCGCCAAGAGCGCCCAAGACGATTATAGCGGCCGATCGAAGGCCGGGGGCCGGACCAGGGATGCGCCTGCAACGTCGGATACACCGGTGCCAATACGGACTGCTTCTTCTGGCCTCACTTTGTGAAATCATCGCTGCAGTGACGATGCATCTGCCCTGCCCGTTTGCCCCACTCAACATGCCCTGATAGTATTCTCTCTCGCGCTACGCGGGTGTGGCGGAATGGCAGACGCGCATGGTTCAGGTCCATGTGGGGGCAACCCCGTGAAGGTTCAACTCCTTTCACCCGCACCATAGTCATCCAGCGACTTCGTCCCTCAGGGGCGGAGTCGTCTTTGTTGCATGACGGCATCTAACCGAGACTCGCCTCCGAGTACGTAGTCAGAGCCGACCGCGATCGCGTGCTCGTTCGGCAGCTCGCATCCAGCTACGCTTTGACTGGCCGAAGCGTCGATTCCCAAGAGACGGGTGTGGCGTTGGCCCAAAGCTGAAACGACGGTAGTCGATCGGCCCGCCGGAGGCAGACCGTCTCGGCCGGGACTCCTCCGGACACGGAGTCGGCCGATAAGGAAGGCGACGAGAGTACCTGAGTTCGCCCGGGCGAGGCCGCGAAGTGCCGGGAGCTACGCGGGGGAGTCTCCCTCTGGATCGAACGCGAGGAGCCGAACCCACACGCGGGTGCACAACTCGCCGTCCTCGGGCCGGATCATGTGCTGCACCACGGCATCGCAGTCAGCATCAAACGCGCTCACGTGTTCGGGCCAGTCGGCCAGGTGCGCGTCCATCGCTTCCTTCGCTGTCAGCGTCACCAGGTACTCGCGGACTGTGAGTTCCCGGTTCTCGATGCGCATCGAGAGGATCTCGGACAGTGTCCACACTCGTGTGTGCTCGATCGTGCGGGTGTGATCATCGCTTGGCACGGGGTCTCCGTCTCAAGAATCGGACCCAGCGAAAAGGGGGTCTTCGCGCCACCTCGCGCGCCCGAATCAGTCGCATGCGCACGACCGCTGGCTCGTCGTAGCCGGCTAGACTCGGATGAATGTCACGCTCTCCGACGACAGCGAGACGCACGCCGACTGGTAGCCGGCTTCAAGCCAAGACCCGGCCTCCGCGTGCTCGGGGTCGTTTGCCCACCAGTCGACCAGCCTGCGCGAGGAGTCGGGAAGCTCGTCGCCGATGATGTCGGCGATGGCGTCGAACGACAGCGTCAACTGCTCGTCCTGCTGGTTTTCCAGACAGCGTCGCAAGAGCTCGTACTTGCCCATCACAGTCCCCCCGACCGTGTGGTGTGACCGCTGCGCAACCTCGCGCACGGCTTCTTTCCCCGGTGGAAGTGTACCCCGCGGGAGCGCGTCTCTCAACGCAGCCGACGCGATCGGTACCTAGAGTAGCCGCGAGCTGAGTCTGGCAAGCGCGTTTCGCATGCGCTCTCGACGGCCAAGCCGCTCAACGTCGTTCAGTGTCACCTGCGCGCACTGCGAGAGGTCAGCCTCGAACAGGGCATCGAGCTGCTCGGCCACGGAGCGGTCGTAGAAGAAGACGCTGAGCTCGTCATGCAGTTCGAAACTGCGAATATCGAAGTTCGTGGTTCCTATCACTGCGACTTCGCCGTCGATCGTCATCGTCTTGGCGTGGAAGAACCCAGCCTCGTAGAGGGAGAGCTTGCCCCCTGCCTCGACGAGATCGTCGATGTAGGTGAACGCGGCCCACCACGCGATCTTCTTGTCCGGCACGCCGGTCATCATGAGGTGGACATCGACCCCGCCGAGCGACTGCGCGATGAGCGCGCCTTCGACCCCGCCGTCCGGCACGAAGTACGGCGATTGGATGCGGATCCGATGGTTGGCCGAGGAGATGGCCAGCAGGAACGCATTGCGTACCGCCTGCCAGTGGCTCTCGGGGCCTGAGTGCACGACCTGCGCCCACACCGCCGTCTCGGGCGACGGCGCATCGATCGAGGGGAAGTACCGGGCGCTGAACAAGTCCTCATCGGTGGTGCGAACCCAGCGCTCGCAGAACAGGCGCTGCAACTCCGCGACCAGCGGGCCGGTGAAGCGCACGTGGGTATCGCGCCACGACGCGTAGCGCGGCTTCCCGTCGACATACTCCTGCCCCATGTTCATGCCGCCTGTGTAGCCGATGCGGCCGTCGATGACGGCGATCTTGCGGTGGTTGCGGCAGTTGAGTTTCTGCCACTGCGCCGCGTCCGCGGTGACGGTGGCGCCGGCTCGACGGAGGTTCTCGAGTTGCCGCTTGCCGTACAGCAGCGAGCCCACCCAGTCATACATCACGCGGACCTCGACGCCCTGCGCGAGCTTCTCGGCGAGGAGGTTGCAGAATCGCTCGGTCAGCGCGTCCTGCTCCCAGATGAAGTAGTTCAGGTGGACGTGGTCGGTCGCGTCCTCGATGTCGGCCAGCAGGCGGGAGAACTTGTCGGCTCCCGCCGAGAAGATCTCAACATCCGCGCAGGGTAGCGGGCTGGTCTGGTTCTGGGCATGTATCGCCGCGTGGAGTTGTCTGACGATCGGATGCTCGCTTCGGCTCAGCGCATCGGCCGAATCGGCGAAGCGCGCATACATAGGCGCGAGCGTCTCGTGGCCGTGCAGGAGCGCCGCGGCCCGCTTGCGATCCGCCCGACCGATGTTTCGCCAGTTGCGTCCGAAGAGCACGTAGAGCAGCACGCCGATGCCCGGAAACATCACGAAGAGCAGTGCCCACGCGAGCGTCGTGGAAGGGTCGCGCTCTTCGTAGATGAGCACGAGCACGAGCCCGATGCACACCGCGTAGAACGCGGTGGCGAGAAGTCCGTAGCCCTCTATGACCGAGATGCTCATGCCGCTGAGTCTAGCCGAGAATCAGGACCGAGGGTCCCCTTCGAGCTCAGGATGGGCCGCCGCCGTTGACCCTCAGGAACAACAGGATGGACTCGGTAAGAGGAGCCGGTTCCTGATACATGAGGGCGTGTCCGGTCCCTGGGAAACGCATCAGCCACGAGTTGGGCACCCGTTGCGCCATCCGCACAGCGTTCTCGGGCGGGGCCAGTAGGTCTTCGTTGCCCGTCACAAACAAGGACGGGGCCGAGATGCCCTTGAGGCCGGCCTCTCCCACGCCGGCCCAACCCCCGATGGCCGCGCCTTGCAGGCCCATTGCGGCGGGCTCCATCTGCTCGGTCGGCATGGGGAAGCTGCGCATATAGTCCGGATGCGCCGTCCGGTACGCCTCGGGGTACATCAGTTCCAGCAGCTGTATGCCGCGCTGCTGCGGATCTCCGGACGTGTCAGTGAGTACCGCGAGCACCTTCGCCGACGGCGACACTCCCAGTTCGCCGCCTGGGTTGCCAGCGTAGGAGATGAGCCGGGAGATGGCTTCTGGATGGCGTGCGGCAAGATCGACCGCGGCGTCGCCGCCCATCGACCAGCCAAGCACGTCGAGCTTCTCGTAGCCCAATGCCTTGACGAGTCCGGCGGTGTCGTCGGCAAGCTGCGCGAACGGATACGCGCCCTTCGGGTTGTTCGTCTCGCCCATGCCGCGGTTGTCGAACACGATCACCTGCCGGTCCTGCGCGAGCGCGGAGACGAATTCCGCCGGCCACATGTCCATCGTTGAGCTCGACCCGATGATCATGAGCAGCGGCGTCTGCGTCGATGACGCCGACGCGAGCGGACCGATGACTCGGTAGCCCACTGACAAGTCTCCGACCGTCACGTGCTTGACCGGGGCCGATGTCACGACATCGGTCGCGACCGCACTTGGGGTGGGTGTCACGGGTGTCTCTGCTTTCACGGCACTGCCTCCGTTCCCGCTCGTACAACCGAAAGCGAGGGGCAGTGTCAGTAGGCTCGCGACCAGCGCCACGACCACGATCCGACCAATGACCATGCCCGACAGCACGGGCCGTTTGCGCATGGGTTCTCCCCCCGTTGCGGCGCCCTCAGGATGGGGCTTCCGTCGGCCTGTTCATGCCCAATCAGGGCAGGTGTTCCACGCGCGTGCCTGACCGATGACCCAAACGGGGATTCGACCCGGGCGCGGCGCGTCGGCTAGGATGGGCATGCGCGCGCCAAGCGAGTGCCGTCGAGGGGTCGCTGCTCCGGCGCCCATTCCGGCAAGGGGAGGCCCGAGTGACGGGTGCAGGGCCAGATCAACACAGCGCGTCAGCACGAACGCGCAACGAGCGTTCGCTCAGTCGGCTCGTAGGCTTCTCCGACGGGGTGTACGCCATCGCGATCACACTCCTCGCGCTCGATGTACGCCTCCCCGCAGTGGACGCAACGGCGCTGAATCCACCGCTCGCAGTTCAGCTCGTAGGGCTGCTCCCGAACCTGTTCGCGTTCGCCCTCAGTTTCGTCGTCATCGGCGGGTACTGGGTGGCGCATCACCGCTTCTTCTCCTACGTCGAGCGCTACGACACTCGCATGCTGTGGCTCAACCTCCTCGTGATGTTCTTCGTCGCCCTTCTGCCATTTCCGACACAGGTGGTGGCCGACTACGGCGACACGACGCTCGGAATCGAGGTCTATGCCGGAGGCATGACCCTGACCGGGCTGGCGATTGCCGCCCTGATGCTGTACGCCTTCCGATCAGGGCTCATGTGCGATGGGGCGGACATGAGGATGTCGCTGACCAAAGCGCTCATTACCCCATGCGTCTTCGGCGTATCGATGGTGGTGGCGATCTGGAGTCCGACCATCGCGTCGAGCATGTGGTGGTTGATCGCCGTCGTCTACTTCGTCATCGATCCGATCGTCAACAGCGACTGGCGCAAGCTGGGCAAGAGGCGGCCAGCCGGGGGTTGAGCGAGCGGCCTGCCCACCGCGCCGTGATTGTGTGCGGGCGGTCGAGGCCGTCCACCGATTCGCGCGGCCATGACCCGCTGATGCGGGTACATTCCTCTTGCGGGCGGAGGTCACTTCTCCGGACCCGCGCGGAAGAGGAGGTGAGGGCGATGAAGTCCTCCCAACGTGCTCCTTTGAGAAGGTTCTTCACCACAATCGCAGGCGATGCATTTCTGTTCTCTGCGGCGCTGTTTGCGATCTGCATGGGCTTGAGCGGGGCGGTCGTCATGCTCGTACCCGGACTCTTCGGGCCTGAGGGGCCGGTCGGCGTTCTCGGGGCGATCATCTCGGGCACAAGCAGTCTGCTCGGACTGGCGTCCATGGTCACGGGAGCCGTGGTCGCGTGGAGACTACACGGTCGCGACTTCAGCGGTGCTGCGTTCGCGGGTATCGCGTTGGGCATAGTGCTGGCATTCGTGGCCGGGGCAGCCGTCTTCCTCGCGTTCGTTGGCGTCGCGATGGCACTCGGCGCGGTTGTCGGCGAGATCCCGGGACTGATCGTCGCGCTGGCGATTCTCGCGGTGGCATTGCTCGTGATCATGGTCCGGCTCGATGTCGACGCCGTGCGCGATCTGGCGCCCGGGCGCAGCGTTCATCGCCGAGTCGACATCCTGCGTCTGACCGCGACCGGCGTTCTGGTGGCGTTCGCCGTGGCCGTCGCGCTCGCGGTTCGCATGCAGCCCAACAGCGAGGTTGGCGAGGCGATTCTGTTCGCCGTCATGGCCGGCGCGTTCTCGGGCATGGTGACGGCTTTCGCGGATGCTTGGGTTCGACGAGCGCAAGCGAAACACGCCGACGCAAACGCGATTGCCGGCGCGTAAGTCCTAGCTCTCCGGGTGCGTCCCGACCTTCACGAATGTTCCATGACGGTATTCATCGAATGCACGCTCGAGTTCCTCGCGCGTATTCATGACTATGGGACCTCCCCACGCGATCGGTTCGCCGAGCGGCGCTCCACTGATGAGGAGGAACCGGGCGCTGTCTTTACCTGCGCGCAGGCAGACCTCATCGCCGTCAGCAAACAGGATGACGGTGCCGCCTTCAGCACACACTGTCTCCGCACCTTCGGGACCGAAGCAAGCCGAGCCCTCGAACAGGTAGGCGAACACCGTATGGCCCGGAGTGGTCGGATGCGACCACGAACGACCGGGGAGCACCGTCACGTCGAGGTACTCCGGTCCTGAGATGATGTCACGCACGGGCCCCTCAACGCCGTCGACCTCACCGCAGATCACCCGAGCGCTGTATTCCGGTGTTACGACCGACGGAATCTCGTCGGACGGAATCCCCGAATACCGAGGATCGATCATCTTGTGGGTGGCGGGCAGGTTCGCCCACAGTTGGAAGCCGCCCATTCTGCCGGCCGTGTCGCCGACGGGCATTTCCTGATGCACCACACCGCTCCCGGCGGTCATCCACTGTACGTCTCCGGCTCCGATACGGCCCTCGTTGCCCAGTGAGTCGGAGTGTTGCACCTGGCCGTCGATGACGTAGGTGATCGTCTCGATGCCGCGATGCGGGTGCCAAGGGAATCCGGCGCGGTATTGGTCGGGATTCTCGCAACGAAAGTCGTCGAGCATGAGGAACGGGTCGAAGAGCTTCTCGCGGCCAAATCCGAACGCTCGCCGGAGTTGGACCCCCGCACCTTCGAGTGTGGGCTCTGATGCGAAGACGCCTCGGACGGCGCGTGTCGTGGTCATGGGTCGCTCCTCTCGGCGGATGAGCCCGTTCAGAGCGAGTGGCGTGCCAGAATTACGACATAAAAAGTAAGGATTACTGCTCGACGACCTCGACGAGCGTGATGTCGAAGGTAAGGTCCTCGCCCGCGAGCGGGTGGTTGAAGTCCAGCGTGACGGTCTCGTCGCTGACCTCAGCGATGATCGCCGGTACACGCTGGCCGTCTTCGGAGGAGAGCTCCACAGCCCAGCCGACCTCGGGGCTGGTGTCGGGCGGGAAGGCGTCGCGCGGGAAGACCTGCACGCCCTCTTCGCTGTGCTCGCCGTAGGCCTCGGCGGCGGGAATCGTGACGGTGGCCGTCTGGCCGATCTCGAGGTCGGAGACGGCGGCATCGAAGCCGGGGATGACCTGGCCGGTGCCGAGCGTGAACTCGAGGGGATCGCGGCCCTCGCTGGAGTCGAACGTACTGCCGTCGGCTAGCGTTCCAGTGTAGTGAACGCGTACGGTATCGCCGGAAACAGGTGCCATGGAAGGCCTCCTCGGGTGGTTGAGCGGTTGGAGCAATCTCGCACACTTTAGCGCATGCGTCTGAGGTTTACCCCAGCGGACGCTAAAGCATCAGGGCGGAACGCCGATTCTACTATTGAGCTAGATGAAGAAGATCCTCCCAAAGGTTATGATGCGCGGGGGACCTAGCGGGGTCTGACGTGACGGTTCGTGCGAGTTCGCGGGGGAGACGGATGGGCAAGCTATACGACTACTGCCAGCGGGTTCAGAAGCACATCGAATCCAATGGTTTGGACATCTACAAGTCCCGTGGCGAGATAGCGATGCGCTGCGGCTTTCTCATGCCGCTGGTCAAGCCCGACGATCCCGACGATCCCCAGCGCATCCAGGCGCTGCGCGAGGCGGCGAAGGATCTATTCGGGCTGAATCTGGACTAGCGAACCCATGCATCCCCGTCTCGCCAGCCGTCATGGACGGCAGTGATGCATGGTCGACCCAGCGATACCGGCTGGCAGCCCCCACGTGCCGAGTCCCCTCCTGATCCCAAGGCGCTACGCGCCAAGCGCATACGCAATGGGCTGATCGTACTTGGCGTGATCGCCGCGGTCGCTTTCGCCGCCGGCTGGAATCCGCCGACCAAGAACGTCCACAAGTTCACCAAGGCCAGCGACTACAAGTCGGAACGCGAGAGCGGCTGCACCAACTCCGGCAAGGGTTGCCACGGCTCCGAGAAGAGCTACAGCGACTTCAACGCCTATCACCCGGACTCGAAGTGCACCGCCTGTCACGAGTATCAAGGCGTCGGCTGCATTCCCTGCCACATGCCCAAGGAGACCGAGTGTCAGCTGTGCCATGACGGCTCGATGAAGCAGGCGCCCGACGTGGTGCGGCTGACCGACCCGTATCCGCGCGGGCACTACCGGGAGACCACCCACACGGCCATGGGCACGCCCATGGACGCGAACACGCGGGTCGCCGAGGACGGCAAGGCCTCGGCGAAGTGCTCGGACTGCCACTCGCGTGACCTGCGAAAGTCGCACACGGAGGTGCCGGCCGTCGCCGACAGCCCGTATGGCACGAGCATCGGGTGCGGGGAGTGCCACAACGATGTGCGCGCCAACGGTCTGGCCGAGGTGCTCGACAAGTGGAAGAAGCGCGCATGCGCCGATTGCCACAAGACGGGCTCGTCCTCGCCTCAGCACGGCACGGACACCGCATCCAAGATCGAGGGCAAGAGCGCCTTGGACTGCGGTGCCACGGGCGCCGGCTGTCACGATGTCAACGATCTGCACGCGCTGCACAAGGACAAGCCCAAGCGGTGCTCCGGTCCCGCCGAGAAGGGCGAACCCACCTGCCACGTCGTTGGCGCTGAAGCCGGCAAGCCTACCGCGATCACCTGTGGCGGGCCCGGCGACGATGCGTGCCATCGCCTCTACGAGAACGGCGACTACACCCACAAGCACGACGCCGAGAAGCATTCGGTCCAGGGTGGCGTGCTGGCGGGGGACACCTCGTTCTGGGACACGCCGTGCGGTGGCTGTCACATGATGAAGGACGACGGGACGGGTCTGAGCGAAGAGCACGCGCTTTCAACGTCTTTGCGCTCGGAAGAGACGACGAACACCTGCACGAACTGCCACAACCACGCGGCCTCAGTCTCCGTCGTGCTCGACAGCTGGCCGACTCGTGACGGTGGCGCGGACTGTTCGGTGTGTCACGGCGTCGAGGGCCTGCCCGCAGCGCACCTCGGTAATCTCACCGCGAAGCACGAGGCTTCGAGCGAGGGATGCTCGGACTCGGGTCCCGGATGTCACCCGGTCAGCGATCTGATGCAGGTGGGCGAGCCCACCACCGAGGCCAACATTCACCGCGACTGCCTCAGGTGCCACGACTGGGCCGAGTCCGATGGCAACACGGCATACGATCCCGCGAAGAAGACCTGCGGCGAAGGCGGCGACTGCCACGGCGCGGCCGGTGCCTACGACCCGGCGACCGACATCCACAACGGCACCTCAGGGCGCACCGACGGCAAGGACCGGGCGCATACCGCGGGCAAGACCCAGGCCGAGGCCGTGCTCGTGGATGCGGTGAGCGGCGTGAAGTCGCGTTGCTCCGCGTGTCACGACATGAGGTTGGGTGCCGAGCACGGCCGTCCCAACGCCGCGCGCGACGAGGCCGCCGACACGAAGTGCGTGGCGTGCCACAACGCAGACGTGACGACTGCATCGATCGTGAAGTCGAGCTGGGGCGACAAGGCCGGTGACGCCGCGTGCGCCGCCTGCCACGTCTCGGGCGCCTCGCGCGAGCCCTTGCACCGGTCGCTCGAGGCATCTCACACCGGCACGGAGCTGGGTGTGGACGGGTCGCTGGATTCTGGCGCGTGCGTGGGAAGCGGGTGTCACGCGGCGCGCGACCTGCGGGTGCTGCACAACAAGACGGGCTGCACCGCGAAGGGCTGCCACACGGATTCCGGCGACATCTTCGGGAGCCGCATCCGTAGTTGCGGCGGCTCGGACCCGCGCACCGCATGCCACACCGGCTTCTCCGAGAACGCTCACTACGACAACCACGCCGCCGACCGCTCTGGCGTCGTCCACGGAGTCGCCTATCAGGCAGGGACGAACGGTGGCTGCTTCGGATGCCACGTTGCCGACCTGCGCATCGAGCACGAGAACGCCCGCAAGGCCGGCGAGCTCGAAGGCGGGGGAGCGAGCTCGTGCGCCGTCTGTCACGCGACGGCGGAGGGTGCCGGCCGGTTCGCGTCGCTGCCTGCCGTCAAGCAGGCGATTGCCAACCACGATGTCCGCTGCGTCGCCTGCCACGCGAGCGGTTCGAAGCTCGACGGCCCGGATGCGGTCGCGTCCGCGCACAAGCAGCTATCGGGTGCCGATGTCCTGGCCCCCGGGACGGTGTGGGCCGACCCGCTGGGCGACTGGAAGGCGGCGTTTGACAGCGCCACCGGTTCGGGGCACAACACCCTTTCCAGCGAGGCGGTCGGCGGCCGTGTAGACAAGCGCTTCCCCCAGACTCGTTTCAGCATCGAGGGCACCACCTACGTGTGGGCGCTACCGCCCAACACCGGGGCGACCGCGTGGCTCGACACGACAAACATGCCTGTGGGCGACTCGGCGAGCACGAGCGCGATCCAGCGCGTCACGGTGTCATGCGACGACTGCCACATCCTCCCGGATGACATGAAGGGGCCGCACGGCGCATCCGTGCCCATAGCGATCGACCCCGACTACAGCCAAACCGAATACGCGAATCCGACGCGCGACGAAAGCCAGTTCGAGGCAACCGGGACCGACCGCGTGATCTGCTTCAAGTGCCACCCGGTGTTCTCGGGAGGTATCCAGGGCAGTGACGCTCCGGGTGGCGCCGCGTTGCACGCCCGTCACGTTTCCCATCCGGACCTGCCCATTTCGAGCGGGCACCACAACGGAGAGGCGTGCGTGGACTGCCACGTCCGCATCCCGCACGCGTGGAAGCGTCCGAGGCTTCTCATCCGTAGCGTCCAGACTACCGACGGCGTGGTGCCCGACGCGTTTCCCTACGTGTTGCGCGACCACGACGGACTGGTCGGCATTCGCCTGAGGAGCTTCGATCCGCAGACGCAGCTGCGATCCGGCTCGTGCGTGACGGGCGGTTGCCATCCCAAGAGCAGCGCGACGCGCCATCCACGCCCGTCCCAGATTCCGGGCGCGAAGTATTGGCCGTAGACCTTAGGGTAGATGAAAGTCGGGGTACACTAGTGTCAGGGAAGTTGCGGCGTGGCCGCCGCGGGGAGGGAAGTTGATGAAGAACGTCTCCATTCGTACGCAGATGCTTACCGGCGTCGTCCTGCTCAACCTCATCGGCGCGATTCTGGTCATCGTCTATCTCCACCAGTCGTTCTCCGGTGGTCTCGACGTCTGGGCCCAGAAGTCCCTCGAAGTGGGGTCGGCATCGTGGTCCGAGGTCAACCGGATCGCGCAGGATGAGTTCGGTGAGCCGACGAATCCGGCCTCCGCGAATCGCTACCTCGAAGCCCTGAAGGGAATCTCGGGGGCGGACTACGGCCTCATGCTGGACAAGGCGACGGTCGATCAGGCGAAGTACGTGAAGTCCCTCGAGGCCTCGGGCAAGCCGAGCAACTGGGAAGAGCGCGACAACTACGTCCTGGTGGCCAGCACCGACGAGGCGCTCGCCGAGAAGATGCAGCTCAAGGCGACCGCCGCGGGCGATGTCCCTGAGATCGGCAAGATCGTGGGCATCGAGAACGGCAGCTGCAGCGCGATCTGCCACAAGACCATGAAGCAGCAGGGCGACTTCTGGAAGGTCAGCTGGAGCGAGGATGGCAACAGCCGCGCCCACGTGGTGTTCCCGGTGGTCGACAAGGCGGGGCAGCCCATAGGCGTGGTGTACTCGATTGAGAACATCACCGCGCAGGCGGAAGAGGCCAAGAACGTCATCTACCGCACGATGATCGCCATCGGGCTGACGCTTCTCATCGTGACGCTCGTCATCGGCGCCATGCTCGACCTGTGGGTGTTCAAGCGTCTCAACTACATGATCAGCAGCATGGAGGAGCTCTCCATGCGCGTCGCGGGCGGGGACTTCTACGCCAAGTACACACCGAGCGGGATCAACGACGAGATAGGTCAGTTCGAGAAGTTCTTCGAGCGGTTCCTCGATCTGATGACCGCCACGCTGCGTTCGCTGGTGGACAAGTAGCACTTGGCTCTCTCGCATAGTGATCGACGGGGCCGGTGCGGGTGCGCCGGCCCCGTTCGTTTCCCGGACCTCGGCCGCGCGGTTTCCGACCTTGACCTCGGTAGAGTACATTTGAGCTGAGGCTTCAAGTTGAAATGCCTGCTGACTGGGCCTCTCGGCAGCGAGGTGGTGCGTGGTGTCGAGTTGGTACACTCCGGTCAAAGGCAAGTGCACGTGGTGGCGTGAGGTCATCGTCGATGATGACCAGTACAACACGTCGATCAAACTGCCGAACAAGCGCGTCAAGTGCATGTGCACGATCGAAGGCCGTGGCTGGACGTTTCTCCATTCCGAGGTGCCGTCGGACTGCCCCGACAGCCGGGCGTGCCGCTACTACATCAAGAACTCATAGCGGCGCGAGCGGTCGCTGTCGTGTAAGCTCGACGCTTCCATTGCGCCATCGATACCCGGCTTGGCCGTCAGCACATGCCCGGGCGCGCCCACCGTTCGTCCCTGAGGAGCAGCTTCTCCATGCAACTGCGTGAACTACCGCAACGTCGCAAGATGTCCATCTTGGCCGGCGTGCTGTTGGCCATGCTGCTCGGCGCGCTCGACACCACCATCGTCGGGCCGGCGATGCCAAACATCGTGCGCGAGCTTGGCGGCATGGCGATGCTGTCGTGGGTCTTCATCATCTACTCCCTCACATCGACGATCACCATTCCCATCGTCGGGAAGCTCTCCGACCTCTATGGGCGCAAGTGGTTCTACGTTGGCGGCATCACGATCTTCCTGGCCGGCTCGGCGCTCTCGGGCGCAGCTGGGGAGCCGTGGCTCAACGCCATCTTCCGGTCGCTGACGGGTGCCGACAACGCGATGCTGCAGCTCATCATCTTCCGTGGCATCCAGGGTATCGGTGGCGGGGCCATGATGGCCAACGCCATGGCGATCATCGGAGACTTGTTCGAGGCGCGAGAGCGAGGGCGCTACCAGGGGCTCACGGGCGCGGTGTTCGGCCTCGCCTCGGTGTTCGGGCCGATGCTGGGCGGGTGGCTCACTGATGCATGGTCCTGGCGCTGGATCTTCTACATCAACGTGCCTCTCGGTGTGCTCGCGCTCGGTGTGCTCATCGCCGTCATGCCCAGGTCTCCCGCCGGACAAGAGCACTCGGTGGACTGGTGGGGTGCGACGGCGCTTGCGACGGGGCTCGTGCCGTTGCTGCTCGCGCTGAACTGGGGCGGCTCGAAATACGCATGGGGCTCGGCGACCATCATCGGGCTGCTGGTCGCCGCCGCCGTGGCGCTTGTCGTGTTCGTGCTGGTCGAGCGGCGCGCCCCCGAGCCCATTCTCGACATCTCGCTGTTTCGCGACAGGAGCTTCTCGGCGAGCATGACGGTGCTCTTCCTCTCCGGCGTGGGGATGTTCGGGACGATCATGTTCCTGCCGACCTTCATGCAGGTGGTCCTAGGGCGCTCGGCTTCGAACTCAGGCGCGCTGCTGATGCCGCTCATGCTTGCGATGATCACCGGCTCGATCATCACCGGCCAGATCATCAGCCGGACGGGGCGCTACAAGATCTACGGCGTCTTCGGTCTGGCTGTCTCGGTGGTAGGCATGTTCATGCTTTCACGCATCGGGGTGAACACGAGCAACTTCGTGCTCGCCGCCGACATGGCGCTCGTCGGTATCGGGATCGGCATCACGATGCCGCTGTTCACGGTCTCGCTGCAGTCGCAGTTCCCCACGCGAATCGGTGAGGTTACCGGCGCCATGCAGTTCTTCCGCTCTATCGGCGGCACGGTCGGCGTCGCGACACTCGGTGGTGTCATGAACGCCCGGTTCGCCCGCGAGCTCGAAACGCTCGTCGCCACGAACAAGGCGTCGTTCGGCCAGTCGTTCCCGCTCTTCTCCAAACTCGCCGAGGAACCCGCCAAACTGCTCAACGCCGGGGCCCTACAGGCGGTCGCTGCCAAGATGCCCGATGCCTTGAAGCCGCTGCTCGATCCGTTCTTCGCCGACGTGAAGCTCGCACTCACATCTGGTATCACGACCGCGTTTCTGTGGGGCGCGGTGCTGATGGCGTTCGCCTTCGTAGCGATGTTCTTTGTGCGTGAGATACCGCTGTTCGCCAAGCCACACCTCGGGACGGCGGCCGAGATCGGCGCCGAGATCATGGCCGAGGAAAGCGTCCAGCCCGTCGAGCACGAGCCGGTCATCGTCGGCGAGGCCGACGAGGACTAGCCTGGCACGAATGAAGCCGCCGACCGACATCGATCCCACGCCGGACGCCTCGCGACTCGCCGAGTTCGTGGCGCTGGTCGTCGCGCACGGCGCGGAGCTCTACCGCGACCACCCGTGGCGGCGCACGCGCGATCCGTACGCGGTGCTGCTCTCCGAGGTCATGCTGCAGCAGACGCAGGTCTCGCGTGTTGAGCCGCGCTGGGGGGCCTGGCTCGAGGAGTTCCCGACGATTGACTCATTGGCCGGCGCACCGCTCGAACCCGTGCTGGTCGCATGGCAGGGACTGGGCTATAACCGACGCGCGATCGCCCTCAAGCGTGCCGCCGAGGAGACGGTCATGCGCTTCGGAGGTGTCTTGCCGAGCGACGCCGCCGAGCTTCGCTCGCTGCCGGGTATCGGTCCTGCGACCGCCGCGGGTGTTCGTGCGTTCGCGTTCGACCTGCCGGGCGTCTACCTCGAGACCAACGTGCGCACGGTCGTCTTGCACGAGCTGTTCCCGGACCGCGACGACGTGAGCGACCGGGAGATCGTGCCCGTGCTCGAGTCAGCGGTCGAGGAGGCTGCGCGGCAGGGCGTGTCGCCGAGGACGTGGTACTACGCGCTGCTCGACTACGGCGCGTGGCTCAAGCGCGAGATGCCCAACCCGTCTCGGCGCAGTGCGCACCATACGAGGCAGTCGCGCTTCGAGGGCAGCCGCCGGCAGAAGCGGGCCTGGCTCCTGCGCGCGGTGATCGCCGATCCCGGCGCAACTACAGGCGAGCTCGGCGACGCGCTTGCGCGCATCGAGCGCGATGCCGGACGCGATGCGCCTGGGCCGGAGGAGAGTCTCAGCGTGCTCGAGGATCTCGCGCGCGACGGGTTCGTGGTGCGCGATGGCGATGGCTGGTTCGTGGCCTGACCTTCGCCGCGTTGCTCGAAGCTCGCTACCCGACCGGCTCGTCGGTCTCGGCGAGCCGCGCGATCTCGGCGGCGACCACGCGGTAGGGCAGTGCATGCTCGCGCGCGATGCGGGCGACGTCGTCGTGCTCGGGCCGAATGCGCCCCGCACCGGTCTTGACGCGAGCCGGTCCCCACGGCGTATCGACGATGCTGCTCGACCGGTCCGCGACGGTGCGCTCAAGCCTCTCACGGCGAACGCCGAGCGAGCCAGTGAGCGCGATGATCTGCTCGGCGAAGGCGTCGGCGCTCTCGTGTGGAGCGAGAACGGAGAGCATCACTGCCGAGCGGCCCTTCTTCATCACGATCGGGGTCTGCCACACATCGAGTGCTCCCTGCCCGAGCAGCTCCTCGGCGGCGAAAGCGAGTTCTTCGGCGGGGAGATGGTCGATGTTGGTCTCGAGCAGAGCGACGCGGTCGCACGCGTCGCTTTCGAGCGGCTCGCCCAGGGTCAGGCGACAGACGTTGGGGGTACCGATGTCACGAGTTCCCGCGCCATAGCCGTAAGCGACCGCGCACATGGCGGGCGGCGGGCCGAAC
>Ga0194062_1000418_pt1 | contig 17776 bp, 11 predicted proteins | sample SepL2225m_MetaG_FD_155481 | JGI IMG/M metagenome (GOLD analysis project Ga0194062, IMG submission 155481) | Anoxic zone freshwater microbial communities from boreal shield lake in IISD Experimental Lakes Area, Ontario, Canada - Sep2016-L224-25m | ecosystem: Environmental > Aquatic > Freshwater >... | reverse complement strand
AAGGACGCTCAAGCGCAGTCCGAACTCAACGCCGCTTACGCACAAATCCTGTTAGAATTAAAAGCCAACCCGCATTCGCTCGCCGACTTCTCAGCTTGGCAGAATGAAACTGCCCAATTCCTTACTTCGCATCCTTCCGGCTTCATCAGCCCAGCAGGCACGTTCTTCCATAAGGCTGCGTCACCCACCTCCGCCGCCGCGATGAAGAAGGCCGCCAAGACCCCAGCGAAAACAACCCCGACTAAGACTGTCGCCCCGAAACCTGTGGTCAAACCCGTGGTCCCCATACCCACTGCGTTCGCTGCTGGTGACGCTATCAAGATGCCCAAAGGCATCGCCGCTGGCGAAGACCTGGCGGTCACACTCCAGGATATCACCACTCCTGTAGCCTCCGTCCGGATTGACGTCTCCAAAGGCTCCATCGCCATTGATACCGTCGCCAAGATCACCGTCCGCCTGGGCGTCTTAGATGCCAAAGGCAAAGAACGTAATCTGGGTATCTACCTCGCCGATGCTTCCCATCGTCAGGCTCGCTACAGTAGTTCAGTTGAATTCACCGACATCAATACGGGATGGATGCTGAAAATGCCTGATGCCGACGTGCATGCGGTCTGGCTACTCGATTCACCAGCCAAACTGAAGCCTGACGAAAAATTCGTGGTTCATTTCGACAGCAACGTCGCATTGACATTCAAGGTCACGGTCTCGCCTCTCGGTGGCCATGACCCGCTCAAGATTACTTCGGCCTCCAATCTCGAAGCGATTAAGTCTGGCCAACTCACTTCGACTTCTGTCGCCAGCTTCCTATCTTCCCGTGCCACCGACCGGCCATCCCTCGAAAAAATCCGCTCTCTGACTTTACTCAAGCGTAAGCACACGGATGGCTTCACCTGGTCGATGGTCACCCAGGCGACTGCGCCGCTCACGACACGCCTACTGCCCCGCGGCAATTTCCTCGACGAGACCGGGCCTGTCGTCCTGCCCACCACGCCCTCCTTCCTGCCGGGACGTCGCGAAAGCACCGCGGAAAAACGTCTTACCCGGCTCGACCTCGCCGCATGGCTGACATCCCAAGACAACCCCATCACCTCGCGTACCGTAATGAATCGCCTCTGGCAGATTTTTTACGGTAGCGGCCTCAGCGCCGGCCTCGACGACCTTGGCTCGCAAGGCGAGATGCCCTCGCACCCCGAACTCCTCGAATGGCTGGCGCTCGAGTTCCGCGACCACGGCTGGGATATCAAAAATATGGCCCGCCTAATGGTCACCAGCCGCACCTATCGCCAAAGCAGCAGCCTACGTCCCGACCTGAAGGAAAATGACCCGAATAATCGCCTACTGGCCTCGCAGAATCCGCGCCGCCTAGACGCCGAATTCGTCCGTGACAACGCTCTGGCCATCGCCGGCCTACTCAACACCTCCGACATCGGCGGACCCAGCGTGAAACCTTATCAACCCGAAGGCTACTACGAGCCCATGCAGTTCCCCAACCGCACGTATGTGGCGAGCAAAGATTCGGACCAATGGCGCCGTGGACTCTACATGCATTGGCAGCGTATGTTCCTGCATCCGATGCTGATCAACTTCGACGCGCCCGCACGCGACGAATGCACGGCCTTACGCAACTACAGTAATACCCCGCAACAGGCGCTCACGTTGCTCAACGATCCGACGTTCGTCGAAGCCGCCCGCGCGATGGCGACACGTCTACTCACCACCCCCGCCGGCACCGACCGACTCAGCCAAGCGTTCCGACTTGCGATGGGCCGCGAAATCAAAGCGAGCGAACGTCCTTCGCTGGAAAAACTAATTTCCGATCAGACGGCCTATTATCAGAACAACCCCGCCGATGCCACCAAGCTGCTGAAGGTTGGCTTCAGCCCCATGCCTACTGGCGAACCGGCGGAACTTGCGGCCTGGACGAATCTCTGTCGCGTCGTCCTTAACTCCCACGAGGCGATCACCCGCTACTAATCCATGCGCCCTTACGACCCTATCGCCCACGCCTTGTCGATCAATCGACGAAGCTTCCTGACCAAGAGTGCCTACGGACTCGGCAGCACCGCCTTCGCCATGCTTGCCGCCAAAGCCGGCGTCGGCGGATTACAGGCCGCACAATTCTCCAAGGGCGTCCTGCAATCCCCCCACTCCCCCGTCAAAGCCAAGCGCGTCATCTTCCTCTGCATGGCCGGAGGTCCACCGCACCTCGAACTTTTCGACAATAAGCCGGTGTTAAAGGCGCTCCACGGCCAGGCCTTTCCCGAGTCTTTCACGAAGGGCAAGCAGATCGCCCAACTCCAGAACACGGTCCTCAAGGCGCGAGGCGGCTCTTTCGAGTTCAAGAAATGGGGAAAGTCGGGCACGGAAATTACCGATATCTTTCCGCACCTAGGAAGTATCGCTGACGAAATGTGCGTGGTACGTTCGCTCAAGACCGAACAGATCAACCACGACACGGCGCACGCCTTCTTCAATACCGGCTCGATCATCAAAGGCCGTCCCTGCATGGGCTCGTGGCTGCTTTACGGGCTCGGCGCTGAATCCGAAAACCTGCCAGGTTACATCGTGCTAACCTCCGCTGGTCGCACCGGACTGCAGCCGATCTCCTCGCGCCAGTGGTCCAGCGGTGTGCTGCCCAGCAAGTACCAAGGCATCCAATTCCAGTCCAAGGGCGAAGCCGTCCACTACATCGGTAACCCTGATGGCGTCTGCCAGAGCACTCAACGTCAGGTCATCGACGAGATCCGCCGGCTCAATGGTCAGCTGGCGGAAGAGACCGTCGACCCCGAAATCGCCACACGCGTGGCCCAGTACGAGATGGCTTTCAAGATGCAATCGAGCGTGCCTGAGCTACTCGACTTCAAGGCCGAGTCCGCTAAGACGCTCGAAGACTACGGCATTAAAGAAATCGGTGACGGTTCCTTTGCCTCGAACTGCCTCATGGCCCGCCGCCTCGCCGAACGCGGTGTCCGCATGATTCAACTTTATCACCGCGCCTGGGACCTCCATGGCAATCTCGACAGCGGCATGAAGATGGGCGCCGAAGATGTCGACAAGGCCACGGCGGCGCTGATCAACGACCTGAAGCAACGCGGCCTACTCGACGACACGCTCATCCTTTGGGGCGGAGAATTCGGACGCACGCCGATGGGTCAAGGGACGGGACGCGATCACCACATCGCCGGCTACTCGGTCTTCCTCGCCGGTGGCGGCGTCAAGTCTGGCACGACTTACGGGGCAACCGATGAGCTCGGCTACAATGCCGTCGAGAACGTCGTGGATGTACACGACCTTCATGCGACTATGCTGGCCCTGATGGGCATCGACCATCATCGCCTCAACGTGAAATACCAAGGCCTGGACGTACGCCTGACCGGCATCGCCGGCAAGGTGATCAAGGGCATCATGGCCTAGGCGGTAAACGACACTTATACGCCGTTAAAATTCTGCGTTTAGACTTCAATGGGAGGGGCGGAATCGTAAGGTCAATCCATGCCCCTACACCGCCTCACTCTGACGGCCGCCCTCCTGGCGTCCGCCTTCGTCAACGCCTTCGCCGCCGACGCAATCACGCCGACCGCGAAGACCGAACTCTTCAACGGCAAGGACACCGTCGGTTGGGTCGTCCACCCGCAAGACACCTCCAAAGATACCTGGTCCATCAAAGACGGCCTTCTCGTCTGCACTGGCAAGCCCAGCGGTTTTCTCCGCACCGAGAAAAGCTACAAACAATATAGGTTCACGGTCGAGTGGCGCTTCACTAAAGCGGGCAACACGGGCGTCGTCGTGCACATGACGCCCCCCGATGCGGTCTGGCCCAAGAGCATCGAATGCCAAGGCATGCACGATCACCAAGGTGACTTTTATTTCTGGAATGGCGCCACGGTCAAAGACGGCACGGAATTGAAAGATAAGAAGACCGGTAAGGTCCGCGGCTATAAGATCGGCCGTCCGGGCGATAGCGTCGAAAAACCCGTCGGCGAATGGAATACCTTCACGACGATTTGCGACGGCAATACGGTTACGATTCTCGTCAATGGTAAGGAAGTAAACAAGGCTACCGGCACCAATCTCTCCGAAGGTTTCATCGGTCTGCAAGTCGAAGGTGGCGCTTTTGAAGTCAAACGCTGCACCCTCGAACCTCTCTAATTACCACCCCTGCCCCTACCGCTCTTTAGACATGCGCTCCCTGCCCCCCCTGCTCGCTTTGGTTGCGAGTTCCCTCCTGGCCGCTGATGCCCCCGCCGGCTTCACGCCGCTGTTTAACGGCCAAAATCTTGCCGGCTGGCATGGCTACAACCCGCACCTCGTCGCTAAGCTCACCGGCGATAAGAAGGACGCAATGCTTGCCAAGATGCGCGAGGAATTCCCACAACACTGGTCCGCGAAGGACGGCGAGCTCTTCAATCCCGGCACCGGCGCCTATGCGACGACCGACAAGGATTACGGCGACATCGAACTCGTCCTGGAATATAATATGGCCCCCCTGGGCGACTCGGGCGTTTACCTCCGTGCCTGCCCCCAGGTGCAAATCTGGGATCCCGCTAATCCCAAGGAAGTTAAAAATGACGCTCAACTGGGTTCAGGCTCCCTTTGGAATAATAGCAAGGGTGCTCCTGGCAAGAACGCCCTGGTCCTCGCGGACAAGCCTCCCGGCGAATGGAATACTCTCCGCGTCTTAATGGTCGGCGCACGCGTCAGCGTCTGGCTCAACGGCAAACAGACCGTCGACCACGCCATCCTTGAGAACTACTACGACCGAAAAGCTTCCATTCCAGCGAAGGGTCCGATCTGCCTCCAGACGCACGGCGCCCCGATCCGCTGGCGCAATATCGTCGTCCGCGAAATCTCCGGTACCGAGGCCAACCAAATCCTCGCCGCTCACGGTAACGCCGGTTTCAAATCCATCTTCAACGGCAAAGATTTCACGGGCTGGGCTGGTCCGACCGAGAACTTCGAAGTCGTCGAAAGCGCGATCCGTTGTAAAACCGGCAAAGGCGGCACCCCGTACTACAATCAAGACCTGACTGACTTCGCCAATCGCCTCGAGTTCAAGCTCCCGTCGGGCGGCAACAACGGCCTCGCCATTCATTACCCTGGTAAGGGCAACACAGCCTACGATGGCATGTGCGAACTCCAGGTGCTCGACGACAATTATGAAAAGGTGAAAGGCAAAATCGACCCACGCCAGGTCCATGGTTCCGCTTACGGCATGGTCGCCGCCCAACGTGGCTACCAACGCCCCATCGGCGAATGGAACTTCCAGGAAACCACCGTCGTCGGCTCGACCATTAAGGTCGAACTTAACGGCTACATCATCCTCGACACCGACCTCTCCACGGTCGACATGGCGACGGTGATGGCCAAGAGCCCACACCCAGGCAAGGACCGCAAAAATGGCTTCTTCGGCTTCGCTGGACATAACGACGCCGCTGAATTCCGGAACATCGAGATCAAGGACCTGGCCTCCAAGTAAGGGCCAAACCAGCCTCCATCCAAACCCCTCGCAAGAGGGGTTTTTTATTAAGTACGCGTTGCAAGGAACCGCCCGCCCGCCAATCCTGTCTTTAACTCGCCCACCCCATGCGCCTGCGTCCGTCCACCCTTTATCTCTCCGCCGCGAGCCTCTTAGCTTTTACCCACGCCGTCGCGGCTGAACGGGTGGAATTTAACCGGGATATTCGGCCGATTTTTTCCGATACTTGCTTCGCTTGCCACGGGCCGGATGAGAACAAGATGAAGGGAAAACTGCGTCTTGATTCCCTCGCCGCGGCGCAACGAGGCGGCAAGTCCGGCGATGCCGCGATTGTTCCTGGTCACCCGGAAAAGAGCGAAGTGATGAAGCGGCTAACAACCCAAGATGCCGACGACCATATGCCCCCGGCTGACTTCCATAAAGTCCTCAGCAAGTCGCAGGTCGAGACGGTCCGTCTCTGGATTGAACAAGGTGCCGAATATCAAGGGCACTGGGCTTTTCAGATTCCAAAGAAGCCTACCCTTCCGTCAATTCCGGCCGGCGGTAATGCCATCGATGCATTCCTCGCCAAGAACCTCGATACCAAAGGACTTACGCCCAATGCCGAAGCGCCTAAGGCCACCCTGCTCCGACGCGCCGCCCTCGACCTCACCGGACTGCCTCCCACCGACGCCGATCTCCAATCCTTCCTGAGCGATTCTTCGCCCAACGCTTGGTCCAAGGCCATCGACCGCCTGATGGCTTCGCCCCACTACGGTGAGAACATGGCGATGCAGTGGCTCGATTTCGCCCGCTACGCCGACTCCAACGGCTTCCAGAGCGATACGCAGCGTACGATGTGGCCCTATCGCGATTGGGTCATCAAAGCTTTTAACGATAATAAGCCCTTCGATCAATTCACGGTCGAGCAACTCGCTGGCGACCTGCTCCCGAAGGCCACTCGCGATCAAGTCATCGCCACGGCTTTTAACCGTAACCACCGCCTCAATGGGGAAGGAGGCCGCATCGTCGAAGAATGGTTCGCCGAAAACGTCATCGACCGCATCGAGACCACCGGCTCGACCTGGATGGCGCTGACGATGAACTGCTGCCGCTGTCACGATCACAAATACGACCCGATTAGCCAAAAAGAATTTTATCAATTCTTCGCCTATTTCAATTCGAACGACGAATCAGGCGTCCTGGGTGAATTCGGCGGCTCCGGCCGAACACGTGCCGGTGGTAATACATCTCCCTTGCTCGCGCTTCCCACGGCCGACCAACAAAAGAAGATTGATGAGTCCACCGCCACCCTCGCCGCCGCGGAGAAGACGCTCAAGGACATCCCGTCCGCCCAGCCCGAACTTTTTACCAAGTGGCTCGCAAGTCAACAGGCAGCCTTTGCAAAAAATGGCGTAGCTTGGCAACCGCTCGTCGGTGAAAAGGTTTCGGCGAAAGAGAATGCAGAATTCACCCGACTGGGTGACGGCTCTTGGCTAGTGTCCGGTGGCACCGCCGCCAAAGAGACCTATATCGTCGAATCTACCCCCGCCCCAGGCTTACTGACTGCCGTACGACTCGAGGCGCTGCCCGACGACTCCCATCCTAACAAGAGCCTGGGTCGGGCCTCCAATGGCAATTTTGTTCTTAGCGCTATCGAGATACGCCTCCTTACTTCCGACGGAAAATCAGCCCCCCTCTCTCTTGTAAAAGCCGAAGCCGATTACGATCAGCCCGGCTGGAGTATCGCCAAGCTTGGGCCAGTAAGCATGGCTAAGGCCAAGGGCAAAGTAGCCAAGAAGACTGATAACGATAAAGCCGGATGGGCCATCGGTGGTAATCTGCCCGCCAACCGTGTGGCGCGTAAGGCAATCTTCACCATCGCGCCGACGACCATCCCGGCCGGATCTAAACTCATCGTAACCCTGCGCCACGAAGCCGTGTCGGCCCACAGTATCGGACGATTCCGCCTGAACGTCTCTGGCCAAGATCCGAAGCTGCTCTCGCTGAAGACCGACCCTGCGGCTGAAGCTGCCCGCCGACTCATGGCTAAGCCCGTCGACCAAATAACGCCGGCCGACCGCAAGACGCTCGAGAAACTCTTCGCCGACAGTCCCGAGCACCCGCGCTTCGCCGCCACCGCCAAGGTCGCCACCGCCAAGACCGCGCATGAAGGCGCCCTCGGCGCCCCTATTTCCGTGATGGTGATGAAAGAAATCGACAAGCCGCGCGATGCCTTCGTCTTGCTGCGCGGAGAATACGATAAAATCGGCCCGAAGGTCGAACGCAAGCTGCCCGCCTTTCTGCCACCACTCCCTGCCGGCGAACCGAACAACCGCCTCGGCTTCGCTCGCTGGCTCGTTAGCGGCCAACACCCGCTCACGGGTCGCGTCTGGGTCAATCGTGCCTGGGAGCGTTTCTTCGGCATCGGCTTGGTGAAGACCTCCGAGAATTTCGGTTCGCAGTCCGAGTGGCCCAGTAACCCTGAATTGCTTGATTGGCTGGCCGTCGAATTCGTCGACCGCAAATGGGATATGAAGGCGATGCAAAAGCTAATCATGACCAGCGCCGCCTATCGCCGTAGCGCCGCCGTGAACGCGGAAATGTTGGAGAAAGACCCTGACAACCGCCTGCTCGCCCGCGGCCCCCGTTTCCGCCTACCCGCTGAAGTGATCCGCGATCAAGCCCTCTCGATCTCTGGCCTGCTCGTCGATATCCAAGGCGGGCCCAGCGTAAAGCCCTACATGCCTGAAGCCGTCTGGGACGAGACCAGCGTTTACGGCGACATGCGGAATTATAAGGCCGACAAGGGCGAAGGACTTTACCGTCGTTCACTCTACACCATTTGGAAACGTACGGCGGCTCCGCCCACGATGCTGCTCTTCGATTCTGCAGGGCGCGAAGTCTGTACGGTCAAACGTTCGCGCTCCAACACCCCGCTGCAGGCCCTCTCATTACTCAACGAAATCACCTTTGTCGAAGCCGCCCGCAAACTGGCGGAACAAGCCATGAGACAACCTGGCGATAACGCAGCCAAACTCGCCTGGACTTTCCGTCAGGTAGTCCGACGCAATGCCACCGCCGAGGAGCTTTCGGTTCTGCGCAAAGGCCTGGAGAAACGCTTCGCCACCTATGCGGCCGACAAAACGCTTGCGCCGAAGCTACTCGCAACCGGCCTGAGCCCTACGTCGACCGACCTCGACCGCAATCAATTGGCCGCTTGGACGGCCACGGCCAATATCCTTCTCAACCTCGACGAAACCGTCACCCGCGAATGAACTGCAATGACCATCAATTCCAAGGCCTCGATCATGCCACCCAGATGGCCTTATCGCGGCGTACTTTCATCAAGGGTTCCGCGGGCGGCATCGGTCTCGCCGCCTTAGGCTCGATCATCAGTACCCCGGCCTTCGCCGCTAACCCCGGCCTGGGCTTCCCTAACTTCAAGCCCAAGGCGAAGCGGATCATCTACCTGTTCCAATCTGGCGCGCCTTCGCAATTAGATCTCTTTGATCCCAAACCAGAGATGGAAAAAATGCGGGCTAAGGACCTCCCAGAAAGCATCCGCAAGGGTCAGCGCCTGACCACGATGACGTCCGGCCAGAAGTCTTTCCCCGTCGCCCCTTCGATCTTCAAATTCAAACAGTTTGGTCAATCCGGCGCCTGGTTCAGCGAACTCATGCCGCACATGTCCGCCAAGGCCGACGAATGGTGCGTCGTCCGCGCGATGCACACCGAAGCCATCAACCATGATCCGGCGATTACGTTCATGCAGACCGGCAGCCAGCTAGCCGGCCGTCCCAGCATCGGCGCCTGGTCCGCCTACGGCCTAGGCAGCGAGAACGCCGATCTTCCCGCCTACGTGGTGATGACTTCATTCGGCAGCGGCCGACCTGAAGATCAACCTCTCTACGACCGACTCTGGGGCGCCGGTTTCCTGCCCTCCAAACTCCAAGGGGTTAAGCTCCGCAATAAGGGCGAACGCGTGCTTTATCTTAAGGACCCCGACGGCATCCCCCGCGAAGTACGCCGCGAACAACTCGACGAGCTCGCCGCCCTCAATAGCCAACGTCACGATGTCCTCGGCGATCCCGAAATCCAGACTCGGATTGCACAATATGAAATGGCCTTCCGCATGCAGACCAGCGTACCGGACCTGCTCGATCTTTCCAAAGAACCACAACACGTCCTCGACCTTTACGGACCAGACGTAAAACGCCCCGGCTCTTATGCCTCTAATTGCCTTCTGGCTCGTCGTCTCTGCGAACGCGACGTGCGCTTCGTCCAACTCTTCCACATGGGCTGGGATCACCATGGCGGCCTCCCCAAGGCCATCAAAGGCCAGTGTAACGACACCGACCAAGCGACGGCCGGCCTCCTTAGCGACCTCAAACAACGGGGGCTGCTCGATGATACCTTGATTGTTTGGGGTGGTGAATTCGGACGCACCATCTATTCGCAAGGCGCCCTCTCCGAGACCAACTACGGACGCGATCACCACCCGCGCTGTTTCACCATCCTGATGGCCGGCGCCGGCGTCAATAAAGGTACCACCTTTGGCGAGACCGATGACTTCAGTTATAATATCACTAAGAACGGCGTGCATGTGCACGACCTCAACGCGACGATCTTGCACCTAATGGGCGTCGACCATAAGCGCCTAACCTATCGCTACCAAGGTCGCGATTTTCGTCTCACCGACATCCACGGGGATGTCGTCAAGCAGCTGTTGGCCTGAAGAGGCAGTTGACCCGTTGAAAGGTTGAACAGTTGGCCAGCCCTGACCTGTTGCCGCACGGTATAGCCCTATCTTTACGGGCGTGGACCGACACGAAATTTGGCGTATAGCCACTCATTGAAAGAAGGACGAAGCAGACAGCCTCTCTGGCCAACCCGTCAACGGATTAACTGTTCAACTAACGCTCGCCTACTTCCCAGCCATCTGCTGCTGGTACATCACCTTGAAAGGATTCTCGGCCGGCCCGACGGCGTTCTCATTGACCATGAGCGGACGACATTCCTTCCACCAGGCATCATACTTGGCGATCAGGTCAGCGACGATATCGGGATGCACCGCTGCGACGTCGGTGGTCTCGCCATAGTCGGCGCTTAAATCAAAGAGTTCCCACTTCGGACCCGTTGATTTAACTTCCGTAGTAGCGGCCGACTTCTTGGCCTTACCCTTGGCGCCGCCCGCCGCACCAGCCGAAACCAAATGCCAGCGGCTCGTACGCACGCTCGTACCGGCAAACTTACCCGTCTCTGGATCGACCCCTTTAACCATGTTACCCCAGCGACCGACGTGGGTAAAGAGCACGCGATCCGGCCAAGAGATATCCGATGCAACTTTAGCTTTTAGCAAAGGCACGAGGCTCCGACCTTCCATTTGCGCCTTCATGGCCTGCGAAGCGGGCGTACCCGTCAGTTCAAGAATCGTCGGAGCATAATCGATATGGGCGGCCAAGGCCTTGATATCCTGAGGCTGGAACTGCCCAGGTAACCGCCAAAATGACATCGCCCGGATACCACCCATGTAAGGCGTACCTTTGCCCGAGTGCATGCCAGCATTGAAGACCTTGACGCCGGCGGTACCGCCGTTGTCGTTCATGAGGACAATTAAGGTGTCCTTGGCGATACCCATGGCCTCAACCTTCGCCAGTAGTTTGCCGACGTTCTGGTCGATATTATGAATCATCCCGAAGAAGTTTTCGGTATCCTTTCCGAGGTCCTTGCCTTCATAAATCGCGGCATCTTCCGGTTTGGCATGATAAGGACCGTGCGGAGCATTCGTCGCGATGTAAGCATAAAATGGGCGCTTCGCAGTCACTTCGCCTTCGATCCAAGTCGTCGCCTGCTTGAAGAATTCGTCGGTGCAATACCCCTCGGTCTTCACAAACTTGCCATTATGCAAAAGCGTCGGTCCGTAATAGGAATTACCGGGGACGTCGCCGCAGCTTCCAGGATAATGCTGACCGATACCACCGGCGCCATGGATATAAACCTCATCGAAGCCCCGCTTATTCGGTTGATACTCAGCCTCGTCGCCGAGGTGCCACTTGCCGAAGATACCCGTGCGATAACCTGCTTTCTGGAGTTGCTGAGTCAATGTCACCGACGCGAGCGACATCCGCTCCCGCTCCAAGATCGTATGGGTGATACCATTCTTGAATTCATGCCGGCCAGTCAATAAGGCGCTGCGCGTCGGCGAACAGGTCGGCGAAACCTGGAAGTCAACGAAACGGGCGCTTTCACCGCGAAGTTTATCGATGTTAGGCGTCTTAAGAACGGGATTACCGTGAGCGCTCAAATCGCCATAGCCTTGGTCATCGGTCAGGATGAAAATGATATTAGGACGCTCGGCGGCGAGGGTCGCCAGACTGCTCAATAAGAGGACTACAAGATATCTCATGGGGATGACTCAGCGTGAGCCATCTCCGACCGGAAGCAATCTCAGGAAACACGCCGCTGCAGCCTAAAGGACCGATACGTCATCTCGCCCGAAACCGCGTCACGGTAAAGCCGCGAACCTTTCACCCCAGCGAAATCCATGGCCAAGCCATGAAGCAATCGAGGCAGCGCCTGCCGCACCATCGCCTCATAACGCGGGGTATTAAGTTCCATCCCTCGGATGACCTCTGGATTGATCAGACGCATCTGCTCCAAGCGCAGCATCGGATGCTGCGATAACGCCCCAACCCATTCGTCGACCCCATTAGGGTAGCGCAAATCGGCGTGGCAAAACCAGCCACCGGGCTTCAACACTTTAGCCACCTGACCCACGAAGCCTGGAAAATCCGGGTAGCAATGCGAAGCCTCGACATTGATGACGACATCGAAACTACCGGCTGCAAAGGGCAAAGCCTGAGCGTCACCCGCCATAAAACTCAAACCAGCGACCTGATGCTTTTCACGGCAATAACGGATACCTTCGGGATTCAGGTCCAATCCGATATATTCGGTCGGCCCATGATAACGGGTGAAATAGGAAGCTCCGCCGCCATGCCCGCAGCTGACCTCCAAGACACGCTTGCCCCGCAAATCGACCCCGCCGAGCACATGGCGATAAAGTTGAATATTCGGCCGATCCGCTTCGTCCTCAATGCGTAACTCCGGGCGGGAATCATCCCTACTGTCGAAAGCATAATTCAGAAAGCTGATACCTTGCGCCCGCACTCGACGGGTAAAGAACGGGTACCACCATTGCCAAAGCTTCTGACGGAGTTTCGGACGAACCAGGACTTCTTCGATGAGGCCCATGATCAGGACCAGACTCCTTGTTCGATTAAAGCTTTGGTCGCCGCTGCCGACCAACCACGATTTGCGACGGGATTCGCCGGACTCGGATGCGGTACTTTTGCAAATTTCACCGCCAGCCCAGCCAAGGCTTCCTGCGCCCTCGTCTCGGCATAACCCCCGATACCGACCACGCTCTTGATCTCCAAAGCTTCTACCATCGTGCGCAAGAGTTCATCACAGGCACGATTTACCGGAGCCATAATTTCGTTTGGTAGTTCCTCCGGAATGACATTACGCCCCAACTGGGTGTTCTCTAAAAAAAGCAGTGGACAATAATTATGGACGACGTGACCCGCGAAGAATTTATCCGCCGTGCCGAATCGTTCTTGGCATAAGCCCCAAAGACGACGCCCGCTCACTTCCGAACGGTGACAGGCGAAGCCCGTCACTTTCTTCCCTGGGTGCTCGACGTCTGGACGCCCCACAGGCAATTCGATCCCCATCCAATCCCTGACGGCGGCGATTTCCCCGAAAGGCACGCCAGTCTGCGCCATCCCGAACGGCCCGGGGTTCATCCCCAAAAATAAGATCTTCCTTGGCCCGGCGGCCGCGTAACGCCTTAGGTAGGCTTCATGTGCCTCCCAGGCGTAATCCAAGGGACGGTACACGTAATCGGCCGGCGACGGGAAAGAAAGCCCTGCTAAAGCCTTCCGTAACACGTGTGTCGCTTTGATGACGGCATCCGCTGGCATACACCCAGACAATCCCCGCCCTCCCTCGGGTCGAGCCGGAAGGGAGAGCCGGAGGTAAGATTTCACCTTGCGCTTCCCCCCGTAGGTTAAAAAGTCCCCTGTCTACTCACGTGAGCAAACCACAGCCTTGGACTACTAAAGACGCCGAAGAGTACTACGGCTTTAAACGCTGGGGAGGTAATAACTTCTCCGTCGACCCTCAAGGGCACCTCTGCGTGCACCCCAAGGGAGATCACCGCAAAATCCGCATTACGGATATCGTCAAGGAGGTCGAAGCCTCGGGCCTTAAACCCCCGCTGACCATTCGCGTCCAAGACCTGCTGCGCCACCGCGTCACGCAAATCAACGAGGCCTTCCGCCGCGCCATCGAAGAAGAAGATTACACCGGTCGTTACCGCGGCGTCTTCCCAATCAAGGTGAACCAACTCCGCGAGGTCGTGGAAGAAATCCTCGACGCCGGTGAAGAATATGATTTCGGTCTAGAAGCCGGTTCTAAACCCGAGCTGATTATCGCGCTCGCCTTGCTCGAAAACCGTAAGGCCCTCCTGATCTGCAACGGCTACAAAGACGAAGAATACATCGAACTCGCCCTCATGGGCCGCCGCCTCGGCAAACAGACCATCATTGTCGTCGAACAACTTTCCGAAATCGATGCTATCATCCGCATCGCTCGGCGGATGGGCGTCCAACCGCACATCGGCATCCGCGTCAAACTAACGACCGCCGGCGAAGGTAAATGGGCTTCCAGCACGGGTGAGAACGCCAAGTTCGGCCTGACGGCTTCCGAAATTGTCGAAGCCGCAAGTAAGCTCTCAAAGGCCAAGATGAAGGACGCCCTGCGTCTGGTCCACTTTCACATCGGCTCTCAAGTTCCTAATATCGGAACCATCAAGAAAGCCGTCATCGAGGCGACCCGCTTCTATTGCGAATTAAAGCGCATGGGTTTCCCCATGGGGCTCCTGGATGTCGGTGGCGGGCTCGGGATCGACTACGACGGCAGCCGCTCCGCCTTCGAATCTTCCATGAATTACAGCATGGAAGTCTACGCCCGCGACGTCGTCGCCAACGTTAAACAAATCTGCGACGAAAGCGGCGTCGAACTTCCGGATATCGTCTCCGAATCTGGCCGCGCCCTCGTGGCGCCGCATTCCATCCTGATCTTCGAAGCCGTCGACCGCATCACCCGCGACGAGGGCTCGGCCAAGCTGCCCAACGGCAAACTCCATCAAGTCATCCGGGAACTGGACGCCGTCCGTAAGAATAAACGTAAGTTTGATCCGCTTGAACGCTACCACGATGCTAAGGAAAAGCGCGAAGAAGCCCACGCGCGCTTCAGCTTAGGCAACCTCCGACTCGAAGACCGCGCCCTCGCCGACCGACTTTTCTGGGACATCTGCCGCCAAATCCGTTCCGACTTGGCCCATACTTCCGACGTCCCTGACGAACTAGCGCGTCTCGACTCGATGCTGGCCGAACAATACGTCTGCAACTTCTCGGTCTTCCAATCGCTGCTCGACCACTGGGCCCTCGATCAGCTCTTCCCCATTGCGCCCATCCATCGCCTCAACGAACGCCCCAGCGTCCAGGCTACACTCGTTGACATCACCTGCGACTCCGACGGTAAGGTCGACGACTTCATCGACCTCGAAGACGTTCGGCACACGCTCTCCCTCCACCCACTTAAGGAAGGCCAACCTTACTATATTGGGGCCTTCATGGTCGGCGCCTACCAAGATATCATGGGCGACCTCCATAATCTCTTCGGCCGCGTGAATGAAGCCCACGTCTTCCTCGAAGACGACGAAGAAGACGGTTTCTACATCGAAGAAAGCATCCCGGGTTACTCTGTCGAACGCATCCTGGGCATGATTCAATATAACGCCGAAGACCTTTGCCGGATGCTTAAACGCCAAGTCGATCGCGCAACCAAGGCCGACTCCGTTCGCCCCCGCGAAGGCGTGGCGATGGTCGACCTCTACGAACGCCTTATCCGCGGCCGAACCTATCTTATTCCGCAACGCACCGAGACGGTGGTGAAGCGTAAGGTATCCAAAAAGAAGTAAGCACTAAAAGTGCCGGACTTAGTCCGGCTCTTCTTTTGCCTTACATTCTAACCCGTGCCCACTTGCCAGCGTGCCCCCTCTTGGCCTTTAGGCCAAGATCAGTTTCAGCCGTTTCAATTCATCCAGGGTAAGCGGTTCGGCTTCCCGCAAGTTCTCATAGGATTCGACGTGAGCTAACCAAGCCCAGTGATCGCCGCAATCGATCCGCTCCATGAACTTGAGCCGCAAGATCGCCAGGACGCCCTTGAGTTTATAAAGCCCATCGCCGACGTGCTCGATTTGGTCTCCGAGCTTCGCGATCTTATCCAGCGTGTTACCGGTTTTCTTGCCGAGCAGATTGACATGGTTCGCCTGATCCACCGCCATATAATTCAATAAGCCAATCGGATTCACTTCGAGATTTTCCAAAGTTTTGGTATCCTTAAAAACCCCCACGATGAAACGTTTGGGCTTCATCGATATCGGGGTGACGTAACTGCAGATATTTAAATTACCGCGACCGTTCGCAGTCGTGGAAAGACTGTAAATCGGGCCGTCGACACGGTTCCATGGTTTGACGCGAATACCAGGCATAGAGGGTATTTTTTAGAGTCAATCTGCCCCCCGTTTGTTCCCACATTTTGGCTGTCTTATGGTTAATCTAAAGGTTAACCTAATTACCTCACTTAGGGCTGCCTGCGAACTCCCTCGACCCTCAACCTGCGCCCCAGCCACCATGCCCCCCATTGTCGCACTACATGGCTTTACTGGCTCAGGCTGGGATTTTTCCGCCTTTCGTACCCACCTGTCGCCCAAGCAAACGCTCATCGCCCCCGACTTCCCAGGTCACGGCTCCTTGCGCGACCTCACCGCCACCACGGCGTATTCGCTGGTTAATCACCTGAGCATCATCGATCAAGCGGCCGGCACGAGCGGCCCCATTACGCTTTTAGGTTACTCGATGGGCGGTCGGCTGGCCCTCCACTGGGCCATCGCCCACCCCGAACGCATCGCTCGACTCATTTTGATCGGTGCCAGCCCCGGACTTAAAACCGTCGAAGAACGCCAAGAGCGCCAGCTCGCTGACGCCGCCCTCGCCACTTTCATTCGGACCCAGGGCCTGGATGCATTTTATAAGTATTGGCACCATCAGCCTTTCTTTCACTCGCTTTTCAAACTGCCCACCGAGCGACTCAAGCCACTCCTAGCTCAAAGAGCGCTCAATCATCCAGAAGCCTTGGCTTTAAGCCTGGAAAACGTCGGCACGGGTACCCTTCCCTCGCTTTGGCATCGACTGAAAGAAGTGCGTTTCCCAGTTGACCTTATCACGGGCGAGTTTGATCCCAAATTTACCGAGCTATCCCTACAGATGGGGGCACACATGCCGCGAGCGCGTCTTAGCGTCGTCGAACAGGCCGGCCATGCCGTCCATCTCGAACAACCTGGCGATCTGGCGGCACTCCTGAGTTAAGCGAAGATTCCGAGGACGGGTTTGGCTTTATTTCCAATCACCATCGGGCGACCGGCTGGGGTCATGATTTCTTGCTCAACCGGAAGTCCGGCTGCATGGGCGATGGAAGCGTGGAAACTACCCACGGTGACGGGATCTTTTTCTGGTCCATAACCTTTGGCGTCGCTCGTTCCATGGACATAACCGCGCTTCACGCCGCCGCCGGCCAAGACCGTCGAGAAGACCAAAGGATGGTGGCCGCGACCGCCGCCCTTGAATTCGGGCTTGCGACCGAACTCCGTCGTGATGGCGACCAAGGTTGAATCCAAAAGGCCACGCGCTTCGAGGTCTTCAATCAGCGTTGCGAAAACGTGGTCAAGTTCACCCCCGCGATCAGCCATACTGTCGTCCAAGCTTGCGTGCATATCCCAACCACCGCTGGAAACTTCGACAAAACGAACGCCGTTTTCTACCAGACGTCGGGCGAGCAAGCAGCCTTGGCCGAACTTGCTTTTCCCATAACGCGCGCGGGTCTCTTTGGTTTCCGAACTCAGATCGAAGGCCTTGAGGTCCTTACTCTTCATCAACTGGAAGGTCGTATCGTAAAACTCGTTGTATGCTTTTACGTTTTCGTCCGCGGCCTTTTTACCGAAACCGGCGTCCAGGGCAATCAAGAGTTCGGCACGCTTCGCTTGCACTTCTTCCGACTCAATGCTTTTCGTATTCATCAAGCCATCTTCGGGACTTAAGATTGGTAGAGGTGCGTGCGAAGCAGGGAACCATCCGTTACCATGATTCGACGAGCGATTGATGGCCACGGAGGACGGCAAGGTCTTATGAC
>Ga0194062_1000414_pt1 | contig 17861 bp, 11 predicted proteins | sample SepL2225m_MetaG_FD_155481 | JGI IMG/M metagenome (GOLD analysis project Ga0194062, IMG submission 155481) | Anoxic zone freshwater microbial communities from boreal shield lake in IISD Experimental Lakes Area, Ontario, Canada - Sep2016-L224-25m | ecosystem: Environmental > Aquatic > Freshwater >... | reverse complement strand
TGGCTGGAATCCTGGGTGGTCACGATGACGCAGTCAGGCCGGGTTTCGCCGATCATCCGCTCGAAGGAATCCTCGGCGTAACCGGGCACCGTCACACCAAGCCCGGCGAGGTTCTGCCGGCAATGCTGGACGCGTCCCGGGTTGCGGTCGCAAATGCCGACCAATTCGGAATGCGCCGCCTGCGTGGAGGCGAGAGCCTCGGTATACATCCATGACCGGCCGCCTAGGCCGACTTGCACATATCGCTTTTTCATTAGTGTTTGTTTCCTTTATGAACCCGGTCCTGGCTGCACCCGCAGATGGAATCGTGGGCATGGTTATGAAAGAGGAGTCTCCAGGCCTTTTCGAAGAACCAGGGGCTACCTTGGCGGCCAAACATGCCGGCAATGGCCTGCAGGGGTTCGGCCAGGTTCTCGATATGCATCTGGGCGAGCTCGTTCATGAGTTTGTTGTCAATCCTGCTCGAAAGCGTTCCGTGAAGCTCGGCAATGCCCAGGCGTCCGCGCAACTCCCCGCGGTGCACGCGCAAGTCGCCGGGCACGTCCTTTTTCCACTCGTCAATGGCCGCCTGCAGTGAGCCATGGCGGACCTCGACATCGGGTAGCAGCGCGGGAATGGCCTTGAGGATATCCGGGATATCACGCTGCAGCCAGGTGTGATCCACCCCATGCGGCAGCAAGGCGATATCCTGCCGGTGCGAGTTCTGTTCGGCCTGCAATGCCGTTTGCAGACGCTGCCGCAGCACTTCGGGCTCACCCGGCCCCGGCAGGAACATGCCGGCGACGTAAGAGGTGGACAGCGGTAATGCAAAGACCCGGCTGCCGTCCGGCGCCTCCCAGATAAATTCCCGTTTCCAACCTTTGGCCGGACTGATGTCCTCGGGACGGCCCCGGGAGAAGATATAGTTATCGATCCCGACCCCCCGCATGAATTGGGGCATCTGCTCGATATGTCCAAAGCTGTCCGGGACATAGCCCGTGTTTGGGAACGGAGCGCCAAAAGCCGCGCAATCCCAGGCGCCCCGCAGCAGATTGCGGATCAGCGCCTCGCCGTCCGGCAGGAAGATGTCGGGCATGGTGAACCAGGGGCCGATCACAAGCTTGCCCTCGGAAACCAGTTGCCGGAGCGTGTCGCGGCGTTCAGGCCGCAGCTCAAGATAGTCCTCGAGGACGCTAGTCTGTCCATCCAACACAAAAGTGTTGAACCCGTTGTCCGCAGCCAGCATCTCGACGATCTCATCGATCGTCCGGATGAGACGGTACTGGAACTGGTTCTGGCTGAGATACCATTCGCGGTCCCAGTGGGTGTGGCTGTAGATGAAAAGTTTTGATTGGGCATGTTTCATGAATTCGTCCTTACGTCTCCTCCACCATTACTGCGAAGCGCCAGGCAGGGCAAGTCATTCTGAGTTCGGTCACGCCGCCCGGTCCCGGAGCGAGTGGATAGTCGGTCCCGGATATCAGATCGCGCAGTGCGGGGTTCCTGAAGAAACCCGGACGGAAACGCAGATGGGCGGCGTTGTGCTGCGCCTGGAAGAACACGAAAACCACACGCCGCCCCAGGCTCATCCCGTGCTTGACGTACAGGAAAGACACCGGATCCGGCTGCGGGAGAATCACCTCTATGTCCCCCTCCACGCCGGCCTTGCGGACCACCCACGCCACGAAATTCTCAAAGCCGGTGTCCGGCTTGGCGCGATAGGCTTCCCCGGGATAGCCACCGCAGTAAACCACCCTCCCCTTGCCGGCCGGCAGACATGACAGGAGGGCGCCCTCCGGATGCGCCGCCAAAATCTCTCCCCGACCACCTTGCAGCGGGGTCAGCCATTGGGCCAGTCCCAGCTCGCATTTCAGGCCATCCAGATCCACTGACACCGACGGGGTGCCTAACTGCCGTCGGCCGATTTCCGCAACACTGGTCAGCCACGCCAGGAGCCGGTCGGACGGGTAACTGTAAATGCCCTGAGAATTGAACGCGCCGCACTCCGATTCGCAGACTACCGTGCCGCCCCGTTCCAGGAAGCGGCTGAGCGCGGTTTCCACGGCCGGGGTGAACACCAACGTGCGCGGCAGGAACAACACCTGCAATCCCTCCAGGGCGTCGAGGTGTTCCTCCTCAACGGCCACGAACGGGATGGAGTTGCGCACCAGTGCGCGACAGTAGCCGTGGAACGCTTGCGCCACGGCACCGCCATTCCCTGCTTGGGCATACTGCAGGTAATAACTTTGCGGGCTAAACAAGACGCCAACCCGGGCCGCCGCAGGGGCGTAGTTGTCGATCAGCGCCTGCTGTTTTTCCAGCACGCCGCCGGTCAAGCGCATGGCTGCGAGGCGTTCCTCGGCCAAGCCGTCGAGACCGATGAGCCCATAGCCGCCGGATTCGGGGCCAAAGACCTCGTCGCGCCAGCACCAGAAGAGGATCGTGTCGGCACCACACGCCAAGCCGTTCCAGATCCACCGCTGCTGGGAAAGCGCATCCACCGGTTTGTGAACCTCAAATCCCTGCGAGGAGCGACCTCCTTGCAGTTCGCTGAGCCAGACTTTCTTCCTGCCAGCCGCGCTCTTGACCAGGTCGATGCGCATCCCGAAATCGGCATCGTCGATGCCGTTCCATTTGGGAAAGCTCGAACAGCCGACACCGTCGAGGTGGTCGGCAAAGGCCCAGTCATTGCCGCGGTTCAAGGGGCTGGTATGCTCCCAGCCGCACATTTCCGAACAGGGAACTGCGCCATGCAGCGTGACGAGGCGACTGGGGTCGAGCGCCTTGATCAGATCATACCGCTGCTTGCCGTGGAGGTTGCACTTGACGGTCAGGAAATGGTTGAAAGCCATCATTTCCGTGTAGGGGTGCGCCGGCGACTTGCCCGGGAGCACTTCGCTCCACTGGCCGTAGCGGCGTTTCCAGACACGGTTCAGGTTGTCCAGCCCGCCATAGATCCGGTCCAGCCAATCCCGGAAGGCGGCCAGGGTGTGCGGGCAGTAACAAACCGCGCCGTCGGCATCGATGTTCCAGCGGGTCTCGTTCCAGCAATCCCAGCCCCGGAGGTTGGGCAGGTCGCGATAGCGGGTGACCGTCGCGGCGATAAAGGCGGCCATGCGCTCCCACACCCCGGGATGATCCGTGCAGCCCCCGGGAGTCAGACCAAAGTGGCATTCGCCGCGATTCTGACTGACGATCCGGTGTCCGAAATGGTTGACCATCTCGCTGTCGGGCACCTCGCGATGGATCCAGTAGGGCTGGATCTCGGCGATGGTGCTAAGGACCACGCCCAACCCATGATCGCCGGCCAGTTCGACCAGCCGGTCGTAATCGTCGAACACGTATTGGCCCGGCTTGGCCTCGATCCAGGACCACAGCAGCCAGAGTTGCACCGTATTGAGCCCGGCATCGCGCATGCGACGCATGTCATCCTCCCAATAACGGCTTTCGGGAAACGGGGCACGATAGTATTGGACGCCTAGATTCATGATTGTGTTTTCCTGTTCTTTCTCGGGCGGACGATGATCCTCTGCAGTTCAGACCCCGGTGAGACCACCCGCGCGGCCAGCACATCGTCCTCGGTGAATCGGGCGAGCATGATGTGGGCGTGGCCGCTGCGGTCGTAGTCGTAGCTGACGAAGATGCGTCCATCGGGACCCTGGCAGCCGTCAGGATAGGACACCCCGGCCCGGTCGTCGAGGATCAGGCCGCCGCACCAGGTGCGGCCTTCGTCCTCCGACAGCCAGGCGCTCAACTGCGTCCGGGCTGCGGGATGGTCCAGGCTGGCCTGGTCGATCTTGGGGCCGTTCTTGATCAGCAGGATGCGTCCCGAAGCGAGCCGTTGTAGGTGACAACGAGACGGCGTCTGGCGGATCGTGGTGTGCGGCTTTGGTGGAGTCCAGGTTCGCCCGCCGTCCGTCGAGACCGTCTCCACGACGCCCATTCCCGTACGGATCAGCATCCACAGGGATGCGTCGCGACGCTCCACCAGCGTGGGCTCGTCCCAGTCGGCATGGACGACCGTGGCGACCCGTCCTCGCACTCGCCAGTTGGCGCCCTGATCCGTCGAGACGAGGAGGTTGACGCCGCGCAGCGGATCAAGTTCAGGAAAGAGCGGCTGGGCGAAGGGGCCGAGTCCATTGTTTTGCAGCAGTTGTGCGGCCAACAGCCACTCGCCGGTGGAGAGCACGATCGGCTTGTTCAGCACCGATCCGTGCCAGATCCGGCGCGGGGTGGTCCAGACCAGTTCGTCGGCCTCGGGCCGATCGCAACGGATGGCCCAAAGTCCACCCCTGCCATCGAAGTGATGCATGGTCTGGTCAAAGAAGAACCACAACCTGCCCAGCGGATCGCACCACAGGTTGCCAACGATGACGCTGCGTGGGCAGGGCAGTCCGGATGATCGGCCATGGATGACCAGACGCGGATCCGACCAGCTGTCACCGCCGTCGTCACTGGTGGCCAACAACATAAAGGCTCGCGGTCCGTCCTCCCCACCCACCCAGGCGGCGAACAGGCGGCCGCCGGGGGTACGTTCCAGGCTGATGTTCATGGCATAGTCGAGACGGTCGTAGCCGAACTCGGGTAGCGGGTTGGTGACGAGGTGCGGCGGCAGGAGGGCCAAGTCGGCCACCCGGCGCAGGGTTTCGAGTTCGAAGGCCCTGGCCTGGTCAGAATCCAGAGTGGTCAGCCGATCCGGCTCCGCCGTTTCGAATGCGGTGTTCATTGTTTTCCCTCCGGTGGCATTTGGGATGGAATCGGGGTTGTCTATTAGATCGTTGTTCATTGGGTGATCTCCTTGTTGGTTGGTTTAGAAAGGGATTTCGTCCACGGCTCGCGCAGCCGGGCGAAGTCACGTTGCAGGCAGCCGAGGTCGCTGCCCAAGGCGATGACATCGAAGCCAGCGGCCTGCGCCTCGGCGGCGCTGCGTCCGGCCTTGAGCAACAGGCCGGCGCGCTTGCCGTGGCGACGGCAGGCGGCGACCACCTGCACATCGGCCAGCGCGAGCGCGGCGTCATCGTCAAGATCGGCGCCGAGATCAGAATGGCCGATGAACAGCACGTCGACGCCGGGGGTGGCGGCGATGGCATCGGCGGCGGCGACCGCGGCGGCGGACTCGATCTGCACCATGCCGCAGACCCGCGCATCGGCCGCAGGGCGATAGGCCACCCAGTGCGCGCCATAGCTGGCAGCACGACACGACGGGGCGACGCCACGGATGCCGTGCGGCGGATAGCGCAGCTTGGTGGCGAAGGCCATGGCGGTGGCGGCATCATCGACACGCGGCGCCATCAGCCCGGCCGCGCCGGCATCGAGCAGGCGGTAGACCAGGGGGCTGTGCGCATCGGACAGGCGCACGATCGGTGCGGTAGCGGTGGGCGACAGCGCTTGGACCAGGCGCAGAGCGTCGCCGTCGTCGATCTGGCCGTGCTCCAGGTCGATCAGCGCCCAGGCGAAGCCGGCGGCGGCGGCCAGCTCGGCGGCAGCGGTGGAGCCGGAGAGCAGCCAGAGGCCGTCGGCCGGACCGGTGGTCGGCAGCCAGCTCATAGCGCCCCCTTTCCGACCGTGTCGGTCGGACCGGTGAAGCCCGGCCCGCCGGCCGCCACGTAGCCGTCACTGCGGCCGCTGCCATCGCGGCTGACCCAGAACGCATACAGCTCGCCGTCGGTCAGCTCGAAGCGGAAGCACACCGGCTGGCCACGCAACGTCGAGAGGTCCTCGCCACCCTGCCAGCGCACCGCTGCCAGGCAGTGGTCGCCACCGACCGGGATGCAGGCGTCGAGGGTGAATGGCGCGACTTCGCGGCCGTGTTCGTCGAGTACGGCGACGCGCAGCCGCCCCCGCGGGGCGCACAGGTTGACGAACAGGCGCGTGCCGGTGAAGGAGACCGGACGGGTGGTCAGCATTCCGGCCTGCGGGCCGGCGTCGAGCGAGGCGAAACCGTCGCGACGCAGGGTGGCAAGGCCGATGCTGGCGCCGTGGTAATCGCCGCGCGAGCCATCGGGCCCCACCCCGGAGAAGCCGGTATAGGGGAAGACGAGACGGTCGCCCACCACCACGCAGACGCCGGTGGCGCTGTGCAGATAGCCGCGATCCCACGTGCCCTCCTGACGGGAGCAACGGATAAAGCCGCTGCGGTCGGGGCGGTCCCAGTGGAAGCCGTCGCGGCTGAAGCCCAGCTCCAGATCGGTGAGCTTGGGGATCTGGCGGTCCGCGCAGAACTGGTTATGCGGCCCGCGGTGGATGGCGTGCATGCCGATCAGGATGCTCTCGTAGGCAACCGCGTTCAAGGTGTAGAGCTGGCACGGCTCGCCCCCGCCGGGGTAGCTCTCGGCTGGCTCGGGCAGGTCCAGGCGGTCGGCGCGGGTCCAGTGCACCTTGGTGGACCAGTCGAGGCCCTGGTCGAAGGTGGGGCTTTCCAGGTAGGCGCGCATGCGGTCCATGCGGCCATCCTCGAAGTAGTCGGTGCGGATGCTGAAGACCCAGCGCTGACGGAAGGGGTTGTAGAAGAACGAGCAGTAGTCACCGGCTGTGTTCGGTGGCCCGGCCGGGGTCTGGCTCGACCAGGAGAGGCCGTCGGCCGAAGTGGCGAGGCAATGGACGTCGCCGGCCTGCGCATCGAGCTTCCACTCAGGCCGGCCCTGGCCGGTTGTGATTCCCACTGGCGGCCAGCGGCGATGCAGTTCCAGCAGCTTGAAGCGCGCGCCGTCAGGCGGGGCCTCCTGGTCGAACCAGAGCGCATGGTCGTCGATCGAACGGGCGATCAGGGCGTTGCCCCGGCCCGGGGCGAGTTCCGGTCGCTCCCAGGTGAGCAGGTCGCGACTGGTCGCCAGGGCCAAGGGTCCGCGCCAACCGGCGGCATAAGCGAGATGGAAACGCCCGCTCGCGCTGTCGTACCACAGACCGCCGTGACCCAGGTAGAGGGAGCCCCGGAGCGCGACCTCATCAGGCGTCTGTGCGGTCAGCACTGGATTGGCGGCATGCTTCTCGGCGCGGTGGAAGGTCCGGGTCAGCGTGCTGTCGCTGATCAGGAAGTCGTCGACGAACAACTGCCGCCCGACATCGATTGGGATCACTGCCGGCGGGGCCTGCAGATACGGCACCGGCATCGGAGTGTTGGAGGTGCGGTCCAGTTTGCGCGGCGGCCACTCCGCCGGCAGTTCAATTCCGTTGTAGAGTCTCTCTGTCATCATCTATTTCTCCGTGGAGTTCATGCCATTCGCGGAGTTGGCGGGGGGCAAGGGGGCGGCGGCCGGCAAGGCCGCACCGTAATAGACGGCCCGGTGGCGACTGTCGTCGTAGGCGAAGTGCAGGTAGCGCCGGTCGGCACTGACGAAGCCGTCGGGATAGTTCAGCCAGCCCTGGGGCCCGTCGGAGGACTCGGGCACGAGCACGCGCCGGTATGGCCAGCTCTTCATGCCGTCGTAGCTGATCCAGAGGGCCAGCGGACTGCGATGCTTCGGGTTTGGATTGTGGAGCAGCGCGACGGTGTCACCGCCGAGGCCGTAAAGCGTTGCCTTGGAACCTGGGTTGGGGATGTCGGTCTTGCGGGCGAACTCGGGCCAGGTCCGGCCGCCGTCCGTGGATTCAGCATAATAGAGCACCCCGCCCAACCTATCGGCGCGGATGATCATCGCGATCCGGCCGTCGGCCAGCTCGACGATGTTGTTCTCGGCCCAGCCATGGTAGTCGTCACGGTCGGTGATCCGGATGTCGCCGTGCTCGGTCCAGGTCTTGCCGCCGTCCTCGCTCATGAGGATGCCGTTGCGCGGATCAATGGGCGCGGCAACCTGCACCTGGCCAAACCCGTTGAAGACCGCTTTGGGTGGGAGCATCCGCAGATAATGCTGGAACGGCAGGAGGATGCGGCCGTCGCGGGTGACAATGTGATTGCGGATGAAGGTGCGCTCATGCAGTCGTCCGGGCGCGGGGACCGGCTTGCCCCAGGTCCGCCCGGAATCCTCACTAACCACCATCCACTGCTTCCACGCCGCAACGGTGCCGTCGTGGGACGAGACGAACAGGGTGCAGGCGCTGCCGTGGACCATCAATTCACTTGGCGACAAGGCGGAGGTGTCGCCCTGCCTGGAAAAACCGAGATCGAGGGGCCGCAGGGGCTCCCAGGTTTTGCCTTCGTCCAGACTGCGGGTGAAAAAGACCTGATTGGCCGGCAGCGGCTCAAAATCGCCGCCGCCCAGCATGACCATCACCCACGAGCCGTCCGGCATCCGTCGCAGGGTGGTGTCGCACGCCAGTTTGTCGGGCGACTGGCCGTCGAACACCACCGCGCGCCGGTCCTGGCTAGCGTTATCTGCGGAACCTTGACGATCTAGAACCTTGATGGACTTTACCATGGTGCTTGTCTCCTTTTATTGATTGGATTTAACATGATGACCAAGATGCTCGACAGTAGCACGGTCACGCAACCCAGCCATTGGCGTCCGGTTAGAATCTCGCTGAAAAGGAACACGCCCGCCAGCAGGCTGGTGATCGGCGTCAACATCAGGATCACGGTGCTCTTGGCGACCGGCACAGACTTCAGCCCGGGACTGAGGCAGAACTGCCCAAGGATGTCGCAGGCCGCCATGGCGACAATCAACGCAATCGTCGACGCGGCAACCGGAAGCCGCTCCATGGAGAGGAAGGGAAGCAGGAGCAGCGCGCCGAATAGACACTGACTGAACAGCGAGACCACGTTGCTGTCGGTTTGGCGCAGGATACGGATGAAAGGCAGGGTCAGTCCGCTGAACAGGGCGGCAGCCAGCGCGCACCACTCCCAGTCGCTTGGCCAGCCGGTTTTGGAGCAGAGCATGACCCCGACCGTGGCGCAGACGACCGCCACGCTCACAACCGGGCGGGGCCTCTCGCGCAACAGAGGAATGGCCGCCAAAGTGGCGAACACGGCGGACAGGTTGAGGAGCACCGTGCCTCGCCCCAAACCGACCTTGTCGATCACGAGGAGCAATCCAAGCAGGCTAAGGCATCCCAGGACGCCGCGCCACGCAAAGGCGGAACGGTTATGGACTTGCAAACTCCACACCCCTGACCAGGCCGGGACGACCACCACCAGCAGGCCGAGCACGTAACGCATCCAAACCATCCAGAACACGTCGGCCTGATGCACCGTGACCAGATACCGCACCAACATGCCCATACCGCTGAACAGGCAGGCGCTAAGGATCAACCATGCGGAACCCGGAACTCTATGGATCAAGACTTTGAGCGGGGAGTCTGTCATTGGGGCACCCCGGCCGTCTCCTCGCCGGAAAGCGGAACTTAAAGATCTTTCTTCGTCCATTGAATAGCCTTTCGTTGTGTTCTTCCGGGGTTGGGGTGCGGTGCTGGATTCAGGGTGTGTTCAGGGATGCGATGGGGATGACGGCGAGTTCGGCACTATTGTTGTTCCACAGTTCCCGCCCCTCGCCGACGCGTCCGACCCCACCGCCACTGTTCGAGTAGCCCACGTACAGTTTGCCTTCGTGTTCCACCGCGTAGGGATAGCTAAGGCTGGTGCTGGGATGCGACTCGACCGCCCATCCCGGACACTCGGCGCGGCGGATGGCGAACACTGACGAGAACAGTGACTCGCCGGGGCGCGTCAGGGCGATGGTCAGCGGCGCCCGCCGCACTCCGCCATCGGCAGTGGTTGTCCCGATCAGGTAGTGCCGCCCGTCGCTCAATGTTCCGCAATAGGGTTTGCTGGTGGCCATGGGCAGGTTGCTGGGGGCGGAAGGACTCCATGAGCGGCCGCAGTCCTCACTGACCGCCATCAGGGCGCGGGACTCCTCCCCGTAGCGCGCCACATTCACCACCCGCCGACCATCCACGAATACCGTCGATTCCCCCCAGACTGTCCCCGGTGCATTGCAAGGGATGACGACCAGGTCCCAACGGGCGAAGTTATCGCCGTGGCTGATGGCCACGGCGGGCGGGTGGATTCCACCAGCCGGGCAATCCCCCCTCACGGCAATGCCCGCCATGATCCAGTTGCCGTCCGCCATGTGCACGGGCTCCTGCAAGGGCCAGAACCCGCCCGCCACAATGACGCCGCGTTCCCGCCACTGACCGGTCACCTCGTCCAATACGTAGGCGCGCGTATGGACCTGTTCCATGGTGCCACGATAGGCGCCGTGGAACGCCCACAGTTCGCCGTGGTTGGAACAAAACACCCCGTGGCTCACCGCGAGCCCAGGCTCAGGGGCGGACGCGATGGTGAAGATATCACCCCAACTGTTTCCGCCGTCGTCGCTCACTCGCCCGCGCGCCTCCTCGGTGGCAGTATTTTCAGGGCCGCGGTTATGGCCAAAGGACGCGAAGATCCGCCCCTTGTGCCAGGCCACAGCCACGCCGTGCAGAAAACGGTATCCGTCCGCCGCGAAGTCGTAGGGCTTGATAAGATGGAACTCCACTCCTTCGAGCAACGGGATGTCCGTCTCGCCGGGCATCTCCCGCCCTTTCCACAGATTCGCCTCCACCACGTTGCTGTCCGTTGAAGTTGACGCCCCGAGCAGCCGCGTCGTCAGGTCGTCAGCAAACGCGCCGTAATCATCCCAGGCTAACGCCACGTTGAAGGGACGGGCCGCGGCGTCTTCCCGCGTGTAGCCCTCGTCATCCACCCGTACGCCCATGCGGCGCATCTGCAGCCAGCGCGTGGTGTGCGCCAGATGCACGGCCTCGCAGTCGAAGAGCACAGAGGACTGGGCCTCGGGGTGGCCGTGATCGCCATGCGACACGGCCCAGATCCGGTAGTTCTCCATCAAGGCGCGAAGGAGCGGGTCCGTTCCGGCCAGCAGCCGCCGGTAACGCTCGCCATCAACCACGATGCGGGCGCAGGTATCCACCGGCGAGAGTGTCGCCTCCAGCCAGGGCGCCGCAAAGACGGCCTGGGCGGCGGGGATGTCGCTCACCACGTTCCATTCGGTACACGCCCCCTCGCCCATCGCCACGGTCAGATTGGACTTCATGTGCTCCCTAATACTCCCCTGCATCCCGACAAAGCGGGTCCGCACGGCGATGTGGGGTTCGCGGCGCAGGGCGGCGACGATATTGGTCAGCGGGCAGATGCTGATGAGTGTCACCGGTTCGGGACTGCCCATGATGACGTCAATCATGGCCTGCACGCCGTCGGCATGCACCGTGCCCGGGTAACTTTCCAGCGAATACCCCCCGACCCAGTCGGCCTGCCGCGGCGGGGTCCGGACCGGACCGGCCGGGCCAATGCCCACCGGCACGTCGGTGCGGCCTGCCACTTCCAGCAGGCGGGCGGCAAGCCGGGCACGATAGGTCGTGTCGCCAGTGGCCGTCGTGACCAGTTTCACATCCAGCTCCGGCGATTGCAGCAGGAGCGCCAGCGCCCAGGTGTCGTCAATGTCGTCGCCGATATCCGTGTCGAGGATCACGGGGATCCGTCGCGAGGACAGTGTCTTGTCGTTATTCATCAGCTCTCCTAGTTTTCGAGTTTTCCGAACATGATCCGCTCCTTGCGGCTGTAGGATCTCCTCCTTGCGGAACGCCGTGAGCAGGATCTCACCGGGACCGCCGTGCCTCCAAAGTCCATGGGAACCGGCCCGTCTTCGTGATTAAGAGCTTTATGGAGTATCTCTCGATGGCTCATACCGTTTCCCGCCCTCTCCCATTTCTTATAACGCTGCAGCAGCCTTCCGGAAGGCCCGCATATTCTTCTCACTCGTTCCGGGCGTAATTTCGCACCCGGCGGAAACAATGACGCGGCCCCCAGCCTGCTTCCGGCACTCAACCACATCGGCAGCGATTTGTGCCGAGGTTCCATTTTGAATAACGCCCACCGGATCGGTCTTGCCGCAGAACACCTGTCGCGGCCCGAGTAAATGCTGAAAGGGCGCCATGCTCGGCACCAGATGATCCACGTCAATGATGTCCGCCCCCGTGGCGATCATGCCTGGCATGATAGCGTGCGTATTGCCACAGATATGCAACTTGGCCAAGGCGCCCAAGTAGTGAATGTGATCCACCATCCGCTTTTCGCGTTCAAACGCCAGTTGCTGGTAGAGCTCAGGCCCGATCTGGGAGCAGAATGCATCCCCGATCCCGATGCAGTGTGCGCCCGCCTTCACCTGCAAGGTGATGAACTCCAGCGCACTCTCGACGATAACATCCATAGCCTTGCCGACGGTCACTGGATCATCGAGGAAATCCATGGCCGCCGCCGTCACACCCCGGATATCCGCATACTCCGCCACCGGGCCCTCGACCCAACCGATGATAAAGTACTTATCCCCTACCCGCCTCTTGAATTCAGCCACCTCATTGATGCGGTTCACGCAACGGGACTGCTCCTGCGGCCGGTACGGCTTCAACCGGGCCGCCGCTTCCAGATCCGGCAGATGGCCGCTCACGTCTATCGGCAGGTCATTTTCCGGATACTCGATCTGCAATCCGAACCCCGACGACTCACAGTAGGCATCGGACATCACCGTCACCCAGTCCAGATCAAAGTCTTCGGCACACCGGATCATCGCCTCGCACTTGGCCCGGTAGTCGGTGCAAAACTCACGATACTTAATTCCCGAATACTGTGCCGCCCACCGCATGATGATCGGATGAAAAGGACTCCGATCGACGGGGTGGTTCGTGATAACGTTCAGCGTTCGTTGCAATCCATTCATAGAGCTCCTGTATTACTCTGTTCCCAACCAATAATAACTGACTTATCTAATGTCGCACGCTTCATATCGGCTCAACGCGATACACAGCCGCACATTTCCGGTCCACATCCACCACACACTTGCCGTTGCGGATGGGAATAACCTCATCGGTATCGAGATCACGCAATGTGCTGTTGCGAATATCCTTGAAGGTCAAGCTAAAGCGGACGGCATCAATGTAGTGGTTGAGAACAAAGAGCACCTGCTCGTTACGGCTCTTCTGTAGAATCGCCGAGCCGAGATTGCGTTCGCCCTTATGCACGCCACCGCCGCCACCCGGCAGCCAGTCCACCCACTCCACCGGTGCCGTCGGCTGAATGTGGACATGGGCTTCTTTAACGAACTGCTTCAGATGGCCACCAACCCAGGTAATGCTCTGCAGCGACTCCTCTTCAGCCTTATCCTGCGCCACATAAGCCGCCTGCCAGATCAGCATTCCCTTCCCGATCCGCTTCCGCAACTCGGTCTGCCGCCCCGGCTTGGTCAACCCCAGGAACTTCACCGATCGACCCCTTTCATCAAGAGTCGGCCAAGGGCCGGTTACCACCAGCGCGCCTCCCTTTCGGGTATAGGCGAGCAGCGCCTTGTTCGTCACCGCGCCAATCACCGGCGACCCCGGCAGGAATACCAACGGGTAGCTTGAAAGGGCCTTGACTGAATGCACGGTATCAATAGCAGCCGCCTGCATTCCGTTCTCTTCAACCAACCGGAACAGGCCCAGGTATTCCTGAGAGGCACGCCCGGCTTGGGCGCCCTCCACCACCGGCTTGCCCACATGCAAATCGTTGTCGTTGCAGGGCGACGGATCGCCAATCGCGGTGTGCTGGTGCTGAACCAAATCATAAACGATAGCCGTATCCATTTGAGGGACCAGGGCATCCCAATCCTTGATCTTGTTGAAGAGCAGATCGGGTGTTTCCTTGAGAACCTGATGACTGGGCCGCGCATGGCCGTGCGTGCTGACGGGCGAATCGCCCCAGCAATCGCGATCATGGAACATGAACCAATCGATGGATTTGCAGCCCTGCGCGAGCGCGCAACGGGCCATGAACCGCATATGGTCGTCGGACACCCGTGTGTTGCCCAGATTCCTGACCCATGTCCCTGACATGAATTCCGCCGACCAGGTGTATTTCAGGCTGGCGTTCATGAGTTTCAAGACACGGGCCATCGAGTGATAGCCCGAGTAGCTCATGAAGACGCCACGATAGAAGTCATACCCCACCACCCCGCCGAGCCCCACGGCCTTTTCAAAATCCGGCATGCGGGTGGGCACACCTTCGGGGAGATGCGGATTGAAGTTGGTCATGAAGGTGACATCCTTCACCCCGTTGGCCTCGTGCATGGCGCGCAATTCACGGATGTACCGGCACATACACCAGGTCTTGAACTCCACCCAGTCGGTGTACCAGGCCAGATCGGCGCCAATCGTTTCCGGGACCGCTCGCGGGGGCTCGACCTCCCTGAAGGCCGAATATTTCCGTCCGTAGGGCAGGCTTTTCACCGACCCATACTTCTCCTTGAGGAACTGGTGATAGAATCCGCCGGACCGGACGTTGACCGGATTGTAATCGGAATCCAGAAAGCTGTCCTTGACGATGTAGCTGATCTCGTTGTCGAGATTGATCATGGTGATAAAGCCGCCGTTCGATTTCAGGCGGGGCCGGATGATGGCATCCACCTCGGCGAACCATTTCTTACACCAGGCGAGGTACTCTGGGTGCAGGTAGGAGGGCTGGGAGCCTTCCTTCTTGCCGATCCAATAGCCCTGGGTCGTGCGATTCTGGTAATCCCACACCATCAATTTCGGGTCACCGAGCACCAGCCATTCCGGATAACCGCCGTGGATCATCTCGTTACAGCAGAACGGGCCACACCGGAAGTTCAGGTTGAGCCCAGACTCCTGGACCAGATCCAGGAACTTCATCAGGTTCAGGCGCGGGTTGGTTCTGCCGGTGAAGTCGAGGATGCCGGCCGGGTGCTTCTTGTCCGGCGCACCCACCAGATGGGTACTCCATTGCACATAAGTGGTGACACACCGCAGACCGGTGTCTTTCAGACGCTGGATCAGTGTGGGCCAATACTGCGGATCGGTCCGGAAATACTGGATTTCGGCGCCGAATATGTCTCGCGATGAAATGTTCATGTTTTTCATAGTCTCCTTTGAATCCTCCCAACTTCAGGTCATCACATCATACAAGCGTGCCGACCGCCCATCAAGACGCTGGCTGATAAACTCGCCGTCAAATGTCTCGCGCTCGCCGGTCCAGAAGTCTTCCGCTGTGACCGCGCCGGTATGGCCGAGACGTGCGCGACGCACCGAGATGATTTTCGGTTCGTCGCTCCAGTTGAAAAGGGCCACCGATTGGCGGACGCCCGACTTCGCGGTGGCGCTCTCCGCCGGGTAGTCCACATGGAGCACCTCGGGGAGCGGCACGCCTGTGAAGGCGCGGTCATCAGGGCAATGGACGCGGTAACCGCGATCGCAGCGGTCCGTCAGCTTGCGCATCGCCTGCACCCACTTCTCCGGCCACGTTTCCATCCGTCCGCCAGTCTCCAGCAGGCCCATGTTCATGAACATCCAGGTGAAGCGGAACCAGTTCTCGTTGTCGGGATACTCGGGCATGATGCCCACGCTGTCGTTGTTGAGCAGGAAACTCTTACGCCCTTCAAACCCGAGCGTCGGCAAAGCCCAGATGCAGTTCCGTATCTGCTCATCCCACTGGCCGACGCCGATATCGATCGTGTTGCGGTAGGTGTCCGCCCACTGGCCGATGAACGGGTTACCCATGCCGACAGCGACGCAGGTCATGAATACGCCGTCCTGAGGCAGATGCTTGCGGACGGTCTCAAAAAACCGGGTGCGGGCCTGGACGGCGGTCACACCGGGGTCATGGGGCCGCGCATGCCGGTCCTCGAAGTTCTGACTCCAGAAGTCCATCTTGCAGGCGTCCATCCCCCACTCTCCAAGGATCACCGCCAGTGTCCGGTCAAGGTAGGCAAGCGCCTCGGGATGGGTGTAATCGAGGAAGCCATTGTGCTCGCCGATCCGGTAGGGCGTGCCGTCGGCGTTCTTGAGGAACCAGTCGGGATGGTCGGCGAAGAGTTGCGAGTTCAGGCGCGCAGTCGGCGACCACCAGATTCCCGGACGCAACCCCAGCTGGCGCAACTCGTCGGTGTAGCCGCGGATGCCCTTGGGCCATTTCTTCACCGTGACGAACTGGTTCGGGTCGGGATAGAAGCGGTCAATAAAGGTCGAGTCAATGTCACCGGCCAGATACCCCGCATCCATCAGGAACCACCGGATATTTGGCAGGTTCTTCGCGATGAACCGCGCCGTGGGCAGGAGCGACTTCTCCGTCTGGTCGGCAAACACGCCGTAGTTCCAGGTGCAATGGAACGTCTCCTTGAGCAACGGCGTTTTCGGACCACGGAAACTGTGCCGTTTCGCCAGGAACTCGAGGTAGTCGGCAAAGACATCCTCGGCGGCAAGATCGCCGGTGAGTTGGATGAAGATCCCGTCCAGGGTCAGGCTGGCGCCGGGGGGCAGCACGAAGCCATCGGCCTGGCCGGGATCATGATGAATGGCGAACTCATCGAACACGCTCTCGTTGACCATGCCGCGCTTGCGCATCGTGAAAACCGGGTAGTTCGTCGCCTGGCTGGCGGCGGCGAAGACAATGCCGCGCCCGCCGTTGAGATCCTTGATAAAGAGCGCCGGGAAGGCCTGGTCCTCACCCCGGCCGAGATGCGTGGTTTCGACCGGCAACATGCGCACATAGGGATACTCCATCTGGCAGTGCGGGTACCGCTCGGTCCGCACGTTGTCCGTATGGCAATAGCGTAGATCCCAGCCCAGCCAGCTTCCCTTGCCATGGTGGACAGCGGCGGTATTGGCAAAGGTCCCCGTTGCCACCTTGAACCGCACGGGACGTCCACTGATATTGGTGAACTGATGCGTCAAAACCACCGCGTCCAGATCGGCTACGGGCGTGACGGTGGTGCGTACTCGGAGCGTCCCGCCGACATCGGCCTCGGCAACCATCTCTTGAAGACTATCATAGCGAACATCCGTCACCGTGCCGGCAATGGTCAACCGCAACCCGAGATCGCGAACGCCCATGTTGGTCGCGGCGTCGGAAAAAGTAAGGCCTGTTTCATTAAGTTGTGTCGTCAAAGTCATCAGATTAATCCTTATAACCGGTTTCCAGAGGGATGACTTAACAACAAACTCCTATTGCCTATCCGTCGATCCCTGATCAAGCCAACCAAAAACAAAACCATTCTATACTTATCAGACAACTTATGCAAACAATAATGACAGCATTTTAAAATGTTTCCTTTCATTTAACCCGAAATGCAGGGAGTTTGTTAATCGGGGACATAGGCATCACGGCGACTTATTCGGGTGTCCTGCATTTCCCGCATAATTGGCTTGCACAACCACAAGACACCATTATTATGTACATCACTTGGATTAAAAACAGGTGTATTAAGTCATGATTAACAGAAGATCTGAAAATTACCTCAAGAGTTGGCATGCCAAACCGCACAGGAAACCGCTGATCTTACGGGGCGCCAGGCAGGTGGGAAAGTCCACGCTTGTTCGGCAGTTCGCGGCGGGCAACGGCCTGACACTTAATGAAATAAATCTGGAGAAGCATCCGGAACTTGACAGGGTGTTCAAGAGCCTTGATATAAAGCGTATCCTTCTGGAGATCGAGGGCTTGCTGGGCAAAAGGATTGAAGGCGAGCACAGCCTGCTCTTTCTTGATGAAGTTCAGGCGACGCCGCATGCCTTGGCGGCGTTGCGGTACTTCTACGAGGAACGACCTGAGTTGCCCGTCATCGCGGCCGGATCCCTCCTGGAGTTCACTTTGGCGAAACACGCTTTTTCCATGCCGGTCGGCCGCGTCGAATACCACCACATGGGTCCGATGGCCTTCAGTGAGTTCATTGCCTGTACGGAACCGGACCTGAACCCGTGGCGGGAGGCCGCTGCCCGTTTCGAGACGGTTCCCGAAACGGCCCATCGCCGACTCCTTTCACGGCTGCGGGAGTATCTCTATGTCGGGGGCATGCCCGAGGCGGTGCAGGTGTTCATCGAGACGGGCTCCCTGTCCGAGGTCCAGGAGGTACACCGGTCGATTGCCGAGACCTATCAGGATGACTTCTCAAAATATGCGCAACACACCCATG
>Ga0194062_1000413_pt1 | contig 17886 bp, 19 predicted proteins | sample SepL2225m_MetaG_FD_155481 | JGI IMG/M metagenome (GOLD analysis project Ga0194062, IMG submission 155481) | Anoxic zone freshwater microbial communities from boreal shield lake in IISD Experimental Lakes Area, Ontario, Canada - Sep2016-L224-25m | ecosystem: Environmental > Aquatic > Freshwater >... | reverse complement strand
CCAATCGAGGCCTCGGATGCCTAAAGACCGCCATATCGTCACCGTGAAGCGCACCGATACCACCGAGCTCAAACAGGTCAGGCAGCTCTTCGTCGAGTACGCCGAGTGGCTCTCGCCCTTCGTGACCGCGTCGGCGATCGACGAGGAGCTCGCGTCGCTTCCGTCACCGTTCGTCGCGCCGCACGGACGTCTACTTGCCGCGCTCGATTCAAAGGGCGTCGTATGCGGCGTGGTGGGGATCAAGCGCCACAGCACCACCAAATGCGAGATCAAGCGGTTGTTCGTGCGGCCGGACTGTCGAGGAACCGGGCTTGGCTACGCGCTGTTCAGCGCCGCGCTCGACGCCGCCTGCGCGCTCGGCTACGAGGAGGCGCTCGTCTCGACTGTTCCTGCCTTCATGGAGGAGGCGAATCGCATGTACGAGCGGCTCGGCTTCCGACAGACGGAGTGCTTCGAGGAGCGCACGCAGGCCACCGAGGAGCTCAGCTACTTGCGCTACGAGCTCAAGGACTGGTGCGTGGGGGGCTAGCGGAAGCGCACCTCGAACCCGGCGAGCCCCTCGGGCTCCTCGGCGGTCTCCGTCAGCGTTGTCACCACGGCGCTCGGCGGTCCGCTTCGCGCCCATGCCACCGCCTGCGCGACGGCCCGCTGCGGACCCTCGAACACCGCTTCCACGCTGCCTTCGGGCAGGTTGCGGACCCATCCCGAGACCTCGAGTTCCTCGGCCGTACGGCGCGTCGATTCTCGGAAGTACACTCCCTGAACCCGCCCCTCGACCACCACACGAGACCGTACGCGATCCATCTCTCACTCCCCAAAACCGACTGACGGGTATACCATTCGTGTTCCAGATGGAGGTGGCGCTCGTGCCCTTTGTACGCATCGACATTCAATCGGGCAAGTCCTCGGAGTACAAGCGCGCGGTGCTTCACGGCGTGCGGTGCGCGATCACCGATGCCCTGGGCGTCGACAACGACCGCATCATGCAGCGCATCATCGAGACGCCGAGCGACGACATCGACATCACGGCGAATCGTTCCGACGCACTTGCCATCATCGAGATATCGATGTTGGCGGGACGAGGGGCAGACCTGAAGGGCGCGCTCTACGATCGGATCGTCGCCAAACTGGGTGCCGATCCCGGGATTCACGCGAAGGACATCATGGTGCTCGTGAGTGACCCTTCCGCCGAGTGCTTCGCGGTTGGTGGCGTGATGCAGTGCACCATCGCTTCGGCCGAGCCGGTCGACGAAGACGACGGGGTCTGACGTGAGCGAGGTCTCAACTTCTACGGGGAATGCGACCCAGGACGCCCCGATGGGCACCACGACGCGCCGCCCTTACACGCTGGGCGAAGAGATCGCCAACAGCGTCATTCATGGCATCGGCGTCGTCCTGTCGATCGCGGCACTCACCATGCTGCTCGTGTTCGCAGGCTGGGCGCAGAACGGCTGGGCCATAGCGAGCGCGCTCGTGTACGGCATCTCGCTCGTGCTCGAGTACACAGCATCGACGTTGTACCACTCGTTCCCTCAGCCCAACGTGAAGCACATCTTCAAGATCCTCGACCACTGCGGCATCTACGTGCTCATCGCTGGGAGCTACACCCCGTTTTGCCTCGTGACGCTGCGCGGTACGGGCGGGTCGTGGATGTTCGCCTTCATCTGGACGTTTGCCATCGTTGGCATCTCCGCGGAGGCGTTCTGGCCCTACCGGCCGCGCTGGTTGTCGGCAGCGGTGTACCTCGGCATGGGATGGGCGGTCATCTTCACCATCAAGCCGCTCGTTGCCGCGCTCGCCCCGGCCGGCCTGTGGCTGCTGATCGCCGGCGGCCTGTGCTACACCCTCGGCACGATCTTCTACGTGCTCAAGAAGGTGCGCTACATGCACGCCATCTGGCACGTCTGGGTGCTTGCCGGAAGCATCTGCCACTTCCTGGCGGTCCTGCTGTACGTGATCATTCCGAGCGGGACCGTCTAGCTCTTCCCTGGCAGTATCGCTCCGTTGTCGTAACCCCGCTTCTCCCAGTAGCCGAGGTAGTTCACGTCGCTTGAGACCTCGATCTCCTTGACCCACTTCGCCCACTTGTACCCGAAGCGGTCTTCGGCGATGACCTGGAACGGGTAGCCCCGCTCGGGCGGCATGGTCACGCCGTTCATCTTGTAGCCCAGAATGATGTCGCGGCCGATCACGTACCCAAGCGGAAGCGAGCTGGTGTAGCCGTCGACGCAGTGGAAGACCAGCACTTTGGCGGATGGGTCCGCTTCGCCGGCCCTAGCCAAGAGACTCTTGAGCGAAACGCCCTGCCAGAGGTACGTCATCGTCCAGCCCTCAACGCAGTGCAGCTCGACGACCTTGCTCGTGGGGGTCATGGATACGACGTCGCTATAGGTCAGCTCGAGTGGCGTCTTCACGAGGCCGGTGACTTTGAGCCGGTAGCTGTTCGTGTCGACCTTCTGCGGTCCCTTGATCGAGTTCTCCGGCTCATCGGCGATTGCCGAGAGTTTCTTGCCACGGTAGTCGCGAATCTCGATCTTGCCGTAGTCCTTGGCGGGAGATCCGCCGCTCACCGTTCCGGATCCCCCCAACGGTGGTGCGAAACCCGCCGAGCACCCCGAGGCGAGGAGTGCGGTCGAGAGCGCGCCCAGAAGGACCAGCGCGATGAGCAGGCGGTCCGTGCCACATCCGTCGCGTGCGGTCATTCGCGCTCCGATCGGTTCTGTACAAGCGGGGCTTCGGTGTAGGGTATGTTCCCTTGAGCCCGCACTTTGCCAGGAGGAGCCCTTGTCCGTGCACCACACAGTCGAGTTGCTCGAAACGCAGCCATGCGGCTCGGATGTGCTCACCTGCACGTTCTCCAAGCCTGACGACTATACGTTTCGTGCGGGCCAGTGGTTCCGCCTGTTTCTGCCGACCGACCAGGGCCAGTCCGCCGAGACGTTCTCGCATTGCGCGGCACCTCACGATGGCGTCATCCAGATGACGACCCGTCTGTCCGGCTCGGCGTTCAAGGCCGCGCTGGCGGCACTGGAACCCGGCGCAACGGTCGAGATCTCCGCTGCAGGCGGGCGGCTTGCGGTTCCGGCGGACGCGCGACATGCGTGCTTCATCGCCGGGGGAGTCGGGATCACGCCCGTACGCTCGATTCTGAGAGACGCGCTCGAGACGGGGCGCGTGTTCGACGACGCGCTGCTCATCTACGCGAACCGCGACGAGACCTGCGCGCCGTTTGCCGAGGAGTTTGCGGGGATGGAGCGTATCGGGGTCAGGCTCGTGCTGTGCTACGAGCATCCCTCCGAGGCCTGGGCTGGCGAGCGCGGCTTCATTACGGCCGAGACCATGAGGCGACACGTCGACCCGCTCGACGGTCGCCCATTCCTCATCGCCGGACCACCCGGAATGGTGCTGTCCATCGAGAACGTGCTCGACGAGCTCGGCGTGCCCGAGCCGGCACGCATCATCGAGCATTTCGGGGCCGCACCTCACAAACAGTGACGCCCGGGCGCTCGGCCTCGACGACTCGCGAGACGATCGCTAGACGGGTGCCTTCACCTGCCCGTTCATTTCCGTTCACAACTGCGCGATGCCTCTGAGCAGCTGTTTAGCGGCATTTCGTGAAAGCGTCACGGTTTCTCGCTACACTGATGAGGCCTGCGCTGCGGTGTACACGGCGCTTCGGGCTGGTTTCGCCCGAGCAGGGCACCAGGTCATCGAGGCCGACAAGGACGGACGAGAAAGCGTGTACGATCTCGAGGGGGTCCTCGGACCCGCGGTCACCCAGTTTGTCGAGAGTCACGTCAGGTCTCTCTTGGCCTGGGACATCCTTGTGTTCTTTCAGCGCAATCCCGACGCCGCCCTCGATTGTCCAGGCCTCGCCACGCGGCTCGGCAGGCGAGTCGAGGAGGTCCAGCCTGAGGTGGACTCGTTGTGCGAGGGGCGTATTCTCCAGTGCACTGAAGGCGTCATTCATTACAGGCCGACGACGGAGCTTCGCACCCAGGTCACGGCCTTCGTCGAGGCCTGTCAGGATCGCGGCCGCCGACTCGCTCTCATCGCACTCGTACTGCACCGCATCGGTAGGGCGCAGGGCGAAGCGTAGCGGGCCTGCAGCGGTGGCGGTTGCGCTGACGGGATACTGGTAACCTACATCGCATGGAGAACCTCGGCGTCCAAGTTCTGCTCATCGTTGCGCTGGTCGCCCTCGAGGGCTACTTTGCTGCAGCCGAGATCGCTCTGATCTCCGCGCGACGGGCCGCACTTCAGCATCGCGCAGAAGAGGGATCGAAGGGTGCGAGGTCTGCGCTGGCGCTCACGGACGATCCCACCCGGCTTCTGGCAACGATCCAGATCGGCATCACGTTTGTCGGATTCCTCGCCGCCGCAGCGGGGGCGGTCTCCTTGGCCAAGCCGGTCGAGGCGTGGCTGCGGGGCCTCGGCATGCCGCTGCTCGCACGCGTGGCGCCGGGGCTCTCGGTGTTTGCGGTCACGCTTGTCATCAGCTACATCACGCTGGTCTTTGGCGAGCTCGTCCCCAAGCGGCTCGGCCTCCAGCGCGCCGAGCGGGTTGCGATCGCCGTCTCGGGCCCGGTCACCTGGCTCGAACGCGTTCTGGCTCCGCTCGTGTGGCTGCTCACCATCTCGACGACCGCTGTTGCGCGCGTGAGCGGGCTGAAGCTCGAGGGTGGCCGGCCGGGTGTCTCGGAGGAGGAGATCAAGCTCCTCGTCACCGAGCAGGGCAGTCTGCTCGAAGAAGAGAAGCGGATGATCCACGAGATCTTCGAGCTGGGAGACACCGTCGCGCGCGAGATCATGGTGCCGCGCGTCGACATGGTGCTTGCCGAGGACACGAGCACCGTCCTGCAGGCTGCGTCGCTGATGCAGGGCACCGGGTTCTCTCGGCTGCCGGTGTTTCACGAGGACCACGACAAGATCGTCGGCGTGGTGTTGCTCAAGGATCTCGTCACGCCCCTATTCGAGGGCCAGGGTGAGACGCTCGTGACCGACCACGTGCGGGAGCCCGTCTTTGTTCCCGAGACCAAGGGCATCCTGTCGCTGCTCTCGGAGATGCGCGCCACTCGCAATCAGATGGCGATCGTCGTCGACGAGTACGGTGGGACTGCGGGGTTGGTGACGATGGAAGACATAGTGGAGGAGATCGTGGGCGAGATCGCCGACGAGTTCGACCGCGAGCACCGCTTCATCACCCGGGTGTCGGACACGGTGTGCGTCATCGACGGCCGGCTTTCGATCGAGGAGGCGCTCGAGCGAGGGCTGCCGGTCGAGGAGAGCGACGAATACGAGACGGTTGCCGGATGGATGCTCGCCAAGCTCGGGCATATCCCCGTCACGGGCGAGCGATACGAACGCAGGGGTCACACATTCCGGATTCAGGCGATGAGACGCAGCCGGATCTCCCGAATCCGCGTCACCGCCGAGGCTTCGCCGTGCGACCCCAAGGCGACCACCGACGACGCAGCATCCGGTCCGGCTTAGCCGACCCACCCACTCCGAGGAGTACCGACCAATGCCCAGAATCGCCGCTGCAAAGCCCACTCAGCCCGGAATGGCGATCGACGCCCACGTCCACCTGTTCACGGTGGGGCTGCTCGAGGAGGCGCTCTCCAAGATGGACAACCCCCCCGAGCGCTTCAAGGAGGGCCTCAAGACTCGCCGCTGGGGCAAGCGCAACAATGCGCTGCCCAACAAGACTCCCGAGCAGACGGCACGCTGGTACGTCGATCGCCTGAGAAAGGCCGACGTCGCCAAGGCGCTTGTCGTTTCGGTGATGCCGGACAACCAGTGGACACGCGACTTCCTCGTCGCCGCGCGCGGTCACGTTCACGCGTTGTGCAGCATCGAGCCGCACGATCCGGGCGCGCCGGAGCTGCTCGAGCGCGAAATGGCGGCGGGATTTCGCGGGGTCAAGCTCTATCCGGTCAACCGCGCGTACAACCTGTCGGACCCAGCCTGCCGACCGTTCTTCGAGAAGGCCAACGAGCTCAAGGCCAACCTGATCATCCACTACGGCGTGACAGTCGACCCAACCGGCGACCTTCGCAATGCCGACCCGATCGACCTCTCACCCGTCGCGCGTGACTACCCCGACCTGAAGTTCGTCATCGCGCACTTCGGGGCCGGCTGGCTCGACTCGGTGCTGCGCCTGTCCTACCAGTGCAAGAACGTGTGCGTCGATACGAGCGGCACCAACAACTGGATGGACTACTACGTGCCCAAGATGACGCTTCCCGAGGTGTTCGAGCGCTGTCTCATGGCGATGGGACCGGAGCGCATTCTCTTCGGCACCGACAGCAACACCGTCGCGCCCTACCGCCACTGGATCCGCTATATGCAGCAGCGCACCATCGAGGAGATGGGCCTGTCGGATGCGGACCGCGACCTCATCATGCGCGGCAACGCGTCGCGAATCTTCCGTCTCGACGAGCCGCTGCTTCTGGGTGGCGAGTAGCGGTGAGCGACGCGAGCTCGAGTGGCAAGCGCGCACCGCAGGTCGACTACGACGTCTTCGTGAACTGGCAAGCGCGCTTGGCGCGTGAGGAGCCGTTCTTCCGTCGCATATTCGAGGAGGCTGGCGCGTCATGCGTCATCGATGTGGGTGCGGGAAGCGCGCGTCACTCGATCATGTTCGCTTCTTGGGGCGCATCGGTTGACGCTGTCGATCCGGACGATTCGATGCTCGAGCAGGCCGAGACAAACATCGCTGACTCGGTCAACCGTGTCGCTGATGCGGGCGGTTCGGTGCGGCTCGTGAACGGCGGCTTCGGGGAGCTGGTCGCGCTTGGACTCGGTCCGGCCGATGCGGTGATCTGCACCGGCAACGCACTGCCTCATGTGGCCGACATCGCTGCGCTTCGCGTCGCGCTTGCGGACTTCGCAGCGGTGCTCAGGCCCGGTGGCGTGGTCGTGCTGCACCTGCTCAACCACGGGCGTCTGCTCGCGAACAGGCCGCGCACCATCCCGCCGGTCGTGCGGGAGACGCCGGAAGGCACCCTCGTCTTCCTCAGGGTGCTCGACTATCCCAAGGACCGTGCGGTCATCGCCTTCGACTTCGTCACGATGAAGCGCGATTCGGCCGGTGCGTGGGAGCTGGCTTCTCGCCGCTCGGACCACACCGCGATGCCACCGGAGCTTCTGCGCGCCGAACTCGGGGCGGCGGGGTTCGAACGAGTGGAGCTTCTCGGCGGGCACGACGGCCACGCGCTCACTGATGCGGACGAGAGCGTGATCGTGGTTGCGCGACGAGCGGGATAGCAGCCGCGCGAACCGCGGGGGCGGCCGATCACCCGCTTCGCAAGGGCCCTTCGCGGACCCCTACTTGGGCGGCAGGGTGTCGACGAACGTACGCGCTCTGACCAGCCAGTCGAGGAGCCCGTCGCCTTCGAGAGCATCCGGGCCCACGGTCACCCATCCTCGCATCGGCTTGCCCGTGTAGTCGAACGGCAGAACCGATGGCTCGCTGAGCGCGGCAGCTCCGGCTTCGGACCCGATGCGAGCGATCAGCCGGTCGTCGATCACGCCCCCGAGCATGTTGCCGTTGAGCAGGTAGCAGGTGCCTCCGAACATCTTCTTCCGTGTGGCATCCCACGAGGCCACGATGTCTGAGATGCGCGCGTCGAGCTGCTCGTCGTAGGCCATGCCTTGCCTCCTTACGGGTACGCCCGCAGGCGGGTGTCGAACGTTTGCTGATCTGTGCAGTACGTCATCGCCACCTCGTGTGAGATGCGCTGCGATCGTACGAGTTCGGCAAGTTGAACGTCGAAGATGACCATGCCTTCCTTCACGCCCGAAGGCATGACCGATTCGAGCTGGTGTGTCTTGCTCTCTCGGATCAGATTGCGCACGGCGGTGGTTGCAATGAGCACCTCGGCAACGCACGCCAGGCCGCCGTCGATCGAGGGGAGGAGCCGCTGGGACACGATTGCCTGCAGCGACGCTGCGAGTTGCATGCGGATCTGTTTCTGCTGGTGAGGCGCGAACATATCGATGATCCGATCGACCGACTGGGCCGCGCTGTTGGTGTGCAGGGTGGTGAATACAAGATGACCGGTTTCGGCGGCACTGACTGCCGCGGCCATGGTCTGGGGATCGCGCATCTCGCCGATGAGGATGACGTCGGGGTCTTCGCGCAAGGCGCTGCTCAGCGCCCGCGCGAAGGTGTTCGTGTCTCGGCCGAGCTCCCGCTGTTGAACGATCGCCATTTGATGCGTGTGCAGATACTCGATGGGATCCTCGATCGTGATGATGTGGACCCGGCGCTCGCGGTTGATCTTGTCGATGAGGCCCGCAAGCGTCGTGGACTTCCCGCTGCCTGTCGGGCCGGTCAGTATGACGAGCCCCTGGCTCAGCTGCGCGAAACTGCTGACGATCGCGGGCAGCCCCAGTGTGTCCAGTGGGATGGGACGGTCCGGGATGCGCCGCATCGCCGCCGACACGTCGCCGCGTTCGCGAAACGCGTTGACGCGATACCGGCCCACGCCACGGCGGCCGAACGCAAAGTCGATCTCGCCTTCGCGCTCGAACTCCTCGAGCTGTTCTGCGGTCATCGTGCCGGTGACGAAGCACTCCGTCATCTCGGGAGTCATGACCGGCGTGTCCGGTATGGGCAGCAGAATGCCGGAGACGCGCACCGTGGGCTGGATGCCTGACGTGATGTGCAGGTCGCTTGCCCCCATCGCCACGACCTGCTCGAGCGTCGCATCGAGGGACGGTGTGAACTGACGGCAAGGGTCGGGTGGAGGATCTGTCTTGCGTCGCCTGAGTCCCCCGTCGGACTTCTCGCTCATAACCATGCCCCTTTCTTCTCGAATGCCGAGAAGGGAGCTCAAGCGGCATCCCCGTGTGCCGTAGGCTCCGCGCCAGGCCGCGAAGGCGCGCCCCCGCAGACTTGCTCTGGACCCATGGTACCCCCTTCTCGCGCACCCGACCCAGTGCCGGGCTGCGAGATCGGGCGGCGGCGTCAGGCCGCGCTAGGGAGCCGGAACCGTGGCCTTGTCGATTTCGGGACGGGCCGCGGTCAGCTCGGAGGAGTAGATGGTGTGCGCCCCTTCAACCACGGGCTCGAACGCCACGAGATCACTTATGACGCGCCCTCCTAGCACGATCAACGTAGGTTCTGACGCGTTTGCTCTGGTCAGCGCCTCGAACTTCTCGGTGCCGGCCTGGTTCAGGCCGAGGCTGAGCATCAGGCGGTTGAAGCCCTCTTCCTCGCCGACGACCCACTGGACCGAGGTGATCTGCTTCCCGCTGAGCGCCGGCTTGTACGATCCGGCCGTGAGTGCCGTGCCCGGCTTCGTCGACGTGCCCTTGGGCAGCGATGCGACCGTCACCAGTTCGAGAGTAGGAATGGACGCGGCCTTGGGGCCGGGATCAGCCGAAGTGCTCCCCGCGCCGGCTTCATACGATCCAGCCGACGGCCCTCCGCCTACGCCGGAACACCCTGTGGCCAGAGCAACGCACAGTACCGCGATTACCAGAGTCAAGCGCTTCAAGCCGGGTCTCCTTCGATTGGGCTCACGCTGTGTGGTTCGGTGTCGGTGGGCGATTGCCTTCCACGACCCCGGGACCGAGCTCGCATCGGCGCTGGAGAGCCGCATCGCATGCGAGCACCGGCGAGGTGGGCGTTGAGGGTAGCCAGCGCAACAGGTCCCGGTCGCCGGCCAGCGCAGCGTACACGTGGCACAGCGGCAACCCGGCGACATTCTGGTAGCAGTCGCACACGCCCACCTCGGCGACTTGCGCCTCGATGTTGTAGGCGCCGGCGCACCCCAGATAGATGCCCATCGCCATCCACGCCTCGATTTGGCAGTCGGACAGCGGCTTCATGACCACGTCGGTCGTCACGGAGAAGGCGTGCGGTGCGGGCGTATCCGGTGTCAGCGCCGCCACGCCCGTGACAACCTGATGCGTCCGTCCTGAGAGCGCGCGCAGCATCCGCCACGCGTCCGGTGTGTCCCGCGGCTTGCCGAGGAGGTCGCCGTCGAGCACCACGATCGTGTCGAAGCACAGGACGAGGGAGCGGGTTGCATGACCATCATCGCGCGCTGCGATCGCCTTCTCGGCCGCCAAGTGCTGCGCGAGCGCCGGCGGGTCTTGCGCCAGGGGTGAGTCGAGGTCCTCTGGCGTGTCGACGGCGGTCGACACGAACGGCACGGAGAGCCATTCGAGGAGCCGGCGCCGGCGTGGAGACTGCGAGGCGAGCACGATCTCGGCCGGAGCGGGAGACGTGCTGTCGTGCGGGAGAGTGTGGCCAGAGGAACTCATGGGGTGATGATAGCGTGCCGACCGAAAGCGCCTGTGCATGCAGCGCCTGCGATGCCTCGTTGGTGCGCCTATAATGATGAGCGTGCCAACCTACTGGTGCCAGGATGCGAGGAGGCGCATGGCGCCGGAGCTAGAAAGCAGACCCGGAGTGCCGACCACCGTCGAGCGCTTCTTGCGCCAGCTCGTCATCGTCTACAAGGCGGTGATGCTGTATCCGCCTTCGAGTCCCATCCCTACACAGACCGCCAGCGAGGCGGCCGCGATTCTTGAGTCCGCGCTCAGTGAGACGCCGGAGATTCGTTTCGCGATCGCACGTGAAGGCTTCTTCTATGACGAGACCGCCGTCTTTCCCGGGCACGCGACGTTTCTCGCGTTCTCGCGGGAGTTCTACAACCGCAGGGTCGCGGAGGTTCGCTTCCACGCAGGCGTCGACGCCGATAGCCTCATTGCCTTCCTGGCGATACTGAAGATACCGCCCGAGGAGTTGGCGGCCGCCGGTGGGTTTGCGGCGAGTCTGTGGGAAGGCAGTGTCAGCACCATCTCGGTTGTCGATGCGAAGGTCACGATCGTCGAATCCGAGGTGCCTGAATCGGTGGACGAGACCGAGGCACTGAGCCCGGAGCAGATCGACGAACTCGTGGCGAAGGCGCGCCGGGGCGGCGCCGGGGAACTGACCGTCATCACCAGACTTCTGGGAAACACCGACGCGATACGCCGGTATCTCACGCAATCGTTCGTCCCCGGTGGTAGCTCCGGCCTTGCTCGGGTGGCCGAGGCTTTTGCCCACCTTGCGAGGTTCGCCGCGGGACTCGACGCTGACGATCGAGACGAGCGCATGCGTACGATCGCCGAGGCGGTTCTCGGACTTGCCGAGGAGGTTCGCGCGCAGCTCGTGGGGGAGCATCTGCTCCCCGAGGCACGTACGTCGCCCGAAGTGGCATCGGTGCTTCGCCAGATGGACGTCGATCGTCTTCTCGGCATGCTGGCCGGCTCGTCGACGGCGGAGGAGCTGCGCAGCGGGATGGTGCGCGCGATTCGCAACCTCAGCGTCATCTCGGGCATGGACCGCGACCTGGTCGTGCAAGCGGCCGGCAGCGTGATGCTGGAGCATGGCATGTCCCCCGAGCAGATCGATGAGGTGGTCGCAGAGGCGGCGCCCACGCAGTTCGCCATCTCCGATCCCGACGGATCCGCGTTGACGCATCCGAGCGACACCGTGATCGAGCTCATCGACCGCGCGCTGCTCGACGCCGAGATGTCGACGTCGGGTCCCGAGGTTGCCGCTCTGAAAGAGGAGGCGCGGCACGGGGTCACCGACGGCGATGTCATCGGCGCCCTGGTCACCCTTGCCACGCTCGACACCAACGAGCGGAGCTTCGGCGTGACGATGACGCGGCTCGAAAGCGCTATCGGCCTCCTCATCGAGCGGGGCGAGTTCGAAACCGCTGCCGAGGTGACAGCGACGCTCGGCGAAGCGGCGAAGAATCCTGATCTCTCCGCCGAGCAGCGCGATCGCATCGTTGCCGCCGTGGCTCATTTTGCCCGGTCAGAAGACGTGAAATCGCTGGCCCAGGCGCTCAAGGTGTATCCGGTCAACTCGGTGGAGCGCAACTCGGCCATCCGCCTGGTGCAGATGCTTGGCACCCTTGCGATCAAGCCGCTTCTCGATCAGCTCGCCGACGAGCAGGATATGGCCGCGCGCAAGATACTGGTCGACGCGATCAGCAGCATTGCCGCGTCATGCATTCCTGAACTCGGCGCGGAGGTCACGGATTCGCGCTGGTACTTCGTGCGCAATGTCGTCAGCATCCTCGGCTCGACCAAGTCCCCGACGATCCTGCCGTACCTGGAGCGCACCGTGCGCCATCCCGAAGCGCGTGTTCGTCGGGAGACGATCCGAGCGCTCTCCCTGCAGTCCGACCGCGTAGCGCTCGAGCTTCTCGTGCTGTGCCTCTACGACGACGACGCGCAAAACGTCCAGTTGGCTGCCCGATTCATCGGGCAGCGCGGCGGGGCGATGGCCGTGACCCGTCTGGAGCAGGTGGCTCGAGGTGAAGGGCGAGGCAATCGCGAGATCGGGCCGCGCGTCGAAGCCATCGAGGCGCTTGGCCGGATGGGCGCCATCGAAGCCATCGGTACGCTCAATGCGCTGGCCGGAAAGCGCTCGATTCTTGGTGGTTCGAAGGTTCGCGAGCTTCGAAGCGCTGCACTCGCCGCCTTGCGGCAGATCGAGCCCGAAGGGGGTGCCCAGTGAGCGACATCGCCAGCACCTCGAGCGAAGGCGCTGCGCCGATCGTGGACGAAGTGTTCACGAACGAGGGCGGCGGTTCGGCACTCTACACGGTGGAGCAAGTGCGCCGAACCCGCGAGCTGCTCAGCCGCATCCATGCGGTGCGCCGTGCCGCCCGGTACTACCCGTTCGACCACCCGTCCGTCGACGCGGCGATCGACGCACTGTTCTTGGTGCTCCAGAGGTACAGCGTCGAGCAGGTGGACGTGTCGCTCGTGTTCCTCGACGGCGAGGTCTTGCTCGGCGAACAGCTCCTCACAGAAGAGAGTCTCCTCTTCGACCAGCTCGTCCGTGAGCTCAACGCGGCCGGGATCGGTTCCCTGATCATGCGCAAGGACGCGACCCGATCTGAACTGGCTCGTGCGATGAAGATCGTGTCGGCCGAGGGGGATGCGATCGCCGGCGCTGGCGGAGCGGACGAGATGTCGACCGCCGCCGACCTGACCAATACCCGCGTGGGCGGCCTGGTGGGGGTCATTCCGTTCGAGAATCAGGCGGGAGGCGAACTGACCGAAGACGTCCGTTCCGCTTTCAGCAGTGCGGTCGCTTTGATCCGCGAGATCGACGGCTCGCTCGCCGTCGGGGGCATGACGAGCATGAAGCAGGTCACAGGCGCCACGAAGTCACTCGTCGACAACGTGCTGTCCAACCGCGACGCGATGCTTCGGATGAGCGCGATCAAGAGCCAGAGCGAGTACACGTACTACCACTCAGCGAACGTGGCGATTCTTGCAGTTTCCCTCGGCTCGATGGTCTCGCGGGATCCGCACTTCCTCTCTTCTCTGGGAGCAGGCGCACTTCTGCACGACATAGGCAAACTCGACGTTGGATTCGAGATCATCGAGAAAAGGGGACGTCTGACCGACGAGGAGTGGGAGCACGTGCGGCAGCATCCCATGCTTGGAGCCAGGATGGCGTCGCGTATGCCCGGCATCGACAGCGCCGTGCTCGTCCCGATACTGGAGCATCACATGGCCTGGGACGGCAGCGGCTATCCGTCCCGGACGCCTCGTCGCAAGCAGCACATCACGAGTCGCATCGTCGCAGTCGCCGACATGTACGATGCTATGACGTCTGCGCGCAGCTACTCGACGGCGCGGGCTCAAGACACGGCGATGCGCATCATCATCGAGTCTGCCGGCACCTCGCTGGATCCGGCGCTCGTACGACTCTTCGTGCCGATGATGGGGGCCTACCCGCCGCGCTCGGTCGTCGCGCTGTCGAATGGCAGTGTCGGCATCGTCATCGCGCCGTCGATGCACGACGCGTTCCGTCCCACCGTGCGCGTTCTGACCGATGGGGCCGGCGCGCTCATCTCTCCCGTCGACGTGGCGCTGGTCGAACGAACGGATCTGTCGATTCAAGGGATCATCGATCCACGCCGTATCAACATCGACATCAACGATTATCTGTAGATCGCTTCTAGGAGGCAGCATGCCCGGTCGCACGAGCCGCTCGCGCTGGACCGCCATCGCCGTTGGCGTTGGGGCGTTGATTCTCTTCATCCTTCTCCCGTTTGTGACGTGGCTCTCCGGCGTCTGGGTCGACTTCGCCTGGTTCTCGGACATGGGGCAACGACAGGTCTTCATCACGCGAATCGCATCGCAGCTGGGCGTGGGGCTGGTCTTCGGCCTCCTGGCCTTCGTCATCCTCTATGTGAGCATGCGTGTCGCTCGGGCAATGGCCCCCAAGGCGATTCCAATCGGGTTGCCAGAGGGAACGCCCGAGCAGATCGAGATGTTCGTGGCGCAACTGCGCAACAACATGGGCCCAATCCTCGACAAGGCGATTCTCTACGGCTCGCTGGTCCTGGGGTTCATCAACGGGGTCGAGATGTCGGCCAATTGGCAGACGTTTCGAATCGCGCTCGCGTCCGTTCCGTTCGGCTACGCAGACCCGCAGTTCGGTCGTGACGTCGGGTTCTTCGTGTTCCAGCTGCCCGCGTACAACATGATCTGCGACTGGCTGACCGGCATCCTGATTCTGACGGCGGTGCTTTCGGCGGCCGTTCACGTACTCGACGGTGCGATTCAACCGTGGGCCAAGCTCAAGGGCTTCGCCCCGCACGTCAGGCGCACCTCTCGGTGCTCATGGCGCTCTTGGTGCTCACGTGGGGCTTCCGCTATTGGATCGACATCTGGGAGCTCAACTTCTCGCCAACGGGTCAGATCATCGGGGCCGGATACACCGACATCCACGCCCAGGCGCCCGCATACAGCATCCTGATCGGCATCTCGATCGTCACGGCGATTCTGCTCCTGGCCAACATCCGGTTCCAAGGCTGGCGGCTCCCGGGCATAGCGATGGGCGTGTGGCTCGGCGCCTCGTTGGTGCTGGGCGTGATGTGGCCGGCGGTCGTCCAGCAGTTCATCGTCGCTCCCAACGAGGCGGCGGCTGAGGCGCCCTACATCGAGCGCAATATCGCGATGACGCGCAAGGCGTTCGGGTTGACCGACGTGGAGGGAAAGAGCTTCCCGGCTTCAGAGGACCTGACTGCAAAAGACGTCCTCGCCGATCGACAGACGCTGTCCAACGTGCGGCTGTGGGACCCGAGCATCGTCGCCCAGAGCTACAGCCAGCTCCAGTCGATCCGCACCTACTACGAGTTTCCCGATGTCGATGTCGATCGCTACACGATCGACGGCAACACCGAGCAGGTGCTTGTCTCGGCGCGTGAGATGAACAGCGCCCAGTTGCCGAGCACCTCTCAGACCTGGGTCAACCGCCACCTCGTCTACACGCACGGGTTCGGCCTGGTCATGAGCCCGGTCAACGACTCGGACACCCGCGGCATGCCGAAGTTCATCATTGGCGACATTCCGCCAAAGACCACCACCGACCTGAAGACAGAACAGCCGCGCATCTACTTCGGAGAAGCGACGAGCGACTACGTCATCGTCGACGCGGGCATCAAGGAGTTCGACTACCCGTTGGGCGAGAAGAATGCGGAGTACGAGTACGCGGGCACAGGCGGCGTGAGAATAGGTGGGCTGGCGACACGGTTGGCGTGGGCCCTGCACCTTGGATCGAGCCAGGTGCTGTTCTCGGAGTACGTGAAGCCGGACAGCCGGGTGCTGATGCGGCGCACGCTCTTGGACCGCGTCAAGACGCTCGCGCCGTGGTTGCGCTACGAGGCCGACCCGTATCCCGTGCTCGTCGATGGACGCATCGTGTGGGTGATTGACGCCTACACGACCTCCGAGAACTTCCCGTATTCCGAGGGGCTACCCGGGTCGACCATCAATTACATGCGCAACTCGGTCAAAGTCACGATCGACGCCTTCGACGGCACGACGCACTTCTACGCCTTCGACCAGGCCGATCCCGTGCTCAAGGCATGGATGTCGGTGTTCCCGTCGCTGGTCGAGCCGGCTGACAGGATTCCGACCGGCATCCGCGCGCACTTCCGCTACCCTCAGGGTCTCTTCGAGGCGCAGGCCGAGATATACCGGACCTACCACATGACCGATCCCCGCGTCTTCTACAACAAGGAAGACCAGTGGGAGATCCCGGGCGAGCGCAAGGGCCAGACGATGGAGCCGTTCTTCGTGCTCATGAAGCTGCCCGGCGAAGCGCAGGAGCACTTCTACATCATGCAGCCGTACACGCCCAGGAATCGCGACAACATGATCGGGTGGGTGGCCGCGAACTCCGATCCCGAGGAGTACGGCAAGCGCACCGTGTACCTGTTCCCCAAGGAGCGCGTGGTGCTCGGACCCGAGCAGGTCAGCGCCCAGATCAACCAGGATGCGCTCATCTCGCCGCAACTGTCGCTGTGGAATCAGCGGGGGAGCAAGGCGATCTTCGGCAACATGCTGGTGATCCCGATCAAGAACTCGATCGTCTACGTCCAGCCGCTGTACCTACAGGCCGAGACCACGGCAATTCCAGAATTGACCCGCGTTCTCGTCGTCTATGCCGATAAGGTCGAGATGGAACGCACCCTCGAGGCCGCGCTCCTCAAGGTTTTCGGGCAGGTGGCCCCGTCGAGCGACACCACCGGAACGCCGAGTGCTGGCGGCAAGACCGCGGATGCAGCGGCGGCTCGCAAGCTCTTCGCGGAGGCTACGGCGGCCCAGCGCAAGGGCGACTGGGCGACGTACGGCGCGAAACTCGAGGAGCTGGGCAAGGTCCTCGAGAAGCTCGTTTCGGCGGAGACGACGCCCACAAAATAGCTGGTCGCTACGAATAGACCGAGCGAGAAAGCGTATAGAATACACGCGCACAAGAGCCCCGGGAAGCCGGGGCTTTTGTCGCTTTGGCAACGTTCCTGCTATACTCCGTGAGTCCTAGAAGGGTACGTGGCCCCACCTCGCTCGGCCGGATGACGATCAGAAACGGCCGTTGGACCGCAAGGTGAGTGCCGGAAATCGAGACTGATCGGATCGGCCCGACGAGATCGCCACTGAGTATTTGGCGAAGCAGAACGACCGAGAGACATGCATAGGTCCACCGCCACAAAAGCATAGCGCTTCTCTGGTGCGAGACGACGGCGAGTAATCGCCCCTCATTGCCGGATGCGAGGCAGCTAGCTATCACCCCAGTCTCCACCTGCTGTCTTTGGGTCGCGTTGTGACCCTATCGCTTCCGTGCCGTCGTCTGCTCACAAACCAAGACAACCACGAGCACTACGACCTGATCCCGTTGGAAGGAAGAGACTTTGCATCGCAGCCCTACGTTTCCGTCGCACATCGTAAGGACCGCTCTTGTTCTCCTCATCGCCGCAGCGTTCACCGTTGCGGCGGCATCGCCCGCGATGGCTCTGACCATGACCGCCAAGAAGAGGGCGGTCATCAAGATCATCACGGCGGAGGCCAAGAAGAAGGGTCTCAGCAAGGCTGAGATATCAGCGCTCCTGAAGATCTGCAAGCGCGAGAGTGGCTATCGCCCGACCGCACGCAACCATTCGTGCAAGGGCCTATTCCAGCTCAAGACCAGCTTCGGTGCCTCGAAGTGGAAGGATCCGGCGTGGAACACACGCAAGGCGATTCGCTACATCAAGCACCGTTACGGAACGTGCCGAGCGGCTCTGAGGCACAGCTACAGTCGCGGCTGGTACTAGGCCGAGACGCGGGCAAGAACCCCACTTGAGTGACCCGACGGCGCCGGTGACCCCGGCGCCGTCGCTTGTTTTGGGTATCTTGTGTTGGACACCATGTAGTCACACTCCGAGGGAGGCCGTATCCATGACGATGGCCGACGAGAGCGATCCGACCGTCGCTGCCGACGCCACGCCCGTCGAAGCGCCCGTGGAAGCGCCCGCTGACGTTCCCGACCGCGAGAACCTGGTCGATGCGATAGCGGATCTGCTTCAGATG
>Ga0194062_1000412_pt1 | contig 17940 bp, 17 predicted proteins | sample SepL2225m_MetaG_FD_155481 | JGI IMG/M metagenome (GOLD analysis project Ga0194062, IMG submission 155481) | Anoxic zone freshwater microbial communities from boreal shield lake in IISD Experimental Lakes Area, Ontario, Canada - Sep2016-L224-25m | ecosystem: Environmental > Aquatic > Freshwater >... | reverse complement strand
CCGCATCACCTTCACCGCGTAACTTTTCAGCATCACGAAAAGCATTCGCTAAAGTGACCACCCTCTGTCTATCCGCATCGGCCCGAATTCTTTCAGCCGCCTCTGCACCTTGAGATCGAAACTCGCGAGCAACCCTTTCACGCTCTGCTTCCATTCTACGAAAAACCGAACTACTGACTTCAGGTGGCAAATCAATCCGCATAACCTGCACATCAACAATTTCCATGCCTAATTCAGCAGCAACAGCCTTAGAGTTGTTAGTTAAAATTTCTCTGATAGCACTACGATCCGTTGAGATAAGCTGTTTTATATTTCGCTTACTAAATTCACTTCTAAACGCATCTTTAATGATTTGATCCAGGCGTAAGTTCGCTTGATCAATATCACCGGCAACTGTCGTATAAAATGTACTCACATTACCTATGCGCCATTTAACAAAAGAATCAACAATCACATTCTTTTTCTCGGCGGTTAAAAACCGCTCGGGTTTGGCATCCATTGTTTGAATACGTGCATCAAACTTTTTAATGTTATTAATAAAGGGAATTTTGAAATGCAATCCAGGCTCATAATCGTTTTTAACAATTTCACCCAGACGAAACTTAATGGCCTTTTCAGTTTGACTTACTGAAAACACACTCATTACACCCAACAATAACAATCCAGCTAAACCGACTAAAATTTTATTCTGTGTCATTATCTTCCCCTTGCATCACGGCTACGAGTAGTGGATGGACGCTCAACAACGGGCTCTTGAACGATTGTCTGTTGCACTTGTGGCTGAGATTGGGGTTGAGATTGCGGTTGATCACTTACGCCAGATGAAGAGCTTGATCCTGGTGCCTGAGATATAGTTTGATGTGGCGCCATTTTATCGAGAGGCAAATAAAGTAAGTTATTGCCAGATTTAGTATCAACTAAAACCTTGTTTGTTTCAGCCATCACAGATTCCATTGATTCGATATACAACCGTTTACGAGTGACATCGGGGGCCTTTGCATACTGAGTTAGCAACTGGGAAAAACGACTGGTCTCGCCTTGGGCCTGTGCAATCACCTGTTCCTTATAACCCTCAGCTTCCTGAATCTTTCTTGCTGCTGCACCCCTTGCTTTTGGCACCACATCATTAGAATAAGCTTCCGCTTCATTGATTAGACGCTGCTCATCCTCACGTGCTTTAATTGCATCCTCAAAGGAATTTTGAACCTGTTCTGGCGGCTGAGCATCCTGTAAATTAACACTGGTAACTTGAACACCTGAATTATAGCTATCCATTACATCTTGAATTTCTTTTTTAATCAAGGTGACAATTTCGCTACGGCCTTGGGTCAACACGAAATCCATGGTACTACTACCCACCACTCCGCGTAAGGCACTTTCAGTCACCTGCTTTAAGGTTAAAGCGGGATTGACGACATTAAAGATGAACTGTTTAGCATCTTTAACCTGATATTGAATCGCTAAACGCACGTCTACATAATTTTCATCTTTGGTCAGCATTAAAGCTTCTTTAGGTACTGACCCTGTTATTTGTTCGCCACCACTACTGCGATATCCTACCTCAATAAAGCGTTGTTGCTTTACATTAACGATATCAACGCGCTCAATTGGGGTCGGCAAATGCCAGTTTAAACCAGATTGTGTCGTTCCAACATACTTACCAAAGCGAGTTTCAACGCCATGATTCCCTTCATCAACAATATAGAAGCCACTCAGACTCCATATTACAAGTGCACCTCCTACAATAAAACCAGCATTTTTCTTTGAACTGCCAGTGGAGAAGTTTCTAGGTGAACCTTCGTTATCCCCATTGCTTCCCCCGAAAAACTTACCTAATTTTTCTTGTAATGAACGTATTGCCTCATCTAAATCAGGAGGTCCTTTCTGGTCACCTCGACCACTCCAGGGGTCTTTCTTATCACCACCAGGCTCATTCCACGACATACTTATGCTCCATATTGGATTACTTAATTAATTTATCCCGCAGGATGTTATAGTTCTATTCTATCGTAAATATCTAAAAAAGTGAAAACACCCACCCCAAGGCTTAAAGCAATATTAGCTTTATACCAAGACTATTTACTGTGTAATGTCTTCACATTTTACATCTTTTAACAACCCTAAATACCTTACATCAATTTCGATAACTACCTCAGTAACACCGAAGTCATCAATATGCTCGTCAATTATTTTTGCGCAAGTAAATAGTTTTGCCCTGATATTCCCTTGATCGGCTTGTAGAAAACAGCGTTTTTTAACTTTAGTATTCGAAAATAATTCTGCCAAAACCTGATAAAGCAAATCAATACCGGCACCTGTTTCAGCAGATAACCAAATCCGAACCGGATTACCCGCATCATCTCTATCAACATGCGGTTGAATATTTTCTAAGAGGTCAATTTTATTAAAAACCTCTAACTGTCTGACCTTATCAGCGTCTATATCCTCAAGAACATGATTAACCTGGGCAATTATTTCATCCCTGTCTTCGCTATAAGCATCAATAACGTGCAGCAACAAATCTGCCTCACTGGCTTCTTGTAAAGTTGATTTAAATGCAGCGATTAACTCATGAGGCAAATGTCTAATAAAACCAACTGTATCCGCAATGACTATTTCACTATGATTAGGTAACTGACAACTACGTAGAGTAGGATCTAAGGTTGCAAAAAGCTGATCTGCGGTATAAATATCAGCACCCGTTAGGGTATTGAATAATGTGGATTTACCTGCATTGGTATAACCGACCAAAGAAACAGAGGAAATCTCGGCTTTTTTACGCTTGCTTCTGCCTTGATGCCGTTGTTTATCAACTTTATCCAAACGTTGCTGAATCTGCTTGATTCGCAAACCTAAAAGTCGTCTATCGGTTTCCAATTGGGTTTCACCGGGACCTCGTAAACCAATACCGCCCTTTTGACGCTCCAAATGTGTCCAACCTCGCACTAGCCGAGTCGATAGATGTTTTAATTGCGCAAGCTCAACTTGTAATTTACCTTCAAAAGACTGGGCACGCTGAGCGAATATATCTAATATCAAGCCGTTTCTATCAACGACACGCACGCCTAAGGCGCCCTCAAGGTTTCTTTCTTGACTTGGCGCCAGAGGATGATTAAATAAAACCACATCGGCGCCATATTCTTCCACTGCGGCTTTAAGCTCTTCAAGCTTACCTTTGCCTACATAATATTTGGGGTCCGGGCGTTTCCGGGCACCCGTCACAACATGAACAGGATCAGTTCCGGCTGATTTAGCCAATTCTTTTAATTCTAAAAGATCTTCTTGACCGGAACGAAAGGTTATATGAACAAGGATTGCTCGCTCACCAGTATCAGGACGATCAAACAATAAAATACTCCATGCATGACACTATAAAAACATTACTTCGTAACAAATCACTCATCAACGATCTCATCATCACGTAACATTTTTACCACTTTACTGGGCACTATTGTTGATATGGCATGCTTATAGACCATTTGGCTAATGGTATTTTTTAGCATGATCACATACTGATCAAATGAATCCACTTTCCCTTGCAACTTAATACCGTTAACAAGAAAAATTGATACAGGGGTATGTTCTTTTCTTAAAGAGTTTAGGAAATTATCCTGTAAATTTTGGCCTTTTGACATCCGATTTCTCCTTATTATTTTAATTAATTGGGGATTAAGATAACTGTAATTACCTGTCTGTACAAATCTATATTGAACAAACCATAGTTGCTTTTTTTCATTTTATCAGAGACAAGTTGATTTACGCCTATTTTATTACTGTGATCTTCAATTTAACAACCAAACTGCGATAATCCTCTACTGTTAACTGATCGTTCAAAATAAGCAATGTTTGCTTATTGAACAACCTTTTCGAGTGATTAGACGCATAGTTAAAATGCAAAAACAGCATTTGAGTAGTGATTACTGTTGATCGAATGATATCAATAGTGACAAACTCCTCCCCTTCAGACAAGGCCCATCCCAAAGCATCAGAATACTTAATCCTATAATTTATATCATTTAGTCGACGAACACCTATTCGAAAATACAAAACGATTAAAATAAATAGACTCATTTTGATGAAAAGGTTCAATCCATTAGCTATTGATGCAACCAGTGCCAACAAATACAGAAAAACAACGATTCGTCTCAATAACTTAGAGGGATGGCATGTTAATAACAATGGCAAATTAACTTCTCTATTCACATCGATACCCTAATCTAACTATAAACAAACTAACCTATAAGCCTCCACCCAAGATAATGCATTTTTAATGCTTGCTGCACTTAAAGACAGTTGCGATATAATCCTAAGCTAATAAACATCTTTCTCTTTTCATGATATGAATCAACACTGGAAAAACTTTCTACTCAATCAAGATGCTCATTTTGAAGGTGATACGCTTATTACTTTCCCGACTGCTTTATATTCAGGTAGCGATAACACAATTTACCCTATTGCACATTTAGCGATTCTAAAGATTGATGGCAACGATGCAGCTAAACTATTACAAGGACAAGTCACTTGTAACATAAATGACATTACCGAAACCCAAAGCAGCCCAGGTGCCTTATGCACCCCTAAGGGGCGAGCCATCACTACCTTTTTGCTGACAAAAACTAACGATGCCTTTCTAATGGTGCTGCCTAGAGAACTACTGGAAACAGTCAAAAAAAGATTACAGATGTATATTTTAAGATCTGCAGTGACTTTAACTGATTGTTCCGAACAACTCTGTTTAATAGGACTATTACAAGCTAATAACCCAGACAATAAACTCTTTAGTACATCCCAGCAAGACAGCCTCAGTATTACTATTGATAACGCCCCCAACCGGCAGTTAATAATTACCGAAGTCGATCAAGCTATCACGCTATGGTCAGATAGGGTCACACACCAAGGTTTTATTCCCGCACCCTCTGAACAATGGCGTTATTTGGATATCCTTGCCGGCCTACCCTGGTTAACATCTGAAACGAGCGAAGAATTTATTCCGCAAATGCTCAATCTGGATCAACTGGGTGGCATCAGCTATAATAAAGGCTGTTATACAGGCCAAGAAATTGTTGCTAGAACACATTACCTGGGTAAAGCAAAAAGAGTTTTGTGCCTCGCCGAATGTGACACGCACTTAATTCCCCCACCTAATTCAGCTATAGTCAACACGGACCTTAGTAACACTGAACAAACCAGTACTAAGATACTCTTGGCAATGCGCTCTCCCATTACATCTGAAAACGAAAAGGCGAGCGTTAAAATGTTAATTGTTTTGCAACTGGCTGAGAACAATAACTATAATTTGGTACTAGCTGATGACAACCAATCCCACGTTACCTTATTGACACATCCATTATGATAGACTCACAAGCCGTTTTAAAATTTCGCCGCATAGGCATTTTAACCATCGCCGCAGTTTACCTGGTTATTCTTATGGGTGGCGTTGTTAGGGCATCGGGCGCTGGCATGGGCTGCCCGGACTGGCCAACTTGCTTTGGACAATGGATACCGCCTACAGAAGAAGCACAGTTGCCGGCGAATTATCACGAAATTTATGCCGAACGCGGTTATGAGAACACTCAATTTAACCGGGTCAAAACCTGGACTGAATACACTAATCGCTTAGTCGGTGTCAGCATTGGTTTTTTGATTTTCCTGACGGCCTGGTCATCACGCATTTATATTAAAACAGACAAACCTATTTTCCAGTTATCACTAACCAGTTTTTTTCTGGTTGGCTTTCAAGGTTGGCTGGGCTCCAGTGTGGTGGCGAGCAACCTTAAACCCATCATGATTACCTTACACATGTTATTGGCTCTGGTTATAGTCGCTTTATTGATTTATACCATTGCCCGATCACAACGAGATTATCTCAGTGAGATTAATACCCGTTTATTGCCTGACAAGTTTAGAAAAGTATTAATTGCTGCGATGATAATGACTTTATTGCAAATAGCGATGGGTACGCAAGTGAGAGAAGCTGTGGATTTTATTTCTCAAACACACATTGATCGTCAATATTGGCGCGATGACTTCCCGATTATTTTTTATATACACCGCTCATTCTCATCTATTATTCTTTTCACCAATGCCTGGTTAGTCTGGAAAATTTATAAAGCCTTTGATAAAGGAAATTTATTAGTTCGTACAGGAATAACACTTATTTCCTTAGTCATCACCGCCATTCTTGCAGGCGTCAGCCTTGACAGACTGGGCGTACCAGCCATTGCCCAACCCGTGCATTTATTAATGGCGAATCTTATTTTTGGAGCCCAATTCTTTCTTTACAGTTGTCTTAACTATTCGGAAAAAAGGCTAGCGGCATCAAGGTAAGACTTAAGCACTACAGACTTATTTTAAAGGCAGGGCCAAACTGACAATAAAGGCCCTGCTATTATATTTGTTAATCTTTATTCAACGCCCTTACCCCATTGACCGGCATAAAAAACCTCATTCAATGGCAGCCTTGATCGTGCAGACGCTTCTGCCTCTTTAAAGCTTTCATCCAGTACATCAACCTCTGCCTGATAACCGACTGCTATCATTGCTATTGGGTTAAAATCAGCGGGAAGATTAAAAACTTCACGGGCTTTTTCAGCACTAAAACCACCCATCTGATGAGCAATTAAACCCAAAGCTGACGCTTGCAAACACAAACTGACGCTAGCGGCTCCCGCATCATAACCAGCCCAACGATTAGGTTGCTCATTGTGCCGAAAGTTTTCCATAGCGCCAGCTAAAATCAATACTGGGGCATTCTTGGCCCACAATCTGTTTTTTTCTACAATTGTTGTTAACGCATTAGCCCAGCCCGTTTCATCATCCGCTTTATTGCATACCACAAAACGCCAAGGCTGATCATTAAAACAGGAAGGTGCCCAACGCGCGGCTTCTAGTAATGCCAGTAAATCCTCATGCTTGACGGCTTTATCCGCATCGAACGCTCTAGGACTCCAACGATTTTGTATAATCTCATGAATCTTTACACCGGTAACTGCTGATTTTTTTAACATGATTATCTCTCGAATTTAATTAAAAACTTGAATCGTCCCAAATAATTGCAATCGTACTGTGACTCCGAACCAGATATATTTGAATAATCAGTTTAAGTCAAATTGTTTCATGCCACATCGTCATGTTAGTCGAGTCAGTAAGACCAACTCAAAAGGTTCATTAAGCTGAATAGCTGACATTTGGTATTCATTTTGTATATTCATGTGGCTATTTCATATAAAATCACAGCCCAATCCACGACCACAGCTAACCCATCTTAGTTTGCTCTTAACCCTAACAGGTATGCTCTTAGGAGAAAGATTTTCAGAGTAAACTAATCCATGTTTAGAGTAAACAAGTATCAGTTTGTAACAAACAAGGTCTTGTTTGTTCTAAACAAGGTTCCTTTTACTACAAACAAGACCTAGAATGCCCATTTTCTGGCTTACTGACGGCCTCGATACTCATTGTTGACACTAAAACAAGCTCTCCTAAGCGCATTCAAGGTCGTGTTTACTCTAAAAGTGATCTTGTTTGCGACAAGAAGAACTCTGTTTGTCTTAAACAAGACCTTGTTTGTTACAGAAAGGGTCTTGTTTGTTATAAACAAGGTCTTGTTTACGCCATTCTTAGCCTTTCTTGCACCAGCCTTGGCCTTAAAAGGATGGTCTTTCGCTATTCCTTTACCGGCTCGGGCAGACGAGGCCAAATGGTACAGCAAGTTATTTTCAAAAACCAAGGGCACAATCACTAACCAGCGAAAAGCTAGCACGCAATGTACGACGAGTATTCGACTACCTAAGAATGACAGGGAATTCTCGAAAAGTTATATCGGGATATCGAAGTCAAGAAGTTTAGAACGGTTTCGCCGCGCTAAATTAATAATATATACTTTGACAATCCCAAAATAGTACCTATAATGAACACAGCTTGAAAATATGATTTACCCTCTGTTTACCGTTTCGATCTTTCTCCTAGTAGTAGCTCGTCCTTGTTTCTTTAAGTAATTTCTAAATTTCTCTGCTTTACCGGCCGATAAGGCTCTATTACCTAATTTTATACAGGACTTTACAATGTCAACAATCACTACTGGTACCGTTAAATGGTTTAACTCTGATAAAGGCTTCGGCTTTATCGAACAAGCTTCAGGTCCTGATGTATTTGTACATTTTCAACAAATCAACAACTCTGGCGGTTATAAATCGTTAGATGAAGGCCAAAAAGTTTCTTTCAGCGTGACTCAAGGCCAAAAAGGCCCACAAGCTGAAAACGTAACTGTTATCTAAATAGTTGCATTGATTGTAGAGCATTCATGCTCTACAATCTGCTTTAAAGCAAACAAGTCACTTGAGAAGTATTATTTTTTTAATAATAACTCTTGAACTTATTTGTAAAGGCTATATCTTATAGTCTGTAAACCACAAGGGGGCGACATGGCTTCGACGTGGGTAGCGAAACCTTAAGTGCATGTCGAGGACTGTACACCTCGTAAATCCTACAGAAAAAAAGTATTCGCAAATGACGAAAACTACTCAATGGCTCTAGCTGCTTAAACACAGCACCATTCCTTTGACCATCTGTGCTTATGCGGGTGGAGTTCGGTTTACTGAACGCTCAGAGGTCATCTACATAAGATCGCACTGAAGTCTGTCCGGTATGGATGTGCTAAAACCTTACGGAATCGTTAATAACACTCTTGGCTCGTCGGGTGGTTGTTAGCTAAATTAAAGAACGAGATAAACATGTAGACCTTATGGCGGAGTACTTGCGGACGGGGGTTCAATTCCCCCCGCCTCCACCAACTTAAGATTTTAAGAAGTTTAAAGAACCTGCAAGTCGAAAGGCTTAGCGGGTTTTTTATTGCCCTAGAAGTTTCAACAAAGCTCATTTAAACTAAAATTAGTTTACTTAGGAGTCATAAAATGAATGAACACTTTTTAACTGAAATAGAAATAAAGCAGTTTAAATGTTTTACCGATTTTATAGCCACCGACTTTAAGCGTGTTAATTTGATAGGCGGCAAAAATAACATTGGCAAAACGGCATTTATGGAGGCTTGTCTGATCAATGTTAGCTCCAGAAATATTAATGCAATGATAATGGCAATTTTCAATATTAAATATAAAAGAGAAAACCTCAACTTAATTAATACAGCCATCAACTTTCAAAACCTCAACTTAATTAATACGACTGGCCACTATCAAAACTTCTTAGATGCTACACGAAACTATTCAGCTACATCTAATTTAGGTAACACAGAGTTTTCTATCATCGAAAAAGATGCCACAAAAATATATCAGCTTAAGATTAATGGTCACTCAAAGACTATTAATGCCAATGAATTAAGTATTATTCCTGAGCCTGACTCTACCATTAATTTTATAGATAACTTTGGCTGGTGTAACGACGACCTTACTGAAGCTTATCAAGCCATCCAGCAACAAGATCAAGAAGATAATCTTAATGCCTTTATTAGAGAATTTGACGACAGCATTGAGAGTTTCAAAATTATAGGTAATAAGCCACAATGTAAAACAAAGGGTGAATACCGCGACATCGTCGAGTTTGGTGACGGCTTAAGACATTATATTTCTATCATCTGCGCACTTTACGCATGCAAAAATGGTTATTTATTTGTTGATGAAATCGATAACGGCGTTCACTACACTCAACTAGACCGCTTATGGGAACTCATTTTAACGCTATCTAAAAAAACCAATAGCCAAGTCTTTGCGGTTACCCATTCCAAAGAAATGCTGGAGTCATTTGCTCGAGTGGCTAAAAAACTGGATGAGCAGGATATTAGCTATACCACCCTTGTTAAGAATAATCAGCAGGAAATTAAAGCCATAACGCATGACTATGAGATGCTTTTAGACAGCATTGAACAAGAGCGAGAAATAAGAGGATGGTAAAGGTTGCTATAGTTTGCGAAGGGAAAAATGACAAAGAATTTTTTGAAACATTAATCATCCATCTTGAGCTTGATGTAACACAAGCTTCTTTCTATATTCTGGGTGGCAAAAGCAATGTTTTTGATGAACAGAATAAGCGGTATAAAGATCTGCGGCTGCGAATCAGCACTGATCAAATTCAAAAGGTATTATTTGTTATTGATGCCGATGATGTGCAGACAGATGCTACTCATGGTGGATTTAAAAATACAGAAGAAAACTTAACCTCCGCTATCAATAAACTCGGTTTTGGCGAAGTCGCTGAAACCTATATTATGTGCGACCCTATCTCAAAAATCGGCTATTTAGAATCCCTGATTTTATCTACGATCTCCAGCCCACAAAGAAACTGCATAGAATCTTTCTTAAAATGCTCGCAGTTTGAATCAAAAGAAAACCACAAGGCAATTCTTAACAAAATCTATAAACTTGCCTACCCTAATGCGCCTTATGACTTTTCACATTCTCACTTTACGGAGTTGAAAGCCATATTAACTAATCTGTTCAGGGAATAAGTGAGGGTTTTTATACCCCAATGGCGCGTATTAAAATACAATGAGTAATCGATCTTCGATAAAATCACTAACAACTAGTAAACGAGACTATTATGAAACCAAACATGGGCACACCAGATCGTATTATTCGAATTGCTATAGCTATTTTTCTGCTCGGCTATGCTTACTGGCAAAGTAGTTGGCTTGCGTTTGGTTTTTCAATCTTCACCTTTTATGAAAGTTGGGCTAGTTGGTGTGCTTTTTACCAATTAATCGGTCGAAATCATTGCCCTTTGTCCAAAAATAATAAATAACTATACGCTTGAGAATCTCTTTTTAAAGACGAATACCTCGCTATTCGCTTTTATCAGGCGGTTCTCACCGTTAACCGCGCGAAAAAGGTGAAATTCCTCGCGCATTTCAACCATTAGTAAGAGGATTTTGTACATTACTTGAAGGAGTTGGAATTTGATCCATTACTTTATATCAAATTCCATTCAGTTAGATATTGAGGAATCCATATTCGACCTGTTATGAATCAAAAAAATATTTTCTAATAAACGTTCATCACCTAAAACTATAGCCATTCGATGAGAAAGTGAAATGTTCCAGATAAAAGAGTATTAGAACAACTGCTTACCGCTCAAATACTTATCCGAAACGAATTGCAATAATATTCTGATAATTCCCAAAATAATATAAGTGACTACTCCTGCAGTAAGACCGCTGGCAATTCCATCAGTCCCTAAGCCGTCATATAAATTATGAATAAAGCCATACACTCCTGAGCTAATACTTAAATAAAGTGTCGATTTAGAAATAATCTTATGACCACTTACTTTTTGTAGCTTTAATAAATGCACAACCAATGCAACAATCAGCCAGGAAATGATACAGACGATAAGAAAGCCCCAATCATCCCTCCCGTTTAGAATATCCTCATATCTTCCGGCATGTAAAGAACTTATGGATATGACAACAATCAAAAATATTGCGCCTATCACTACCCTAATCGTATCCATGATACTAACTGCTTAAAATGCCAGGATTATAACAAAAGAGTTGGTTTTCTATATCACATTACTCAAATAAAACTCGCAAACCACTCAATTAAATCTTTGGTATTGCCCAAACCTTTAAGGCGGCGATCGACGGCATCCTGATTACCCCAAACCACTTCTACCCAATCCCCCCTTTCTACCTGGGATTTAATATCATTACAATAAAGCCCTTTATCACGTTGAACATAAAAGCCGTAGGTACGACAAGCCACCGGACGATGATCGTAAACCAGACAGGCTCCCGCCGACTGCTCAAGCATTGGGCAAACGATAGGACTTGCCGACTGATTTGCCAATGCGGCAACGCTTTGGCTTATTTCCAAAAGCTGTTGTGCAGGCAAGGCTGCCAATCCGTTACGAAGTAAATCCCATTCCATCGAAGTAAGTCGAGGAACTTCGGCGAGCCGTCGGCAACAGTTGTCGCAACCCAAGCGGCATAACCAATCAGGATTATCTGCACGAATAGCGTTTACTCGCGTTTCAATATCTTCATGGAGCTGTGTCAACAAGTTCATTTCATATCCAGTTATTAAGAGCACTATTCAAATTTATATTTTAAAAATGGTAAGATGAAGCTGAAATACCTTCAGGCACTATTATGGACATTTATGAAGAACATTCCAGAAAAATACAGAAAACCACCTAAGTTCTTTTTATTAGCCTGTGGCGTAATCACTATTTATAGCTTATTTGGATTTACTCTCATTCCATTACTTTTAAAATGGAAGTTGCCTGAATTAATTCAACAAGAAACTGGCAGGCATATAAAGCTAGAAAACGTCCAATTGAACCCTTTCTTACTGTCTGCTAACCTTAAAGGATTTGAAATACAAGAACATAATAGCCAAGTCTTTGCCTCCTTTGAAAATTTTGATATCGAGATCAATGCGCTGCAATCGCTTAAACAATCAGCTTTGGTCTTCGACAAAGTTTGGCTAAATAAACTGTTTATACATATCGCTAAACAAAAAGACGGGGGGTTCAATTTTAACGATCTAGTCAAATCCAAAAAAGCTGAAAAACAACCCAATGAACCAAACAAGCTCTTTCCCTTGGTTATTTCAAAGTTATCCCTGACAGAAGGAAAACTAATATTTGAAGATCCGTTTTTAGCTAAGCCTGTAAAAGAAGACATACTTCCGGTTAATCTCGAAATCGAACATTTCAGCACCCACGCTGATCAGAAATCCCGGGGTACATTCTCTATGGCGCTTAATTCAGGAGGACAACTGGATTGGAGTGGTGAACTTGGCATTAATCCAATCTATTCTCAAGGAAAAATAAAACTCATCGATTTTAAGCTGGAAAGTCTTTCTGAACTGATATCACAAAATGAATTCCCCTTTGACTTAAAAGGCACCGCGATATTTGAGGCTGATTATGACATGAGTTATATTAAAAACAGCCTGCAATTTAACGCTAATAACACACAAGTCGAATTGCATGACATTAATCTGACCCAACTGAGCCCAAATAATGTTTCGTTTAAAATCCCATCTTTAGTATTTAAATCCAATTACAAAGCCAATTACGTAAATCATTCGCTAGATTTTACAAGCGGCCAAGGCCAACTCGATGTTAAGGGATTCGAATTATATGATAACAAACAACATAAACAGTTGGTCAAAATACCTTCCTTCGCATTACGAGAATTGGACATTAACACCAACAAACAGGACATTGGCATTGATTCATTGGCTGTCGATAATGCAAACATTATTGCTTGGCTAACTCAAGAGGGTCTCATTAATTACCAACCCCTATTTTTCAGCCCCACTTCAATTGAGCCCACTCATTCTACGCAAGTCCAATCCCAGTTGCCTGAACCTATAAAAGCGCCCTGGATAATTCATGTTAACAACATAGCTTTAGATAATCTCGGCATAGCATTTGAAGATAAATCTCTTAAGACACCCACATCCTTCAATGTAAAGCCCATCAACTTTAAGCTAAGCAAGTTCAGTACCCAAAAGAATATAAAGTTCCCTTTTCAGCTTAGCATTGGCATCAATAAAACGGGGTTGATCAATCTTGATGGTGATACTGTTATTGAACCATTGAATATCCAATCAACCATTGATATCAAAACAATTGCCTTAGATGACTTTCAATCCTATGTAGATAAATTCGCCCGACTTGACATCATTGACGGTAATTTGAATATCAATGGTAAAGCATCATTGAGCAGGACTGAAAATAATACGCTGGATATTAAATTTAATGGTGAGAGTGGAATTTCTAATTTAATCACCCGTGACCGGAAACTCTATAAAGACTTAGTCAAATGGAAAGAACTTACCCTAAAAAATATGGATATCGATTTATTATCAAACCGCTATACCGCCAAAGAGCTTGTTATCGATAAACCCTATGCCAGAGTTATCATCAGAAAAGACAAAACGATAAACTTTTCCGATATCTTCGTTAATGATGATAGCCAATCAGAAAGATCTGTTAAAACAAGCGCTGTCAAACCAGATAGTGAACAACCTAAACCTTATTTCAAACTTGATAAATTTCAGTTGACAGATGGCTCTTCTGATTTTGCCGACCTATCTCTAGTGCTGCCTTTTGCTGCAGAAATTCAAAACTTGAATGGAAGCGCCAGCGGCATTACTTCGGATCAAAAATCTGAAATAACAATAGGTTTAAAAGGAAACACTTACGACTTTTCACCGGTTGACATCAAGGGTTCTATCAGTCCCTATCGGGGCAATTACAATGTCGAAATGAATTTCCAAGGCATGTCTATGCCTTTTATATCTCCTTATATGGCCCAGTTTGCTGGTTATAAAATCGAAAAGGGCAAATTGAACTTAGGACTAGAATATAAGGTAGTTGATAAAAATTTAACTGCTTCCAATCATATTTTGATGGATCAATTTGAACTGGGTGAAAAGGTGGAAAACCCCAATGCAGTTTCATTACCTCTTGAACTCGCTATTGCACTGTTAAAAGATTCGAATGGCAAAATAAAAATTGATTTCCCCATTACTGGAAGCCTGGAAAATCCGGAGTTTAGTATTGGCAACCTTATTGGCGATGCCTTACTGAATCTCCTATCCAAAATTATCACTTCGCCTTTTAGCTCAATAGTATCGATGATAGGTAGCGAAGAAGACTTGAGCACCGTCAGCTTTTCTGCCGGTGATGCAACATTAAATCAGCAAGAAATGAATGAACTCGATAGTTTAGCCAAAGCCTTAAAAGATCGGCCTGACTTAAGTCTGGAAATTAAAGGTGCCGCTTATCAGGAACTGGATTGGCCAGCCATGTTAGAGGTTGCAGTAATGGATCAACTAAAAAAATCAAAAGCGGCTGAACTTAATAAGAATGGCAAAAAAATAACCCGAGCTGAATACATTGACCTTTCAGTTGATGATTACATACGCTTATTGGCGAAAGAGTTATCGGAAAAATTCCCCGCCCTAACAGAGCAATCACTTTTAGGTACGCCAAAATTGATTGCTCCCAAAGAAGGTGATATTTATGAAATTGCAAAACAGAAGCTTTTTTCTACCCTTAAACCCGATCAGGAGCGACTCAAGCACCTCGCCGCAGATCGAGCACAAACTGTCGCTCAATTTATTGTTCAGAAGGGGGGCATTGAAAATGATCGGGTATTTCTTCTTGATACAGTGATTGATCCTGACAGAGGCAAAAAAGAGATTGTTAGCCTATTGTCTCTGAAAACAACCCATTAAATTGAACGGTCTTCCCGCTTTTGTCTAACAGTTGGCTTGTTCTGTGTTAACCTAATTTTAATGTAGCGGATTTATGTTTTTATTTAATTCTGAAAAAGTTGTATGACCATTATCATTCTTGCTTTTTTGATTCTTATCAGCGGTGTTCTCGTCATGTCAGAAATGTCGATTGTAACAGCACGCAAGACGCGATTGCAGCAATGGAGCGAGAGGGGGCGCAAAGGTGCAGACAGGGCCCTCGCTCTTGCCAACAAACCAGCAAATTTTCTTTCTACTGTACAATTTGGCATCACGATTATTTCAATCCTCTGCGGCGCAATGGGCGAGTCCACCTTGTCTGAGCAAGTTGCTGATGAACTATCAAATATAACGTGGCTCAAGCCATACGCAGACCGATTAGCATTCTGGGTCCCAGTAACGGGAATAGCTATTTTCTCATTGATTCTCGGTGAATTAGTGCCCAAGCGCTTAGCACTTTTAAATCCAGAAGCTATCGCCAGTGCCATAGCACGCCCTATGGAGATTATTTCAGTTGTCGCATTTCCAATAGTAAGATTAACCAGTTTCGTCACTGATAGGGTACTTTGGCTCATCGGAGTCAGAACACCATTACACCCACCCATCACTGAAGAAGAAATCAACATACTCATGCAGCAAGGAGCCGAAGCAGGTGTGTTCGAAAAACACGAACAGGCGCTGGTCTCTCGTATTTTCAGACTAGATGATCAACCGATTAAAAGTATCATGACGCCTAGGGGTGACATTGTATACTTCGATCTAACCGACTCATTCGAAACTAATCGCCAAAAACTTTTGAACAGCGGCCACTCGCGTTTCCTAATCTGCAAAAATGGGCTTAGTGAAACTATAGGTGTACTCCGAGCAAAATCAGTATTGGACGCCTTACTTCAGGGTGAATCTTTTGACTTCACTAGCGATGCAGTCAAGCCACTTTATGTGCCGGAAACCCTTAAGTTGATGGAACTACTAGAAGCATTTAAAAAACACCGTCAACATCTTGCTTTGGTGATTGATGAATACGGGGAGACGCAAGGTCTGGTAACAATAAACAATGTAATGGAATTATTGGTTGGTGATGTTGCCACCGTCGAAGACGAGTCACAACCAGAAATTGTCCAAAGAGAAGACGGATCATGGTTGGTAGATGGCAACATTCCAATTGAACGATTTAGAGAAGCAATGAAATTCGAATCCAAGCTACCTGGGGAGGATATTCAGGCCTACCGAACGCTGGGTGGTTTTGCAATGATGTGTTTAGGATGCGTACCAAAGATCGAAGATCAGTTCGTTAGTGGCAACCTTCGATTTGAGGTCGTTGATATGGACCAAAATCGTGTAGATAAACTTATCGTCTCCAAAATCGAAAAAAATTAATAGGCCGAAAACACTCCCACACCTTAGACTGTTTTAATACCATTTATTGGAATTTCTCCGGAATATAACTGTTTGGCAAAGTCAGGAATCAATTGCTTTATATTCCTTTCATAACTGTTTTCCCATACTTCTTTGAGTTTATCCCTTGCCACTTCATTGATATATACTGTGCCTGTAGGCTCAATTAGCACCATGGCGGTGTCTTCATTACCTGTTATATCATTTTTATGTGTAGTAAGAGCGAACAGGTAGTCATCTTTATCTGCAATCAGACTTTCTAATAATTCATCCATTAGCTCTTCAAACTCGTACTCGAATAAAGCCTGCTCCATTTTTCCTTCATTGAGTAAGGCGTTTTCTAATACTTTTTTAAGCTCTCTTACCGTTATTTTCATAATGTTAAATCTAGTTAATTCGTTTTATGTATAAGCAATCGCTAGTTTTAATCAGTAAGGTTTTGACCTGTCCAATACGGAATAACTTTCGAAATACAGCAACATTGAAATTCAAGGAATATCGTTAATCAAACTACTTATACTGAACAAACCATTTATGAAAAAAACAAGATTGCCCTAATTTACCCACTCAACAAACCGCAATTCATCCGGAATTTTATGATGATTTTGAAAATTAATGGAGCCAATGACGAGATTCGAACTCGTGACCTATTCATTACGAATGAATTGCTCTACCAACTGAGCTACATCGGCTTTCTGCTTTGAGCTAAGTACTTTTTTGATCGATTCTTTTTAAAGTAGTATAGTTGCAGCCATAACCGTAGTGATAACAATTGAAACGTCCAACACTAACAAAAGCACTAATTATTTTATCAAGCAATTTTCTTTTAGTACGCTGCAATTCCGCACCGCATTTAGGACATGTATTACTCATATTAAAGTTAAGTCCTGTTATCATTATAACAATCAATAATGTAAACTCTATCTAAAAATTGTGAAAATATTGTGAAAACATAAGGTTTAGATTATTTTTTATGACGCACTTAACTACCTTAGTGTATTTATAATCAGGGATACTGCAAACAAGGCTTGGCGTGTAGTAAATTCATACATAACCACAATTGGTGGAAACTACGCTGCCTTTAACAATAATAGAGATACCCTTATGGGAAAGACGTTGATAGCTAAAGCAACGCAGTTTAGAGTAGATAAAATGGTTTGTAGCTAACCAGTTTCTGTTTGCTCCTGACGCATTTCTATCTGTTGCAAACAGAAGAACGTCAAGCACTAAACAACCACCAGCTAAAGCTGGTGGGTTTGAATTGCGGACTGGAAGTCCGGATACGCGTCGACTTAACGACGCGTCTTATGGAGGTTCCATCTTAAAT
>Ga0194062_1000411_pt1 | contig 17945 bp, 12 predicted proteins | sample SepL2225m_MetaG_FD_155481 | JGI IMG/M metagenome (GOLD analysis project Ga0194062, IMG submission 155481) | Anoxic zone freshwater microbial communities from boreal shield lake in IISD Experimental Lakes Area, Ontario, Canada - Sep2016-L224-25m | ecosystem: Environmental > Aquatic > Freshwater >... | reverse complement strand
TTGTTGTATAGTATAGACAATTGAGAATGAAAGCGAGGGATTTGCGATGGAAAAGGAACGGGTTGTCACGCAAGACAAAATAAAGGCGACATCATTGTTGGTGGTTTCTCTGTTGTTTGGCATATGGCTGAGAGAAGTACTGGTTGGAAATGGGTTTGGGCTTTCTGTATTGATCACGGTGATTGTGTATTACGCGATTGTGTTCTGGTATTTTGATTTCAACCTTTCTGCGCTGAATCCGAAAGCTGCAATCCTTTGCGTACCAATCGTTTTTCTAGCTGCAGGATTCTTATTGCATCCGAATGGGGTAGGTCAATTCTTTGCCATTCCTACGTTGCTCGGACTGGTCATTCTACAGACGATTTTTCTTTTTGATCGGACTTCGAAAAACTTCTTGTCCGTGCGCTATGTACCGATGATGTTTCGAAAAGTCTTCAATGGATCCGTCAATGGGATTGAGCGGCTTTTCATACAAATGAAGCAGACTAAGAATAAGAAAGCCTCCAGTCAAGTAAAATATATTCTGATTGGATTGGTCATCGCGCTGCCACTCGTGGCGATTTTAATCGCGCTTTTTTCTCGTGCGGATCAAGGTTATGCGGACGCCATCACGCATTTGCTTCGATATTTTAACATCAATTTGTCAAATATTTTTCTGGATCTCTTTTTCTGTGGTTTTTTCGGATTTCCCCTTGCGGCCTGTCTGGTTGGGCTGAAATACATTCCAGAAAAGGCGCCAGTGACGTTTGAAAAACCGCTTCACCTCAATGTGACAATCCTCGCAACGGTGCTGATTTCCTTACTGCTGGTAGCCCTGTCATTTATAGCGGTTCAATTTCAATCCTTGTTTTTCCCGGCGGGGGCGACGCTATTTAGCCGCGCAAGTACTGCGATTGATGGGTTTGCGCAGATTACGTTTGCGTCAGCACTCTTGTTTGCCGCAATCACTCCCGTGTTTTTATTGGCGGAAAAGCGACTTGGCAAATTGCCAAACAGCATGCGCGCCCTCATTGTGTTGCTTAGTTTGAGCAATCTCGCCATTCTGTATTCCGCAGTTTATCGTATGAGTAACTACATTGCGGACGGCGGTCTTTCGGTCAAACGATTTTTGACCATGTGGCTGATGGCGCTCATCGCGGTGGCGCTCGTTGGGGTGCTTGTAAAATGTTTTGTGCCGCGTTTGGGACTGATTCAATTTTTTGCAGTTACAGCGATTTTGGGTGTTTGTTTCCTCAACATCATCAATGTGGACCGCACGGTGGCCCAATTCAACATCAGTAAGTATATCTCGGCGCAGGGCACATATAAAATTGATTTAAAACAACTTGGCTACTTAAATAATTCCATTCTGCCCGACTTGCGCATCTTGGATGCAAATATGCCAAGTGGAAAAGATAAGGTGTATTTGCAACGCATGATCGATGAGAGGCAAAGGCAGCAAAGAACTACGGAAATAACGATATTGAACTATACTTTGAACTGGTGAAATCAGGGAGCCCTGAAGAAAGGAAGGAATGTAGGATGAAGAATAATTTATTAAGTAGAATCATGGAGAAATTGAGCCTAGTCATTTTGATACTAGGGATCCTCACCACGGCAACGCTGCCACTTGGGTTTCGATGGTTGCTCACGATTTGGGAAGGCCACGTCGAAGAATGGCTCTTTCGCAATGGGCTGATCGTGCTCTATCCCGTAGGAATTCTTTCCGTCATCGCGGTGTGGAACATGTATGTGTTGATGCGCAATGTCAATCAACAGCAGCCGTTTATCATGGATAATGCAAAACGCATTAAACGCATCGCTGCGCTTTGTGTTGCGGAAGCAATCCTCTTCTTTGTCGCGATTTTCATGCTGCAGTCTCCGACCATGATGATTGTTTCGATCGCGGTTGCAGTATTTTCATGCTATTTATTTGTGATGGGGAAATTATTCAAACAAGCGGTTCTATACAAAGAAGAAAATGACCTGACGGTCTAGAGGGGGGATTAAGATGTCGATTATTGTAAACATAGATATTATGATGGCAAGGCGCAAGATGAGCGCAACGGAACTGTCGGAACGCATCGGTATCACCCCGGCAAATCTTTCTATCCTGAAGAACGATAAGGCGAAGGCGGTCCGCTTCTCTACGCTAGAAGCGCTTTGCAAGGCGCTGGACTGCCAACCTGGAGACCTACTTGAGTATAAGGACTAATTACTGGAAGTAGTTGACTGTTTCGCCGTAATCATCGGTTGCTGTTCCGATGTTTGCAAAGACAAGCTCCGTATCAGAGCCGTCAACAATACCGTCCAAATTGAGATCATATTCGTGCATGTAATTTAAGTCACCATAGGAAGAACCTAAGTAGGTAAAGAGGGTTTCTGAATCTGAGCCATCGATTATGCCATCTCCAGAAATATCACCCGCTAAGATTGACTTATCCCCTAAATCCAAGGATTCATCTGACAACGTGACAGAAATGTAGCGAGATAAATAGCCAATTCGTGAAACTGCCAAGACATAGTTCCCGGCTGGTAACGGTGGTAATATTGCTGATTTAGAAGTTGTATTGATGGAGGCAGAGACGATATAGTCTGTTGCTAAGTATGAAGTCTTCGCAAGGACTGTGGTCTTCCCAAATTCATTCATATTTTCATCGTAAATGGGATCGCCAGTTATCACCATACTCGCTGTCGTGAGGCAATCAATGGAAATGGAATAACGCGTAGGAGTCGGGACTGGAGTTGGCGTCGGTGTCGGTGTTGGAGTTGGAATCGGTGTCGGTGTCGAAACTGGCGTTGGCGTTGCCGCGTTTACGCCATCTACAATCGCTTGTAATGCCGATTCACTACTGATATCAGTTGGATTCGAAAGTGCAATGGCAGACTGATAACGTGACAGATTCGATTCTGTGGCGTTGATGATTCCAAGATTCGTCATTTGAGCAATGGTGAGTGCACTTGCGTTGTGCGTAGTGGTGTACCCCTTGATGAGTGAGATTGCTTGATTCAGTTGGGAGACTTTTGCCTCTGCATCCACGAAGGTACCGTAATTGGTGACTAAGGATTTGCTGGAACTGGAAAGACTATTGTACGATATTCGAATCTCGTCGATAAGTGGTTTATAAAGTAGAGAGAGGCGAGGCGTAGCGGTCAGCGCGCCGGATGTATTGTAATTGATGGAAAATACGCCGACACTTTCATATTTTCCGTCCTGTCCTTTTAATCGAAGACTAATCGTCTTAATACTGGACATGCTTGGAGAACTACCTAATAACGGGATGAACTGGTTCAAATCTAGGCTAATTCTCTGAAAGCCTGGGCGATTTTCGATGTATAAGCTATCGATATATTTGTAATAATAGCTATTCGATGTGGTCGCTAAATCCACACGAAAACTGCGGATGCTGAGCAGCGGATTGGGTTCGTAAAACCACAGCAGGAGCTCTACCTTCGTGAGCCGTGATAAATCCAACGCCTGCGCATACGTCTTGCCAAATACGGTTGGTACCGTGCCGCCACCCGTCGTAGAGGTGATTTTGATAGGACTCGCACCAAGATAATTGACCGACGTGTCCCGTATGAGAGGATTTGCATTTGTGGTAGTGTTGAACTCACTAAAATCAGCACTTATTAATGGAATTCCAGCATAATTCGTCGGTAGGACATCGATTTGAGCCACGATTTGTGCGATTGTCAGGTTTGCGATTACTGCCTCCGCGGTCTGTAGCACCGAATAATTTGAAATTTGAGGTTTTAAGTCATTGGGTAATGCGTCATATTGCGCGCGCGCAAACGTAACCGTTGGCTTGTCTGCCAACGTAATTGAAGCATCCTCTGGGATTGCCAGAATGGAGGCTAAAACAGCATCGACCGCAATGTTTTCGAGCAACGAGATTTTTGCTTCCAAATTCAAAAGCTTATCATAGTTCGTCACGCCAAGTTGTTGGGTCGGCGTCAATAAATCATAGTTTGTCCTTGCCGTCGTGATGGCAGCCTTATCAGAAAGGGAGAGCAACGCAAGAGTGGGGAGGGCATCAATTTCAGTGATGGTTTTCTGTAAGGCTTCTTCTTGCAATTGCGTGATTTTTGCCTCGGCATCCGTCAAAACGGCATAGTTTGTTACAAGTGCTTTCTGTGCAGGGTCCAACGCGTTATAAGCGGTGCGGGCTGCAGCAACCGCGGTCTTGGAGGCAAGTTTGAGTGCCGTTGTGCCGTCCTGCAGTTCCTGATACCATTGGCTCATAGTGCAGACTTCGACACCCGTATCCTTGAGATATTGCGCGACTTGCGTCAACATCGAGACTTTGGTTTTGATGGTGTTGGTTACATCCCCTGGTGTGTTCATTTGGCTATCTAGAGAAACACGGTGCATCATGATAGCCAACGTCTGCCCACCGGCAATGACATTGTCGATGAATGGCTTGATGTCGTTCGAGGACGGCGTCGACGAGGGGGTAGCTTCATTAAAAGTTGTATTTGGGCCGATATAATGTTGCATGAGTTTATACACATCCGTTGGCGGCGTATTAATATTGCCGATCCGCGTCGTTCTCGCAGAGACCGCCCCGATGTTCTTTAGATAAGGAATTAAATTGTCATCGTAACTGCCATCCGGATAACAGACGAAGCGTGCACTTCGCGTATAGCCGTTTGCCAACAAATACTCTTGACAAATTCGAAAACTATTTCCCATAGAGGGGGCATCCGCACCGGGCGTAATGAGATAATTCTCGTGTTTTTGGCTATGGTTCGAAACATCCCAGCCAGCATTGTAAAGAAGATCAAGCGTGGGCTTTCGCATGTAATTTGGGTCGTTGCTTTGCGCAAAATCACTCACGACATAAGTCACGCCTTTGAACCCTTGCGCCTCTAGGATTGGGAAGGCATTGTCGTAATTGTCCTGCCAGCCATCGTCAAACGTCAGAATGACCTTTGCCTTGGAACGCGCATTGTAGGTGACGTCGAAGACGCCAAGACTCTCGACCATGCCGGTGTTGCCCGCGATGCGAATATTGAATTTCGTGATGTTTGTGATATCCGGATTGCCATATTTCTTAAACTGTGAAAAGTTGTAGCGGATGCGGCTTGCGCCGGGGTAGCCCTTCCACGAGGAGGTATCAACATAGAGGTAAAAAAAGTTATTTGCATTGGTGGTGAGATCGATGCGGACATCTTTGAGTTTGGTTTCTGGGAGCGTCTCGTAGAACCAAAGAAGGAGCTCAATATTGGTCAAGGCGGATAGATTCTTTGGTTGTGCAAAAACTTTCCCGAATTCTGTAGGAGTGGCGTATCCGCCCGTTGCGGAGGTGACCTTGACGGGATGCTTGCCTTCAAAAGTGACGTTGGTATCGTCAAACACAGAAGCGGTATTGAGGGTCGCATTGATTTCACTCGCGCTTCCTTTCATTAACGGTAAGCCCAAATACTCCGTTGGTAGCCCTTTGATTTGGGCAATGACGTCGCTTGCATTCGGCGTATCAGCGGAAACGGGGTAGGCAGACGAAAAAAGCGTGTTAACAAGAAACACGAAAACCATGAGCATGCGCACTATGCGCGGTGAAACTTTTTTCCAATCGTACATTCTAACCTCCATGCGATTCGACTTGACTCGGCTCTCGGAATACCTATATTATATCATTAAATCCGCAATTCGCAACGTGGACGGTGTATAATGGCCTTATAGTATTAAAAGGAAAGAGAGAGTTTATGAAGATTGGATATGCTTGTCTGACCATTGGGGTTCCGCAAACACAACAAAAAAGTTGTATCCAAAAGAATGCAACGGAGGCGCATCTCAAAGCCTTAATTGCTTGGAATTTAAGTGCCTTGGAGCACATCATCGAATACAACATCCAAAATCAAATTAAACTTTTTCGCATCAGTTCCGATCTGATTCCCTTCGGTTCGAGTCCAGTCAATCAGGTGCCGTGGTGGGACGCGTTTGCGGAAGATTTTGCGCGGATTGGCAAGAAAATCAGGGATGCAGGGATGCGTGTTTCAATGCACCCCGGGCAGTATACGGTGATAAACTCTCCGCGGGAGGATGTCGTTTCGCGCGCGAAAGAAGATTTGAGATACCATACAACCGTGTTGGACTGCTTAGGCGTCGATGCAAGTCACAAGATTGTCCTGCATATTGGTGGTGTTTATGGGGACAAAGCGCTTGCGATTAAGCGGTTTGAAGAGCAATATCTGGCGTTGCCAACACAAATCAAGCGGCGTCTTGTGATTGAAAATGACGATAAGTCGTATGGCATCGCTGAAGTGCTGGGAATCGGAAAACGGTTGGGGATTCCCGTGGTGTTTGACAACTTGCACCACGCCATTCTTACAAGCGCGTCGGATCGATCAGAAGCAGAGTGGATTCAGGCGTGTCGCGAAACATGGGGCACAGCAGATGGCGTGCAAAAAATTCATTACGCGCAGCAAGACCCGATGAAACACCCTGGGGCCCATGCCAAGACCATTCGTGTACAAGAATTCATTGATTTTCACGCGCGCATCGCACGCAAAGACTTAGATATCATGCTTGAGGTGAAGGATAAAAATCTTTCCGCGGTCAAGTGCATCCTGAGCACGACTGGACCACAAAATATCACGAGGCTCGAGGCAGAGTGGGCACGATATAAATATCTCGTCTTGGAACGAGCCCATGCCGTGTATGCCAAAATTAGAAAACTACTCAAAAATAAACAGGAATATCCTGTCATTTCATTTTATCATATGGTAGAATTAGCATTAGAAAATGAAATAAAATTAGGCGGTGCCATCAACGCAGCGCAACACGTTTGGGGCTATTTTAGCGCGTTTGCCACTGAAAAGGAACGTGCTGGCTATCATCAAAGACTAGAAAAATTGGAGCAAGGCACTGGAACGGTGCGCGCTTTGAAGCAGTATCTTTGGAAGTTGGCAGTACAATACGAGCAAACATACCTTTTGCAATCGTACTATTTTTTGTAGAACAATTGTTGAAAATAAACGAGTGAGAGAATCGGGAGATGAGAGATGGAACTTTACAACATTTTTGAAGTGATTGCTGGCATCATCGCTTGTATTTTGATTTTTTACCGCCGCCCATTTCTAAATAAAACGATTGAGACTGGACACGAACAGACGGTTTCAGTCATCATCCCTGCACGCAATGAAGCCATGAATCTGCAACATTTGCTTGCAGATTTAAAGGCACAAACGCGTCAAGTCGACCAAATTATCTGCGTGGACGACTTTTCCGATGACGACACGACGGGTATAGTAACTTCATTCGGCGCAACGCTCGTGAGGAGTACGGAAATACCACACGGTTGGACTGGGAAATCGTGGGCCTGTGAGAGCGGGGCGAAAGTCGCGACAGGGGCCTTGTTGTTGTTTCTTGACGCGGATGTACGGCTCCATCCGGATGCAGTAGCAAAGTTAGAAAACACATATCAACGCAATCAATGTACCATTTCGGTAAAACCGTTTCACACTGTGAAACGCTGGTACGAGCAGTTTTCGTTTTTCTTTAATCTGATTCAAATCGCCGCAAACGGCCTTGGCTGGCCTTTCAGAGAAAACTACATTGGCCTTTTTGGGCCAGTTATTTTGATTTCAAAAGAGGCATATCGAAAAATTGGCGGTCATGCAAGCGTGAAAGGGAGTGTCGTCGAAGACGTCTCATTGGGAGAAGTGCTGAAGGAAAACGGACTCAACTTTCGATTGTTTTTAGGAGGGAATGACATACGATTTCGGATGTATCCCGATGGGGTTTCACAACTAGTGGAGGGATGGACGAAAAACATGATTTCTGGTGCTTTGAAGACCCCGCTCATCATTTTAATGTTATTGATCCTTTGGTTTGGTGCCATCACTTCCGTATTTGTCAATTTGTTGCGTGCCTTGGTTGCATACAATTTCTTCAGCATATTCACTTACCTTGCACTCTATTTGATTGTCCTTGTTCTGCTCTGGTGGGCTTCATTCCGCGTCGGCAACTTTAAACTCACTGCAATCGTTTGTTATCCTATCCTGCTCCTTGCTTGCTTTGTCATTTTCTCAATCTCAATATTGAATCGATTTTTCTTTAAACGTACCATTTGGAAAGGGCGAACAATTCGCCTTGGGGGTGCCGACTGATGCAATTCATCTTTTTGCCAACGGAGATTACTTTAGTGATTTGTTTTATTTTGTGGCCGGTTTTTCAATTTGCGGCAGCCTACCTATGTTTGAAAATCAACGACCGATTTTTTCAGCACGATACCTTTATTTTTAGAAGTGCAGCATGGGAAAAGCGCGGGAAGATCTATGATCAACTCTTTAGAATTCGGCGATGGAAGCGCTTCCTCCCAGACGGCGCGGCACTCTTCAAGAATGGGTTTCGGAAGAAGCATCTTGCATCCTTGTCGCGAGACTATCTCGCACAGTATCTCATTGAGTCATGTCGCGCTGAACTGGGACATTGGGTGGCAATTCTGCCCTTTTGGGTATTTGGATTCTTTACACCATTCCCCGTGGTTTTTTACATGCTCGCGTATGCAATCATCATCAACTTGCCATGTATCTTGGCACAACGGTATAATAGACCTAGGTTTTTCGAACTACTGACTAAAACAAAGGAGCGTGGCTGAAATGTTGACAGCAAAGCAGATTATGAACGCACGAAATGAAACGATTGAGCGTCTAGAACAAGCGAGAATCGTGTTGACTGAGGAAGAAAAAGAACGGATCGAAATTGCAGACTTTGGACTTGGGGAACTGGAAAGTACAGGGCTTCAAATCATCACTTACGTGAACACCGATCGTTGCTGCGCAAAAGAACTTGTGCTGTTCCCGCACCAGACCTGCCCGGAACACCGCCATCCTGCAATCGCAGGCGCCCCAGGGAAGGAAGAAACGTTCCGCTGTCGCAGCGGAGAAATCTTTCTCTATGTAGAAGGGGAGGCGACGCAAAATCCACGCGCAAAAGCGCCGAAGGGCCGCGCCGATGCGTATACTGTGTGGCATGAGATTCATTTGTTGCCGGGGCAACAGTATACCTTAGCTCCAAATACGTTACATTGGTTTCAAGCAAGCGCGCATGGGGCAATCGTCTCGGAGTTTTCTACAAAAAGTCTTGATGAAGCAGATATTTTTACGGATCCGCAAATCAGACGTGTGTAATTCTTTATTTATTAATCATTTTTTCGAACTGGTCGCAGTAGTACTGCACGTTTTCAAAAATCGCGCCAGGTGGAATCCGATGGTCAGGGCACGGAATGAAGCCGCCTAAATCAATCATTCTTTTGAGGCGCTCGATTTCCATGTCAATGGCCTTGTAATCTCCGGCGAAAACATTTTTATTCATGCCACCGACGCCGCGGATTGCTTTGCCGTATTGTTCGCGCCAAGGGGTAATGCTTGCTTCCCAAGTGCCAACTTCAATCGGAAACATCGTGTTGACGCCGTTTTCGAGCCAAGTCGGAATTAAACTATCAATCTTTCCGTCGCAATCAAGGGATACGATATCAATGCCGTATGAGTTTAGCAAATCCGTGACCTTCTTATAGTGCGGTCCAACCAACTCATCAAAGATGACTGGCGATACAAGCGGGCCATTTTTAAAACAAATATCTTCCCAGAAATGCGCGTAATCGAACTTTGCGCCAGATTCAAGAACCGCTTTGACAATTTCGTAGGAAAGTTTGCCAAAGGTATCGATGACTTCTTTGTATAAGTCTTCATCGTCGGCATACAGATAGCTCAGGTGTTCTACGCCAAGCAAGTCGCGGATGGCACCAAACAATGAACCACAGTAAATATTTTGTGGGATGGTCCTTTTTGAATCATCTTTGAAGGTCTCAAGCCATTCCCAGTTGATGCGGTCGCGGGAGAATTTCAGCTTATCAACATAGAGGGTTTCCCACGCAGTGCGATCCGTCAAGGTCGTTCCGATATCAGACGGGATAGAGGAAACACCAGGTTTTTCGAGCACGATCAGACCACTCCAGTCACGCACGATGAGATGCCCATTCTCTTTTGTCTCTAGAATTTCTCGTTTGAAGCCGGGGAACAAGCTAACATTATTATCGAACCCGCCACCCCAGTGGAAATCAAAACCTAGTTTTTTAGTAACTTCAGCCGTTTCATCTCCGTTGTAATTTGACTCTTTTGCGCCTGGGGTCAGATGCCCTTCCGCAATCCATTTGTCGATGGTCTCGTCCCAAAATCCAAAAGCCACAATTGGCATACGGTCATATTTTTCATAATGTAAAATTGCTTTGACGTTTTCACGAATATTCATTTCACAGGCCTCCTATTGATTTCTTACAATGTTGTATATTATAATATGTCTATTCATCAAAGGGAATATCAATAATTGCCAAAAAATACGCAATTGTTGCGATTGAAGAGGAGTGCTTGCAATTTTACGCACATCGCGGGATGCAAAATCAATAAAGAAGAGCTTTGCCCATTCGGCACTTCAGATGTCCAAGCAGATGCCATTTCTTTTGGAAGCATGCGGGCATTTTACCTGTGTTGACAGTTATTTTACAGAACGAAGCAAATTGAAGAGTTTGTTGTTAATCTATACGATTGCTGGGAAGGGCTTGTTGCGCTATCGCAACGTTGAGGTGGAACTCGTGGCCAATTCTTGTGTTTTTATCGATTGTATGGAATACCATTTTTATAAAACTGTAAAGGATTGCAATTGGGAGTTTTATTATTTCCATATGAATGGAATCTGCGCAAAGAATTATTTTGAACTCTTCAATGAGAAGACTTTGACGGTTGTCTCACTCCAGAGTAGCACGGGAGCAAAGGAGATGATGCGCGAGATGTTCGATCTCAGCTTGAAAAATTCTGAACTCGTGGATCTCAAACTCAGCCTTAGGATATCGGAACTATTGACCTTGATGATTGAGGAAAAGCAAAGTGATCGCAAGACGCAACGCACGCTTCACAAAGCAGACATTGAACGTGCACGGGCCTTCATTGATGCGCAGTTCAGTCAGGCCTTAGATATCGCAACCATTGCGAAAAGCGTGAGTATCAGTAAATATTACTTTATCAAATTATTCAAGGAATTGCTGGGACAGACCCCTTATGATTACTTGACTGAGGTCAGAATCAATACGTCGAAACGACTTCTTTTTGAATCAGAAATGAGTATGAGCGAAGTTGCAAAAGAAGTTGGGTATCAAGACCAAAATAACTTTATCAAATTATTCAAAAAGCGAACAGGGATGACTCCACTGAAGTTCCGCACTAAGGCAAGAGCGCAATTATGAAAATCACATGAATAACATGTGATTTTACTTTTTAAGTGCAACGGTCGATTTTTTGGTAAAAAAACGACTGCTAGAGGGAAGAAAATGCCCTAAAATACCCCTTCAGCGAGGCTTTTTAGCGATATTTTTACCAAAATATAATTTGTTCAAATAAAAAAGTAAAAAAATCACCAGATTTTTTACCAAAAAAAGATAAAACCCGAACTAAAAGTAAAAATGAGGATTTTCTTGACGAAGCGCGTCACGCAAGAGTCTTTATATACGCCAACGACCGCGCGAGGTCTTCGTCCGCGCCACCCGCCTCAATGCTCATTGCACCGTGGTATCCAATCCGTCTGAGGGCGTCAAAGAACACGGCATAATCCTCGCCATCGTCTGGCAGGGGATAGGTTCGGCCGTCAGGACGTGCGATGTGGCAATGAATGAGTTGCGGTCCTGCAGCAAGGATGCCTGCAACGCCCTCGCTTTGACAGCCCATGTGGTACCAGTCAGCCAAAACGCCGACATTGGGACGATCTACTAACTTTGCAAGTGCAAGGCCTTCCGCAACCGTATTGATGATGTTGCAATCGTTTGGTTGGAGCGGTTCAATGGCGATTTGAATGCCATATTTCGCTGCATAGCGTGAAGCAAGTTGAAGGAATTCGACAAGTTGCGTAATTGCTTTTTCCTGTGCCCATCCGTCAGGCACTTGTCGCGCACCACCGCTACCAAACACCTGTATCTTTGTGCCAAACGTGGAAACACGATCAAAACAGGTGGAAAGGTAGGCTTCAACCGCCTGCAGATCAACTTCAGGGCCTGTGAGTCGCAAAGAGCCAGGCAAAAATAAACAAGCAGCATCCGCTTGGATGTTTGCCTGTGCGAGCGCATCTTCCATCTCTGCGTAGCGATTCGTGTCGGCTTCGATGACAGTCGTCAGATAAACTTCCACATAATCAAACCCTGCTTCTGCTAACATCTTCGCCTTTGTGGCATCGGTACAAACACCAAATTTCATTTTGTGCCTCCTAAAATCTTAATATATACAACTTTTATCTCCTTGTTGTCACGCTGATCTCCGTCGGGATAATACCGTCAAAGAAGAATTGGCCATTTTTGATCCCCGCCGAGTTGACTTTAAGACCTGGAACAACTTTATAAAAACGATCGAGATATGCGCAAAACGCCTTCAAGTTGGCGCCCGATCTATATTCGTTCGGCAATGAAATCACACCCGATTCAAACACCTTAGGTACCATGCTGATTTTGTTATTCGTAATGGAAAACATGCCTTCCGTATATAGGTTGATTTTATCAGGAAGAGGGACAGGAATTCTTCCCGCGACATCTGCAAAGAGTTCTTCCTTCATTTTTTTGATATTTGCACTAGAACTTGTCACAAGGGAACCATCTGGATTGATTTTGAGTTGTATTTTTGTGAACCACCAAAATTCAGGCGCAATCTCATTGAAAAAGGCCGTCGCTTCTGCTGGCGTGAGTTGGAAGGATTTGTGTTTGAATTTTGAAAATTTAAAATTGAATTTTTTATAAGACAACCCGTTTGTACGCGTCGAATCAGAAATGGTTGATCTTGCTCTTGCGGTTGCGCCGCCAGAGAAGATTGGCTGATTGTCAAAGGTTTCGCCGTTTCCTAGGTCTGCTTTGATATGAATACCCGCCTTCCGGACGGCATTGTTAAAGTCTGCCTGCGTGTACTTTACCCCCAGGTCTTTTGGCGGGAACCACATGATAGAGCCAAGGACGTAGACAAGTCCACCAATGATAATCAAAAGAACGGAAATGAAAATGAGTAGACCGATTGGTTTCTTTTTCTTGTATTGCGGTTGATAATTGGATTGCTGCGCAAAACGAGTCGGAGGTTGGTATGGTGGAGGCGCCTGCGTGGTTTGGGGTGGCGGTGCGATTGGCTGTGTAGCTTGTGCTTCCACGTTTTTTGCGCCGCATTCCGTACAGAACACGGTTCCAGATTCCATGTCTTTTCCACAGTTTTGACAGAACATAATGGTCAACTCCTTATCTACTAATTAATGAGATTTTAACTTTCATTTGGACAAGTGTCAAGGGCTCTATTCTTCCAGGGTAAGTTCTACAAAATGTATTTTTCCGTCGTCGATCAACGGAATCGCATTGCCTTCCAGGGTGACCCCGTCAATATGCAAACGTTTCACACCGCGGCAGACTTGATTTGGATTCAACACCTTAATATTGTAATGTGAATTCAAGTACTTATAGGAAATGGAATACTCCTCCCAACGCCTTGGAATACAAGGGTCCATGACAATCGTTTCTTTGTTTTTTTGGAATCCAAGTAGATATTCCAACCCAGCGCGATACACCCAACCCGCTGACCCAGTATACCAAGACCAACCGCCACGTCCGATATGCGGATGTACCGCATAAACATCCGCTGCAATGACATACGGCTCAGCTTTATAGCGGGAGTATTCACGGAGGTTATGAGTATGGTTGATTGGATTGATTAATTCAAACAACTCCATTGCTTTGTCGCCATCCCCGAGTTTTGCAAAAGCGATGATGACCCAAGCTGCGGCATGTGTGTATTGCCCGCCGTTTTCTCTGACACCAGGGACATAGGCCTTGATGTAACCAGGCTCTAGGTCGCTGTGTTCAAATGGCGGGGTTAAAAGTTTGATGATGCCATCTCGTCGGTCAACCAAATAGTCTTCTAAAGAACGCATCGCTTGCCGAACATGGTCGGGATTGCCAGCGCCAGAGAGAATGGACCAGGTTTGCGAAATGGAGTCAATTTTGCATTCCGTATTTTGCATGGAACCCAGCGGGGTGCCGTTGTCGAAATAGGCACGTCGGTACCAGTTGCCATCCCAGGCATTTTTCTCAATGGCATCGATGAGCTTGTTCTTGTGTTTTGTGTATTTTTGAATTTTATCGGTAACATCCATTTTTTCGCAAAGAGGAATAAAAAGATCCAATACGTTGACAAAGAACCAACCAAGCCAAACGCTTTCACCATGCCCTTTGTTGCCGACCGTATTCATGCCATCATTCCAGTCACCAGAGCCCATGAGCGGCAGGCTGTGTACGCCAACTTTTAGGGACTTGTCAATCGCACGGACACAGTGGTCAAAGAGCGAGGCTGTAAAGTCTGATGTCGTTGGGACACCGTATCTTTCATCCATCGCATCGGTCAACAACGAATCTTGAACAAAAGTAACTTGCTCATTTAAGATAGCAAAATCGCCAGTGATACGAATATACTCAGCGGTGACATAGGGTAACCACAACAAATCGTCTGAAAAACGTGTGCGAGTCCCTTTTCCTTTTGGCTCATGCCACCAGTGCTGTACGTCGCCCTCTACAAATTGATGTTTCGCATGCAATAGGATTTGTTTGCGGGTCATTTCTGGCCAGATGTGCGCAATTGCCAAGCTGTCCTGCAATTGGTCTCTAAAACCGAAGGCACCACCTGATTGATAAAATGCAGATCTTGCCCAGATGCGACAAGAGATAATTTGATATTCCAACCATCCATTTAACATTAAATTCAAGGAAACATACGGTGAGTTCACGCGCACCGTGTCGAGTTTCAACTCCCAGAATTTCATAACAGCCCACATTGCCTCTTTGGCATCCTGAATCTTGCGATACTTTTCCGTGTACGCATTGACTTCCTTCTTCGAGTTGCCGGAGCCAAACAGGAACACAACCTCACGATTCTCATTTGGTTTCAATGTCAAATTGACCTGCATGGCTGCACATGGATCACAACCGATGCCTACTTTATCCGAAAGGCCTTCTCGTTTGAGCGCGTCAGGCGAAGTAATGCCGCCAGACCCAAAAAATTCTTTTCGATCGCTCGTGACACAGCGTTGGGTCAAAGAAATGTCAACAAATGCGATGCGATTTGCAAAATCCTCATTATACGGGTTTTCGATGAGGAGGGTACCAGACTCGCTCAGGCTGGTTCTAATGTGCATTGCAGTCTCCTGATCACTCACACCAAGGACAGGACGAATATAGTATGTCAAGGTAAGTGATCGCTTTTTTGACGACGTGTTTTTGAGTCCGAGGATACTGATTTTGACAGAATCATCGATTGGCACAAACTGCACAAGTCGTTGCTCAATGCCATGTGAGTTGTGTTTGAAGGAGGAGTAGCCAAAGCCGTGACGCGCGATGTAGGATTCTTCGTCGCGGATTGGCAGGGCAGTCGGCGTCCAAATCGCACCCGTATCCGTGTCGGAGATGTAAATGATTTCCCCTGGCGTGTCGCTAACAGGGTCATTCGACCAAGGAGACAATTTGTTCTCTCGGCTGTTTTCTGCCCAGGTATAACCGGAACCAGATTCCGAAACGGTAAAACCGAAGTTCGGATTCGCAATGACGTTGACCCATGGGGTTGGGGTATTCTGGCCATTTTCCAGTTTCATGATGTATTCGCGGCCTTCCAAATTGAACCCGCCAATTCCGTTAAAATAGGTGAGGGAAGGTTCGCGGATTTGAGTTCTACGAAACTCCAAAATTTCGTCTGAAAGTTTTTTTCTTGCAGGCAAATCTCTTATAGGGGTCAATGTCATCTGATCTTTCAAACCGCCTGCATCCCCTTTTATTACAATGCGTGCAGAGGAATAGAATAACGTCAAATCCTCTTGTGAAAGTTTCGCCCGATCAATGATAAATACATCTTTCGGACGATTTAGTACGTCTTGGTTTTGGCGAGAGGCCACGATATCTTTGACAAGCGAATGCAATGGCTGATTATAGCTGTCTTCGTCTTCCGTCACAATGACAAGATCGACATTTAAATTCTTAATCCACCAGTACTCGTGTGCTTCCAAAACCTCATTCAAAAATTCACACTCTTCGAGTTTTCCTAAGAGGACTAACACGATTGGCACATCTCCTGAGACACCATAGGCCCACAGAGAAGATTGTCCTTTGCGATTTTGCAGTATGATGTTTTCATCATGTGATTTCTCATGACTGATAAAAAACAATTTTGAAAGCATATTCTGATATAACTCGATTTGTGTTGCGTCAATATTTAAGAAGCGTGTTTCCACTTGGCCTCTTGTGAGTGCCAGCTGAAACGCTTTTTCAATTGCTTCGGAAGTCGCATATTTTCCAACTAAGGATACCACGGATTCGCTGCTTTCACTGATTGATACGACATAGGAAACGGTTGCAGTTTTACCTGGCAGGATTTTGAATCGAAAGTTTGTACACATGATTGGGTCTAAGACAGGGCCGAAGGAATTCGTCAGTGGCTTCCCATGCAGGATGGAGTAAGGTGCACTGGTGTTATTCCCACGTCCAAGAAACTCCATGCGATCCGTCTCATACTGGACCGTTCCAATCATTTCACCTTCAAAGACAATCGAATTAGATACCCAAAGATCTTTATCCGTTTCGGAACGTGAACGGCGATTCGCCAGAATGCATCGTTTTTCCGGATGTAATTCCGTTTTCACAAATAAATTGCTAAACGCAGGGTGCGCCACATCAGATTTCTGAGACGCTAAGACTACTTCGAAGTAACTTGTCAATTCTAACTCCACCGGTGTTTCTCCATGGTTCTTGATGGAAAGCCTGCGGATTTCTACATTGTCGACGGAAGCTACAACCACCTCCGTGGTTGTACTGATCTCTCCATCGGTACGCCGGTAGATTGCTTTATCTACAGTAAAGACAACCTCGAATTTTTTCGGGACTTCATTGAGAGGTGCTGCTGTCGCACTCCAAAAGTCATTGGTTTCCACGTTGCGGAGATAGAAAAACATACCATAAGGATCTAAGGTACTGTCTTCTCTCCACCTTGAGATTGCAACCATTTTGTTCTTGCTAAAGCCAGTACCCTTGTCCGTCAGCATGACAGAGTAATTTCCGTTTGACAAGATATGCACCTTTGGTAAGTCCAAATCCGGCTGAGAGAAGATGCGCATTGGGCTGGTTTCTTTAGAAGCAATGCCTTTGAATGGACGTATTTTTTCTTTCGTCTCTTTCGTAAAGACGAGGTTTGTCGGGACTCTTTCTTGTAACAAGAGACGCGCCGCATTAATCGATGGATCGTAAAAGAAACGTTTTTGCATGGTGTTGTCATTGAGAAAGTTATTGAGCGCCATCAGACTCATCCCTTGGTGATGCGCCATGAAGCTCTTGATGACAGCACGTTTCGTTTCAAACGGCAAGCGTTGTTTTGTGTAATCAGCCGCTTCGTATAGGCCGTATGGACCATCAAGCCCCTCGGCTTTCAGGTATTTGATGTTCTGGTAGGCACCCTCGGGATCGACTAAAAGTGCAAGCATGGTGGAGTATGGTGAGGTTACCGCATCTTCAATCAATCCTCTTTTCAATCCTAACCAAGGCACCCCGATTGCTTTGTATTGATAATCAAGATTAATATCCATAGAATTAAATGCAGATTCCGAAGTCCCCCAAGGCATGTTTCTTTGACGGCCATATTTCTTCTGGCTTTTTATTACAAACGAATAGGTTTCGTCGAGCAGCGTGTTTTTGAAGGATTTCATCAGTAAAAGTGGCATCAAGTATTCAAACATCGTACCTGTCCAAGAGACGAGTCCCTTGTACCCCTCTACGACGGTCAAAGAGCGACCCATGTTGAACCAGTGGGCCGGTGGAATCTCGCCGCGTGCAATTGCAATATAACTCGTCTGTCTCGCTTCGGAGGCGAGCAGATCATAATAAGAATTAACGAGTTTTTCTTCCTCAAGATTATAT
>Ga0194062_1000410_pt1 | contig 18001 bp, 21 predicted proteins | sample SepL2225m_MetaG_FD_155481 | JGI IMG/M metagenome (GOLD analysis project Ga0194062, IMG submission 155481) | Anoxic zone freshwater microbial communities from boreal shield lake in IISD Experimental Lakes Area, Ontario, Canada - Sep2016-L224-25m | ecosystem: Environmental > Aquatic > Freshwater >... | reverse complement strand
AAGTGTATAGCCTCCGCCTGGACCACGAATACCTTTTACCATGTTTGCACGGCGTAGACGTGCAAACAATTGTTCAAGGTAAGACAGGGAGATAGTTTGTCTTGCCGCAATATCCGTTAAAGTAACCGGTTTAATTTGACTATGAAATGCCAAATCAAGCATGGCAGTGACTGCATAACGACCTTTTGTTGTTAAACGCATGAGATTATCCCTCAAAAAATTAAGTATATTAGCATAAATATACTTAACCTAGTTAAATAGTCAACTATTTTTTTTTAGAGTACTCGTATGAATGCTCTTTTCGGTATGTACAGGCAAGATATAGGGGGAGAAGGTGTGTCGCTGGTGGACTATTATTTGTGCTTTTGATTAGCTTGTGACATTCTTAATATTCCTCTTAGAATGTCCAGTTCCTTGACATCTAAATGGACTCGATTATAAACTCGTCGTAATCGGCGCATGATGGATTTTGATTTGTCGGGATGTATAAATCCAATATCAGTTAAGGTCTCATACATATGGCTATAAAAAGATTCCATTTGCAATGTAGTCGCTTTGGGTGTTTTTCCTCTATCCCCAATGGTGATGGGGGTTTGTTCTCCAGCACTTACAAATAACTCGTAACAGACTACTTGAACTGCTGCAGCGATATTTAAGGAGCTGTATTCACTATTGCAAGGTATTCGTAGCAGAAAGTGGCATAAGTCTAATTCATGGTTTTTTAAGCCTGAGTTTTCACGACCGAAAATAATAGCTGTTTTCTGTAGTGTATCCGGTTTCGCAATTTTTTCAGCGCATTCTCTTGGCGTCATTTCTGGCCAGCTAATGGTCCTGCATCTGGCACTGGCTCCCAGGACAAGCTCGCAGTCACTAATGGCTTCCTGCAAGCTTGAGAATACGGTTGCTTTTGCCAGGATATCATCTGCACCTGAGGCACGTGATGTGGCCTCAGCGCTGGGGAATATCTTAGGTGAAACTAAGCGTAGTTCAGTCATACACATGTTTTTCATGGCGCGAGCCACAGCACCAATATTACCGGGATGACTTGTTTCGACTAGAATTATTTTAATATGTGACAGCAAGGGTGTCGTCCTTTGTTAAAAATAAGCCAAGTTTACCAAAAGATTTGTTATCATTGACGTTTTATCTGCTCATTGTAAATTTGTCTATGCAACCCATGTTAAATATTGCCATCCGTGCCGCTAGAAGCGCGGGTGACTTAATCCTTCGTTCAGCTGATAATGTCAGTCGCTTGTCCATTGATCAAAAGGGCAAAAATGATTATGCCAGTGAAGTTGATCGCATGGCAGAACGCGAAATTATTAATATCATTAAGGCAGCTTATCCTGAACACGCTATCCTGGCAGAGGAAAGTGGTGAGCACAAAGGTAATGATTTTGTCTGGGTCATTGATCCTCTTGATGGAACGACGAATTTTTTACATGGGTTTCCACAATATGCAGTTTCTATCGCTTTAAAACATAAAGGCAGATTAGAAGTTGGCGTAATTTATGATCCCTTAAGAGATGAATTATTTACGGCTAAGCGTGGCGGTGGAGCTATGTTAAATAATCGTCGCTTGAGAGTGACAAATCAAAACAGCTTAAAAGGGGCTTTATTAGGCACTGGCTTCCCTTTTAAAACGGATAAGCATCTGGATGCTTATGTGGGCATGTTTAAGGCGTTAACAACTGAATGTGCGGGTATTCGAAGAGCGGGTTCTGCGGCTTTGGATTTAGCTTATGTGGCGGCGGGTCGATTGGATGGCTATTGGGAGATTGGCATCATGGAATGGGATATGGCTGCTGGCATCTTATTGATTAAAGAGGCGGGTGGGGTTGCAACCGATTTTTCCTTTAATGATAAATATATGGAATCCGGCAATGTGATTGTGGGTAGCCCCAAAATGCATCAGTTGATGTATCAACTGATCGAACCTCATGTCACTGAAAATTTGAAGTAAATAGTTTGATGCTCACCTAGACATCCGCGAGTCATGTGGATGTCTAGGTGTAACGATAGGGTCTTTCCCTTAAAATAGCTCTAGTGCAAGCATAATCGCATCTTCACGGCCATTCTCGGCAGGATAATAGCCCTTTCTGATGCCAATCTCATTAAAGCCAACGTCCTCATACAATGCAATAGCGTGAGTATTACTAGGTCTGACCTCTAAAAAGATTGTTTCTGCTCGGCCTCTAGCATGTTCGATTAAGTGTTCAAGCATTTTACGACCAATGCCTTGTTTTTGTTCGGCTGGATCTACAGATATGTTAAGAATATGGGCTTCACCAACAGCAATTGATAGGAGACTGTAGCCAACTACCATGGTTTCATATTCACAGACCCAGCAGCTGTAACCCGCTTTAAAGCAATCAGTGAAGATGTCTTCTTCCCAAGGGAATTGATAGTTGATTCTTTCTATTTCAAGGACACGGGTTAAATCTGCATGCGTCATGGTTCTTAATCTCAGCAAATCTTTTTTTGAGACAGAGTCCGGGAATACCTTGGCATAGAATTCCTTATCAGCATCATAAACTACTAAGTTTTTTATTTTGTCCATTAGTCCCCGCATAAGCCACCTTCTATTTTTATAAATGTTTGTAACGCATATGATAAATCCAGCCAGGCTTTACTTTTTTCAGGTAAAAACCTGAGTAAATACGCCGGATGATAAACTACTACAACGGGCGTATTATTAAAGTTATGTACTTTGCCTCTGAGTTTGGCTAAAGGTTCATTTGTTTTTAATAAGGTTTGTGCCGCAATCCGGCCCAGCGCCAGGATAATCTTTGGTTTAATGAGTTGATGTTGCCTGTATAAATAGTCGCTACAGCGCTCTATTTCGTCAGTATGTGGATCACGATTATTAGGCGGGCGGCACTTTATAATATTTGCAATATAGACTTCTTCCCTTGTTAAGCCAATTGCCCGTAACATCTCGGTTAATAATCCGCCAGCGTTACCCACAAAAGGCAGGCCTTGCTCGTCTTCGTTTTGCCCCGGACCTTCTCCGACTATCATCCAGTCCGCATGTTGATTACCTGAGCCAAAGACGGTATTTTTTCGGGTAGTACATAAAGTACATTTTTGACAGTTCGCGACTTCGGCTTCTAAAAGAGTCCAGTTATCAGATGATGGCGTTAAGTCAATGTTATCGATGACTGCTTCGGAAGGTGATTCGAAAGCGTTGGGCATTGATGTTCTGGATAGCCAGACATCAATACCCATGGCTTCTAGGTAGTGTAAGCGAAGCTCATTATCCACAACTCATCTCCGTTTTATATTCAAACAAAGAAATCATAGTTGCTTAATACGTTAAACTTCGCCTTTTTGAGGATGCCTACGTTGGTTAGGGCTGTTGAGCTTATTGACAGCGTTGATATAGGCTTTTGCAGAAGCAATAACAATATCAGTGTCAGCACCGAGGCCGTTAACGATTCTGCCTTCTTTTTCAAGACGAACCGTGACTTCACCTTGGGCATCAGTACCATTGGTGATGTTATTTACTGAATATAGCTCTAAAGAAGCCTTGGAATTTACCAGTTTTTCAATGGCTTTTAAGCTGGCGTCTACTGCGCCACCGCCCTCAGAATTGCCAGATACTTCTTTATTGTCTATGCGGATAGTGACTGTTGCATTCGGCGTTTCACCGGTTTCTGAGCAAACTTTTAAAGCGACCAGTTTGACATACTCCTCTTCTGATTCAAAACCAGCTTCAGAAATCAAAGCTTGTAAGTCTTCATCAAAAATCTCATGCTTCTTATCGGCTAACTGCTTAAAGCGCGAGAAAGCATCGTTGAGTTCTTTCTCTGAAGTAAATTCAAAACCTAATTCTGTCATTCGACTTTTGAAGGCATTTCTTCCAGAATGTTTACCCAGTACCATACGGTTGGTCGTCCAGCCAACGTCTTCTGCACGCATGATTTCATAAGTCTCACGGCTTTTTAATACGCCGTCTTGATGAATGCCTGCTTCGTGGGCAAATGCATTGGCGCCGACAATCGCTTTGTTAGGTTGTACGGGAAAGCCTGTAATAGATGAAACCAGTTTCGAACAGGTTAAAATCTCACGTGTATCAATGCCTGTTTGGCAATGGAAGACATCATGACGGGTACGCACCGCCATTACGACTTCTTCAAGAGATGCATTACCTGCGCGCTCTCCAAGACCATTAATGGTACATTCAACCTGGCGAGCACCATTCATAACGGCTGATAATGAATTGGCTACTGCAAGCCCCAAATCATTGTGACAATGTACGGAAAAGATCGCCTTATCCGAATTGGGTATGCGATTCATTAAATTCGCAATAGTCGCACCAAACTGTTGAGGCACACTATAGCCGACCGTATCGGGTATATTCAGTGTTCTTGCGCCTGCATCAATGACAGCTTCAAGGATACGACATAAAAAGTCTTCGTCAGAACGACCCGCATCTTCCGGGGAAAATTCCACGTCGTCTGTGTATTGTCGAGCACGCTTAACAGCCTTAACAGCGTATTCGATGACTTGCTCAGGCGACATTTGCAATTTCATTTGCATATGGATCGGCGAGGTTGCGATAAACGTATGGATACGCGACCGGGCAGCGCCTTTAAGTGCGGTTCCGGCACTATCGATGTCTTTATCCAGAGCTCTTGCCAAGCCACAGACTACGCTGTCTTTGATGACATTCGCAACGGCCTGTACAGATTCAAAGTCACCTGTACTGGCGGCTGGAAAACCGGCTTCGATAACATCAACTTTAAGGCGTTCGAGCGCTCTTGCTATTCTAATTTTCTCTTCGCGTGTCATTGATGCGCCTGGGCTTTGTTCACCATCACGCAAGGTTGTATCAAATATAATTAATTTGTCTTTCATAAAAACTCAATTCAAAGAGTTATATCAACGGTCTGGTTGATGTAATTGATAATGGGGGGTAACTAAGAGATGAAAAGTATATATGTGCCCATTAGGGCAATAGTCTTAAATTTAGGCAAAGCGCCACATGCAATTGACCTTGAGTAAGGATTGCAGGCATTGGCTTTTTAGTAAGAATTAACGGGTGTCTTATAATCATAGTGATGACTATACGCTATTGATAAAAGGCTCTCAAGAATATTTTATGGTTTACGTCCCTGTAATCGGCGTCTACGCATAACCAAAGTGACCACAGGGCCGGATATCGCATAGGCCAGGAACAATAAAAACAGCATTGTTTGCGGTTGTGCCATGATAAAAGCAATTCCCAACATAACGGCTATAGCGACAAAAAAGGGAACCTTACCTTTTAAATCTATTTCTTTAAAACTTGAATACCTAAAATTACTGACCATCAATAAGCCAGTGCTTATGGTTAGCGCTATACCTATGTATTTAGATATTTCAACGGGATAATCGTGTTCAAGAGATATCCAAATAAACCCCGCGAGAATCGCTGCAGCGGCAGGACTGGGTAAGCCTTGGAAATAACGTTTATCAGCAGAGGTTAATTGGGTATTAAAGCGTGCTAATCTTAACGCGCCACCTGCCATATGCACAAAAGCGGCAAAAAGTCCTAATTTACCTAAGCTGGTAAATGACCAGAGGTACATAACCAATGCGGGCGCAGCACCAAAAGAAACCATGTCAGATAAACTGTCGTATTGGGCGCCAAATTCACTTTGTGTATTAGTTAAGCGAGCGACCCGTCCATCCATTCCATCTAAAATCATTGCCACAAAAATTGAAATTGCTGCAGTTTCAAAACGTCCATCCATAGCGGATGTAATGGCGTAGAAGCCAGAGAATAAAGCGCCCGTTGTAAATAAATTAGGTAATAAATAAATGCCTCGACGGCGTATAGAGCGATTTTCTGGAGTCATACGTCAATTAATCCTAAAGTTTTATAGACAGTAAAGATCCTAAGCTGAATGATAACAATGAGCCAGACTAAGGTATCTATTGTTTCGGTGTTTCTACGCTGAATTTATGGCTGAAGCGCTGTTAACGAAGGGGATGGAAACGAAACACCCGCCCAACCGTATTGTATAAAATTTCTGATATTTTGGTGGTCTGTTCCCGTTGGATTATTTAAAACATCGAGTCGGTAAAAATCGCCAAACAGGTTTAACGTTTGTTGCTCATTAAGCTGATTAATTTTAGCAAAACAAAAGATTTTGCATGAACCCTCATTACTGCCTGCTTTATTAATTAAGCGGTGTTCTCCCAAACCGTTACTAAATTCTGTTGGTTGATAGTGATAGTTTTGTGTAATAACGTCAATTGTTTCATTAAAACTGATGACAGCGTTATTATTTACTCTTTCAAGAAATGCAGTAAGGGACATAAGTTAAGGGCCAAGAAAAATAGGAATGCTTTAAATTATAGTGGGTTATTTAACCCTTTTTCATGATTCTGGCTCTTTCACGTTCCCAGTCACGATCTTTAGATGTAGCACGCTTATCGTGTAATTGTTTGCCTTTTGCCAAGCCAATTTCCAGTTTAGCGCGACCACTTTTCCAATACATTGAGAGAGGAATTAACGTGTAACCTTTTCGTTCAACCGAGCCAATGAGTTTATTAAGTTCGTGACGGTTTAACAGAAGTTTTTTAGAACGAATGGCGTCGGGTTTGATATGCGTAGAAGCAGAGAGCAGGGCGGAAATATGTGCGCCTGACAACCACGCTTCGCCTCGCTTTAATACCACATAGCTTTCTTTGAGCTGTACTCGTCCTTCTCGTAGGCTTTTAACTTCCCAGCCTTCTAAAACAATACCTGCTTCAAAACGCTCCTCAATAAAATACTCATGCTTGGCCTGACGATTAACGGCAATGGTTGCATTTAGCTGAGATTTATTTTTTTGGGCCTTTTTATCTGCCATAGTAGGAAGGTTTTTTGAATTTTAAACTGACGTAACGGAATATTTTTGCTATTTTACCCGATATTATTAATAAAGTGAGTTTTTAATAGGCGCTCAATATGACGTACACAAAAAAAACAGTTCATGGTGCATGGTCATCACGCTTCGCATTTATTCTGGCAGCAACTGGTTCAGCAGTTGGTTTAGGTAATATCTGGAAGTTTCCGTACATTACCGGTGAAAATGGTGGCGGTGCGTTTGTTATTGTTTATCTGTTGTGCGTGTTGTTAATTGGTATACCTATTATGATTGCCGAAACCATGCTGGGGCGACGTAGTCAAAAAAATCCCATTGAGGCTATGGAGGTTTTGACGGATGAGGCAGGCGCTGATCATAACTGGCATTATTTAGGTTGGATGGGTGTGATAGCGGGGTTGTTGATTTTATCCTATTACAGCGTCATTGCTGGTTGGGCTTCGGCTTATATCCTGAAGGCTTTTACCGGAAGCTTCCTGGATGCAGATGCGCTTACTATAAAAAAGATTTTTGATGATTTTGTGGCTAGCCCCATTCAGCTGATTTTTTGGCATTCGCTCTTCATGCTAGCGACTATGCTAATTGTAGTGCGTGGCGTTAATAACGGACTAGAAAAAGCGGCTCAGTATTTAATGCCAAGCTTATTTGTGCTGATCTTTGCCTTAGTGGGTTATGCCATGACGACCGATAGTTATTTTCAAGGGCTGCATTTCTTGTTTATGCCCGATTTTAGTAAATTAACCAGTAACTCTGTATTGACTGCGATGGGACATGCTTTTTTTACCCTCAGTTTAGGTATGGGAGCGATTATGGTGTATGGCTCTTATTTATCTAAAAATATATCGATTGCCAAAACTGCCTTTTTAATTGCGGGGGCAGATACGGTTGTCGCATTATTGGCAGGTATCGCAATTTTCCCTATTGTTTTTGCTAATAACCTGCATCCAAACTCCGGGCCAGGACTTATATTTGAAACGTTGCCTATTGCTTTTGGTTCTATGACCGGTGGTTGGTTGATGGGGATATTGTTTTTTGTGATGTTAGCTGTCGCCGCTTTAACCTCAGCTATTTCTCTAATTGAGCCAGCAGTTGCCTGGTTAGTTGAGAATAAAGATTTCACTCGGGAAAAAGCCTGTGTATGGTCAGGATTGGTCACTTGGGCATTAGGTTTGGGTACCGTGTTCTCATTTAATATTTGGTCGAACGTTAAATTCTTTGACAGAAGCATTTTTCAATTGCTGGATTATTTGACGGCTAATTTAATGCTACCCATTGGTGGTTTTTGTATTGCCGTTTTTTCTGGTTGGATTATGAAAAAGCATCATAGCGAACAAGAGCTTAATATGCCGAACGAGACCAGCTATCAAATATGGAAGCTATTAATCAGTTATGTAGCTCCAGGGTCAGTATTTTTAGTGTTTCTGCATGTTATTGGAGTGCTCTAAATGACAGTTATCCAAAAAAGTGCATTGGTTAAGTTTTCAGCGCATCAAATGTTTGACTTAGTGAATAATATTGAGGCGTATCCACTGTTTTTGCCTTGGTGTAGTGGCAGTCGGATTATTAAGCGTGAAGAGGGTTTTGTTGAGGCGGAATTGCATATATCGAAAGGTGGCTTTAAAAAAGCTTTTTCAACCCGCAATAGAATAGATCAGGGCGGCAAAATAACGGTATCCCTCTTGGATGGTCCTTTTTCTTATTTGGAAGGTGTTTGGAACTTTATGCCTTTACGTGAAGATGCGAGTAAAATTTCACTGGATTTAGAATTTGAAATGTCAGGTAAGTTGGCTAGCCTTGCCTTCGGCGTTGTTTTTAATCAGATATGCAATACCATGGTGAGTTCATTCACCAGTCGAGCTAAACAGGTTTATGGTTGAGAAATTGATTGCGATAGAAGTTGCTTACGCTAAGCCAGATCATCAAGTCATAATTCCCTTAGAAATGCCCGAAGATATCACGGTTGAACAAGCTATTGAGGCATCGGGGTTACTTGAGCGGTTTCCTGAGATAGATGCAAACAATTTAAACGTGGGTATTTTTGGATGTGTGTGTAAGCTGGAGCAGTTAATAAGGGAAGGGGATCGAATAGAAGTTTATCGACCCTTAATTCATGATCCTAAAGATGCCAGAAGACAACGAGCTACGAAGCGTTAATTAAGTCGGACTCAGATTAATCGATGGATAGATATGAGTTTAGTCTATCCATCTTCGCCTTTATAGATTTAGAATGGCAGCTTGTCGAGGATTGATTGATCCGGTTTTACTTCAGATTTAGTGGTCTTTGTCGTAGTATTAGAGTCAAGAAAACCAAAAAGCCCAGTAATTTTTTCCCATAGCGTTTTATCAAGGTCACGTGGAGGTACATCAACCGTCGTTTCGTTTGAAGCTTTAATCTGTGTAATAGCGCCGGGTTTAAAATCACCCTGGATTCCAACTATTTGATCATTTTCAAAGAACAGAGAAACTTGTTTTTGTTGCCTGTCTTCGCCACTGGGTTGATTTGAGTGCAGGTAATCCCAACGGTTTTTATGGTATATGTCATCCATCATGGGTGATCCCATAATAAACTGGACTTGACGTTTATTCATGCCGGGGCGGAGTTGATCAATCATACTCTGCTCAATAATATTACCTTGTTGGATATCGATGCTGTAGACGCCTGGTAAATGGTTCAGGATAGTTGAGCAAGAGACCAAGGTCAGGCTGGTTAATAGACTTAAAGAAAAAAGCGACTTTCTCATTTCGGGCTGCGGAAGTGTTTAAATGTCAAATCATACAGGATGTTAAATAATTATCCTATAAAACTGTCATGCTCTTGACTATTAAAAAGGCTACAATAACCAAAATTAAGTATTTGAATGCCCACACGATGCTTTAACCGGAGATTAATATTGGAAAATGATGATTTAAGGAGTGCAGGCCTGAAGGTTACCTTACCTCGGGTTAAAATACTGCAGATTCTAGAAAAACAAGTTAATGAGCGGCATTTAACGGCCGAGATGGTTTATAAAATTCTGTTGAGTGAAGGCGAAGAAATTGGTTTAGCGACAGTTTATAGAGTGTTAACGCAGTTCGAAGCCGCTGGATTAGTTACAAGACATCACTTTGAAGGTGGGAATTCGATATTTGAATTAGATACCGGGGACCATCATGATCATATTCTCTGTATGAAATGTGGAAAAGTAGATGAGTTTACCGATGAACTCATTGAAGCCAGACAAAAAGAAGTCGCCTTAAAATTGGGCTATGAACTCACAGATCATGGTCTTTATTTATATGGGTTTTGCCCGAAGTGTAAGTCATCCAACATTCTTTAATCTTAATAGATTTCATGTTTAAACCTTTAATTTTTTATATTGGCTTGCGTTATACGCGGGCTAAACGTCGTACTCAGTTTATTTCTTTTATAACCTTAACTTCAGTACTAGGTATTGCTTTAGGGGTTACAGCCTTAATTACGGTGCTATCCGTTATGAATGGGTTTGAAGCAGAGTTGCGTGAACGCATTTTGGGTATGACCTCGCATGCCACGGCCACGGGTAAATTTGGGCAGTTAGATAATTGGCAAGAACTGGATCAGAAGCTAAAAAATTACCCGCATGTCGAAGGCGCTGCGCCTTTTATCACCGGACAAGTGATGATCAATGCCGATCGGCGGGTCAGTGGGACTATGCTGAATGGCATCTTACCCGAGTATGAATCCAGAGTATCAGACGTTGCCAATAAAATGAAGCTAGGCCAGCTTTCTGATTTGGTGCCCGGTGAATATGGCATTGTGTTAGGCGTTGAATTAGCGAATTATTTAGGGGTTACTCTGGGCGATAAAATTACCGTCATCAGTCCACAGATTAATTCTACCCCAGCAGGGATTGTGCCTAGAATGCGCCGGTTTACTGTGGTTGGTGTTTTTCAAGTGGGTATGTATGAATACGATCGAAATATGGCGCTGATTCATATTGATGATGCCGCTAAGCTATTTCGAATGGATAACGCTGTTTCAGGGTTACGCATAAAATTGGATGATTTATTTAATGCGCCCAGAATTACTCATGGTTTAGCAACCGCTCTCTCTGATGAATATCAAGTGAGTGATTGGACTTTAGCGCACAATAATTTCTTTAAAGCCATTCAGACAGAAAAACGGGTGATGTTTATCATTCTGTTACTGATTGTTGCCGTTGCGGCTTTTAATATTGTTTCTACATTGGTCATGGTAGTGACTGATAAGCGAGGCGATATTGCTATTCTTAAAACGCAAGGATTGACCTCAGGATCAATCATGGGTATTTTTATGGTGTTAGGTTCTATTATCGGTATCGTTGGAACCGCTCTGGGAACACTCGGTGGGGTTTTGTTAGCGTTAAATGTTGAAACCATCGTGCCCGCGATTGAAAAGTTATTTCAGGTTCAGTTTCTGGCTGCCGATGTTTATTATATTAGCGAGTTACCCTCCAAGCTGGTATGGTCAGACGTCTATGCAATTGCTGGAATGGCCTTCTTTTTATCCTTATTGGCAACGATTTATCCTGCCTGGCAGGCATCCAGAATAAATCCGGCGGAAGTGCTTAGATATGAATAACACCAGTATTTTGAATTGTCGGCAGTTGACTAAACGTTATGACCAAGGCGGCCTGGATGTCGAGGTGCTGAAAGGCGTTAATCTCAATATCAGTGTGGGCGAACGTGTAGCAATTATGGGTGCTTCGGGTTCGGGTAAAAGTACCTTGCTGCATTTGTTGGGCGGCTTAGAAAAGGCCAGTAGTGGTGAAGTCATTTTGGATGGCGTTAACATTAACACAGTTAGCAGTTCTAAATTGGCTAAATTAAGAAACAAGTCACTCGGTTTTATCTACCAGTCACATCATTTGTTAGGCGAGTTTACCGTGCTCGAAAATGTAGCCATGCCTTTGTTAATTGCTGGAGAGTCGGTAAAGCAGGCCAGTGTTCGAGCGACTGAATTACTAAAACGAGTGGGTTTAGGGCATCGTATTGAGCACAAACCCGGTGAGTTATCAGGGGGTGAAAGACAACGTGCAGCAGTCGCAAGAGCTTTAATTAATAAGCCTTGCCTGGTTCTTGCCGATGAACCCACTGGAAACCTCGATAGTAAGACAGCGGATCAAGTGTATCAGTTAATGCTAGAGTTAAATCAAGAGTTGAATGTTAGTTTTTTGGTCGTCACTCATGATCATGACTTAGCTGCACGTTTGGGTAAAGTTTTGCATATGGAAGACGGATTGATCGTTAGTTAAGCGCTACTTCTTTGAATTTTATTTGAAAGTGAAATCAGTCGCTTTAAACGGATTCTTTTTGGCCGCTTTATTAAAGATGGATTTTTGCTTTCTTAAATCCCATTTTATTGAAGTGCGGTAACGCCAGAATAAGTTTATTCCAAAATAACCCAGTATTGAGCTTAAGCTTCCAACAATCAGACACCCCGTTAAAAACGGTAACAAAATATCCCCAGAAAGAACTGAGGATAAAGAAAAAGTAGCTTCGGGTAGATTTAAGACTGAAAGTCCGACTAAATAGCCGAAATAGAATAAGGGAGGCATTGTCAGTGGGTTCGTTATCCAAACTAAGACCACTGAAACAGGTAGGTTTCCTCTGAAATAAAGTGCGCCTATTGCAGCAATTGCCATTTGTCCAGGCGTAGGAATCCAGGCTACAAACAAGCCTACAGCAAAAGCAATAGAGACTGAGCTACGATTCAGGTGCCAAAGGTTGGGATCATGTAGCCTATTACCCAGAAACTGAAGACTTTTATGGTCTTTAATGATGTTAAGGTCGGGTACCAGTTTATTCAGCAGTTTTTTTATAACTTCTTTGGCCATGGCTCTTAAATCTCCAGGTAGTTTATAACTCAGTTCATCAGGTTTTTGTTAGCCTAAAAACACAAAGGAAATCAATGATTGTATCCGCCTTGTGCTTTCTGGCCGGACTTTTAGTCGTACAACAGTTTGCCGTCTTGCCCGGTAGTCAATGGCTATTCATGCTAACAACCAGTGCCGTTATTATGGCATGCTTGCGCTATTGGCGATGGGTGTTTTTTATTACAGGTTTGCTGTGGGCAGTATTGTTTGCCATGTCACGACTAGCGGAGCGTTTGCCAGAATCATTAGAAGGTTTTGATATCCCCGTAACTGGAATTGTTATTGATTTACCTGAACAGAATGAAAGGCAAACGCGCTTTGATTTTAAGATCCTTAAGTCCACTGTACCATTACCCTCTAAATTAAGATTAAGCTGGTATTTTCCCGATCAAGCCATTAAGTCAGGCCAACATTGGTCATTTGTTGTTAAATTAAAGCGTCCGCATGGGAGTTTGAACCCTGGTGGTTTCGATTATGAACGCTGGCTATTAATTCAAAATATAGGGGCAACAGGTTATGTTAGACCGAGCCCAAAACCCAAATTATTGAACCGCGAATCCGCTTGGAGCAGTATTGCAGTTTGGCGGCAAAGTATTTCGGATGAATTGTCTGATAGATTATCTGATAGTGCTAGCTTAGGCTTAATCAAAGCCTTGACGATTGGAGATGGTAGTGGGATCTCACCCAATGAATGGGATATTTTTCGGAAAACAGGCACCACACATTTAGTCGTTATCTCTGGGTCACATGTGGGGTTAATTGCCGGACTCGCTTATTTTTTAGTATTTAAAGTCTGGGTCAGATTCGGTTTGATTCGCTGGGCACCGTACAAGGTTTCAGCGTTTGTTGCGATACTGGTTGGTGCCTTTTACTCAGGATTAGCGGGCTTTTCAGTGCCTACACAGCGGTCGATGGTGATGTTAAGTGTGGTGATGCTGGCAACGATTCTACAACGTAATAGTCGTCCGTTTAATGTTCTCGCAGTTGCATTATTTGCTGTATTGGTCTTTGATCCCTTGTCCGTTTTATCCGCTGGTTTCTGGTTGTCATTTCTGGCGGTGAGCCTGATTGTTTATGTTGTTTCTGGACGCATAGGTACCGCAGGTTATTGGGTGGAAATGATCAAGATCAATTGGGCAACTTCTATAGGCTTAGCGCCATTGTTATTGTTGTTTTTTCAACAAGTCTCTTTGATAGCGCCTATCGCCAATTTTATCGCCGTGCCCATCATTAGTTTTATAGCCGTTCCTTTCGCATTAGTGGGTGTAGTGTTGATGTTTGTCTTGCCACTGATAGCCGCAAAACTGTTTTTTATAGCGGACCTTAGCTTACAAGGTTTGGTAACTGTTTTAAGCTATATGGCAGAACTGCCCTTCGCAACGATTAATCATTCTCTGCCTTCAGTGTGGTCATTAATCTTTGCGATTCCCGGTATTTTATTATTGCTTGCTCCACGGGGTATGCCTGTCCGATGGTTAAGTGTTGTTTTATTTTTACCATTGATATTTACACAGCCAGAAAAGCCCGCACTTGGAAGTATTAAAATGACCCTGCTGGATGTCGGACAGGCTTTATCGTTAGTCGTGCAGACGCAAAATCATTGGCTGGTTTATGATACGGGAGCCAAGTTTTCGGGCGAAAGTGATATGGGTAAAAGTATCTTGTTACCCTTTTTACGACAGCAAGGTGCTGAGAGCATCGATACATTAATCATTAGTCATGGTGATAATGATCATATTGGTGGAGCCGTTTCTTTAATGAAGGGCTTACCCGTAAAGCTGGTATTAACCAGTGCTATGGAACAATTAAAGGATTATGCACCGGTTAAATGCGCAGCAGGACAGACTTGGGAGTGGGATAAGGTGAACTTTACTCTTTTGTCACCCCAGCACGGGTTTGTTTCTGACAACAACAATGCCTGTGTTTTAAAGATTCAAACGGAGCAGGGGATTGTCTTACTGCCCAGCGATATAGAGACTTCAGCAGAAGCCTGGTTAATTGAGACTTATGGTGATCAGCTTAAAGCGGATGTCTTGATTGCTCCGCATCATGGTAGTAAAACCTCATCGACGGTTGATTTTCTTCGAGCGGTTCAACCGGAGATGGTCTTAATATCTGCGGGGTATAAAAATCAGTTTGGACATCCTCATCAAGACATTCTGTCGAGGTATAAGCATAATCATAGTCAGTGGCTTAATACAGCCGATAAAGGGGCCATTACGCTGAGTGCAAAAGACGGTCGTTGGCTAGTGCAGTCACTGCGTGACACAGACGGTAAATATTGGAATAATGAGTAATACACATTGCACATTTTAACATTAACAATTAGCAGAGATAACAATGGCACAATTTACAGTGACGGGTGAGATTGATCCCTTTTTGCATATCAGCTTAGTCCGTGGTGAAAAGATTTATTGTGAATCTAACGCCATGGTGATGATGGAAAGCGCTTTAGAGTTAAAAGGGAAAATGACCGGCGGTTTAGGCAGTGCGTTAATGCGCCGCTTTGCTAATGGAGAATCCTTTTTTCAGCAACATATTGAGGCAGTCAGTGGGGATGGGGATTGCTTATTATCACCGACTCTCCCAGGTGCGATACAAGTACTGGAGGTCGGTACAACCAGTTATAAAATAACCGATGGCGCTTTTGTAGCGGCTGAAAGTGGGGTTAGCTTAAATGTGCGTACCCAAAGTTTAGGGTCTGCGATGTTTGGTCAAACCGGCGGTTTTTTTATTTGCGAAGCGACGGGCTTTGGCAAACTGGCTGTGTCGGGTTTCGGCTCCAGTTTTGTTTTGGACGTTGAGCCTGGTAAAGATATTATTATCGATAATGCCCATGTGGTTGCCTGGGACAGTGCCTTGCATCATGAAATCTCTGTGGCAACCCAACAATCCAGTGGCTTTTTAGGTCAAATCGTCAATAGCGTCACCAGTGGTGAAGGCATGGTATTAAAGTTTTCTGGCAGAGGTAAAGTAGTTATTTGTTCACGTAACCGTGAAAACTTTATTAGCTGGTTGCTGAAAGGGATGCCGACCACTAGTTAACGCTATAAACATGCTATTGCTGATAGGTGAAATCAAAGTTCCCATAGGTTAATTATTGGTTAATAATTTATCAACAACTGATTGACAAACTCTTTGGAAAGATTTTATATTAAAGTCCGAAGAGTGGTTCCCTCAATACGGACAATACGGATTTCTCCTCCTTGAACCGCAAGCACTCTGTCAACTAATTCCCTGTGGCGATAGGAGACTTTAATGATGCAATACCGATCCAGGTTTATTGTGGCTTTGCTGCTAAGCGGAGTTGGAGCTTGCTCAACTTTAAATTATCAGCAGCCAATTACCCAATTCTCTCAAGGTGTATCTGACCTCAATGCGGCTTTTAATGCTCTAAAAGTAACAAGAGATAATGCGGCGATTAACAATTTAGCAAATAGTTTAAAACTTCAGGGCACCTTCCTGAGCCTACCGACAGACTGTCCAATAACCGATAATCCTCCCAGAGAAGCAAAACCAGGCGATTGTTCCTGGTCTATTCATTACCCAGGCGGTAATAAAGTAGCTGCAAATGTAAAAAATCACGAGGCCCAATCACTGGCCTTTATTTCAGCATTGGATGCCTACGGTCAGGGTCTTGTTGCCATTAGTAGTGCTCAGGATGTTGCAGCCTTAAAAGCGGCAGTAGCAAAAGCCGGATCTGCAATATCCACGGTTTCATCGGCAGCCATGCCAGGTTCTGGAACTGCAGTCAATATCATAACAACTGGCTTTGCCTGGTTGTTTGGAGAAATAGCGGATGCGGAACGCCTCAAGACACTGGCAGCCATTGTAGAGCAGGCCGATCCAGTCATTCAAAAAGAGACTTCTCTATTACAGAAATCAGCCGAGCATCTTCAAGCTGAAATTTTAAATGATCAGCAGTACATTATTTATAGCGAGATGGCGCAAGTTACACTGCTTAGCAAAAGTAACGGCAGTTATTCGGATATTAATACAGCGGCTCAAAATGTCGTCAATGATGCGATTGCCTATGATAAAACCGCTTCTAATGGTATTGGAGGCGCCTTGGTCAAAATGAAATCGTCACACGCTGATTTATTGAAAAGCCTTAAGAACCCAGATATTAATTTTGAAGATGCCATCAGCACGGCTTCAGACTTTGCTGCGCAAGCGTCCACCTTAATGACTATTGAAAAAGGTAATTAAAATGCTATCCCCAGATACTATTAAAAGTTTCCAAACACAAATCAGCAAGGCTGAAGCAAATCTTGATGTGATAGACAAAAAAATTCAGGAATCGATTGAAAAAGCACAACAGGCGGGTGATGTTGATAATGTAATGAAACTGTCAGCATTAGGTTCAGAACTTAAAGCACTCAAGAATTCACTACCCACCCAAGATATTGTGGTCGATGATGCTGAACTAGAAAGGGCTGCAGAGACTTTGGGTAAAATTAATACTCAGATGGATTCAATTATGTCTAAAAACAATAAAACTGCAGCGTTGATTTCAAATGTTTCTGATTTAATCACAAATATTTCAGGTTTTATAAGCCCAACAAATCCAACAGATACAGAAGATTCAACGGATACAGCGGATACAACAGTTCCAGAAAATTCAACTCAGGCGTAGAAAAAGAGCAGGGGTTCTTAATTTCTTACGTTAATGGGGTAGTTCTGTTCATTCAAATGAGAAGGTGTCATTTATGTTACAAAGTACGGTGTTAGAGGTCGCTATTGGTTTGGTTTTTTGCTACGCATCGCTTGCCTTCGTTGCTAGCGATTTAAAAATACCTTCTTATATTGATGCTAATCATTTTGCAATTGCTTTCATTGAGGCTATCCAGACTATTCCAGGTGATTACGCTCAGCTTGGCAAGAATATCGATGACATATCTGACCCGCAAATTCGGAGCATGCTTAAAGGTATGTATGATCGAGCTAATAACTCGTTATTTTTTGGTGGTTCCTTCTGGTTCGATATTTTAAATAAATTAGTCAATCTTAGGGGAGCAGGTCCTAAACCATCACGACCAACACGGACAGCTAAAAGCTGAGAAACATTGTCATTCACCTTAATAGATTTTTAATCAAAGCGAGTTAAATCGATGACCAAGACTATCCCACTCAATGAAGCTAATCCAGAAGCAGCCATCAAACATGTTTTTGTTTTAATGTTAGAAAACCGATCCTTCGACCATATGCTAGGTTTTTCGGCAATTACCGGTACTGATGAGCATGGAAATCCAACGGTTATAGATGGTCTTG
>Ga0194062_1000409_pt1 | contig 18055 bp, 16 predicted proteins | sample SepL2225m_MetaG_FD_155481 | JGI IMG/M metagenome (GOLD analysis project Ga0194062, IMG submission 155481) | Anoxic zone freshwater microbial communities from boreal shield lake in IISD Experimental Lakes Area, Ontario, Canada - Sep2016-L224-25m | ecosystem: Environmental > Aquatic > Freshwater >... | reverse complement strand
CCATTAATGCAGGGCTATGATAGCGTGGCAATGGATGTCGATGTTGAAATGTGTGGCAATGATCAAAAATTTAATGCTTTGGCTGGCAGGACGCTACTTCGAAAAATAAAAAACAAAGAGAAATTTGTTTTCATTACAACGCTTTTGGAAAATCCTGTGACGAAAGAAAAGATGATGTCAAAAAGTTTAGGCACGGGAGTCTTTTTGGATGAAACTATTGAGAATATGTTTGGAAAAATTATGGCACAACCAGATGAGAATATCCCGCAATTATTTACTGATTGCACTTATATTGATTTAGATGAAATAGAAAACATTAAAAAACAGTTAATAGCCAAAATAATTAATCCGCGAGATATAAAAATTAAATTAGCTTTTGAAATTACAAAAATTTTTCATGGTGAGGAAAAAGCCACAAAAGCACAAGAGCATTTTGAAAAAGTAATTTCTAAAAAAGAGTTACCTGATGAAATCGCTGAAATTAAAGTTGTTACGGGAGAATTATTGATTGATGTGCTGGTAAAAAATAAATTAGCGACAAGCAAAGCTGATGCCAGACGAAAGATTGACCAAGGCGGAATAAAAGTAGATAATGAAATAATGCGTGATTGGCAAGTGAGATTGGACAAGGATTATGCTGGAAAAATTTTAAAAGCAGGGAAGCGGGAGTTTAGGCGAATTAAGATTGTTTAACTAGAAAATTATTTTATGTCAATTCTAAAAAAAATATTTGGTTCGAATGAAAGAGAGATTTCTAAGCTAAAACCAGTTATTGAAAAAATTAACGCACTGGAAGATCAGATGATTAAATTATCTGATGATCAACTGCGGGCAAAAACAATTGAATTTAAAAAAAGAATTATTGAAAAAGAAACACTCGACGAACTTTTACCAGAAGCATTTGCGGTTGTGCGAGAAACGGTGAAGCGAGTGGATCATAAAAGACTTTTTGATGTGCAGATGATGGGTGGCATTGTTTTGCATAATGGCAAAATTGCCGAGATGAAAACTGGTGAAGGAAAAACGCATACTTCGCTTTTGCCAATGTATCTTAACGCACTAACGGGAAAAGGCGTGCATCTTGTGACAGTTAATGATTATTTAGCTAGACGCGATTGCAATTGGATGGGCGGAATTTTGCATTTTCTGGGAATTTCTACCGCATGTATTATTCATGATGCATCATATATTTATGAACCAAAAATAACTGATGATGATGAAGTAAGTGTTGAGACCTTGCCTACCGGCAGGCAGGTGGAAAACTTAATTCCGATTTCTCGACAAGAAGCTTATGCAGCGGATGTTACTTATGGAACAAATAATGAATTTGGATTTGATTATTTGCGGGATAATATGGTGCCAACTCTGGCACAAATGGCACAGCGAGATTTAAATTATGTAATTGTTGATGAAGTCGATTCAATTTTGATTGATGAAGCAAGAACCCCATTGATTATTTCTGCGGCCGATAGCGAATCAACTAAGATGTACGAACAGTTTGCTGCACTTGTTCCGAAACTGCAAAGAGAAACGGATTATACAGTTGAAGAAAAAACTAAATCCGTGACAATTACTGAAAGTGGCGTTACTAAAATTGAAGCTTGGTTGAATGTAGGAAATATTTATGAAGCAGGAAAAATAACTTATGTGCATCACTTGGAACAAGCTTTAAAAGCACAAGTAATTTTTCAACTCGATCGTGATTATGTTGTCAAAGATAGAGAAGTGATTATCGTTGATGACTTTACGGGAAGATTGATGCCCGGAAGACGATATAGTGAAGGATTGCATCAAGCGATTGAAGCAAAAGAAGGTGTGCGTGTGCAAAAAGAATCAAAAACTCTTGCCACAATTACTTTTCAAAATTATTTTCGCATGTATCAAAAAATTTCTGGTATGACTGGAACAGCATCAACTTCAGCGGAAGAATTTTTTAAAGTTTATAAAATGGATGTGACCGAAATCCCGACAAATAAACTGGCGGTACGAAAAGATATTCCTGATGTTGTGTATAAATCAGAAAAAGGCAAGTTCGATGCAATTGTAGAAAAAATTAAAGAAGTGAATGCGATTGGTCAGCCAATTCTTGTGGGAACGATTGCGGTGGAAAAATCAGAATATCTCAGTGCTTTGCTTTTGAAGTCTGGCGTAGAGCATGAAGTGCTTAATGCTAAGAATCATGAACGGGAAGCGCAAATTGTGGCAAAAGCGGGACATGTCGGATCGGTAACAATCGCAACTAATATGGCTGGTCGTGGAACGGATATTAAACTTGGCGAAGGTGCTCGTGAGCGAGGCGGATTATTTATCTTGGGAACAGAAAGACATGAGGCACGACGAATTGATAATCAACTTCGTGGTCGTGCGGGGCGACAAGGCGATCCAGGTGCTTCTCAATTTTTTGTTTCGCTTGAAGATGAATTAATGCGAAGATTTGGGGGTGATAATTTAATTAGTCTTATGACAAAATTGGGTTTGCCTGAAGATCAGCCAATTCAAAATCCTATTATTTCTCGAACGATTGAAAATGCTCAATCAAAAATTGAAGGTTTTAATTTTGACATCAGAAAACATATTTTGGATTATGACGATGTAATGAATAAACAGCGGGAAATTTTGTATAAAAAAAGACGCACTGTTTTGGAAGCGACAAATATCAAGCCAGAAATTATAGATAACATTCGCGAGGAAATCGAAAGGGCGGTCTCGACAAGTCTCACAGCAGAAGATGGAAATCTAGAGATGGATAAAATCGTGGAAAATATTCATGGCCTAATTGGAATCCCGCCTGAGGTGCAGATTAAATTAAAAGAAATAGTTGAAGATCGCAATAAAAATACAGCCGAATTGATTGGCGGAGCAACGGAATATTTAGCTGGTTTCGCTAAGGAGGCCTATAATCGCAAAGAGCAGGAGGTTGGTGAGGCAAATATGCGTTCCATTGAAAAAAGTATTGCACTTCAAACAATTGATGTGCTATGGATGAGTCATCTTGACGAAATTGATTATTTGCGTGAAGGCATTGGTCTGCGTGGTTATGGTCAACGCGATCCGTTAGTTGAATATAAGCGGGAAGCATTTTCAATGTTTTCATATCTGATGGAAAATATTAAATCAACTATTACACACACAATTTTTCGTGTTTCAGCTATGCCAGTGGAAACAGAAAAAACTATTCCAGAAAAAAAACTTAATTTTAGTGGTGCGGAAGAGGTGGAATCATTTGGCTTGGTGCGAGAAGTGCCAACGCAAAAGCCAATAATTAATAACGATAAAATTGGTCGTAATGATTCTTGTCCTTGCGGAAGTGGGAAAAAATATAAAAAATGTTGTGGAAAATAATATTAATAAAAATAAAGCATGAATAAATTATTGAGTTTTGAAAAATCAATTGGAGCAGTGGTTTTTCGACGAGAAGATGAAAAAATAAAATATTTACTTTTAAAGTATCCTGGGGGCCATTGGGGTTTTATTAAAGGTCATGGAGAAAAAAATGAAACTGATGAGGAAACATTATGCCGAGAAGCACAGGAAGAAACTGGTATTATTGATTTGAAAATTAGCGCAGGTTTTTTGGGTCAGGAAAAATATTTTTATCGAGCGAAAAACGAAGAAAAAGAAAAACGAATTAAAGCTGGACGAGGCTGGTTGATTTTTAAAAAAGTATTATATTATTTAGCCCAAACGGAACAGTTGCAAATTTCACTGTCGCAAGAGCATCGGAATTATGTTTGGATGATTTATTCGCAAGCCTATAATCGAGTGAGTAATCTTAATTCAAAAAAAGTGCTGGAAAAAGCGAATAAGTTTTTAGTAGAAAGTGATAGTAGATAGTATGATTAATGCGTGCTATTGCCAAATTATTATTTTCAGGTAGAATGAAATCTATGAGTAGCCGACAAAAACTTAAATTAAAATTTAGCATGGTTATTTGTTTGGCAATTTTTGCTGGACTAGTTGCTTATCCACAAGCGGTATCAAAAATACCAAAGTTGTTTGATGTGTTAAATAAACCAAAAATTAATCTTGGCTTGGATTTGCAGGGTGGAATCCACCTTGAATATAAAGCAGATACAAGTCAGGTGGATGGTGCAAAAGTTTCTGAAGCAATGCAGGCAGTGCAAGATGTGATCGAAAGACGAGTAAATGCTTTTGGCGTGGCAGAGCCAGTCGTTTATACAACAAAATCTGGTGGAGAACAACGATTGGTTGTTGAGCTGGCTGGAGTGAAAGATATCAATGAAGCCAAAAAAATGATTAGCGAAACGCCTTTTTTGGAATTCAAGGAAGAAAAAACAATCACTCCAGAACAAATTCCGCAAGATCAATTGGATAAAATAAACGCAGAGGCAAAAATTAAAGCCGAAGAAATTTTGAAAAAAGCTTTAGCGGGAGATGATTTTGCCACTCTAGCAAAAGATAATAGTCAAGATCCTGGATCGAAAGATAAGGGTGGAGAATATGATTTCATAAAAAAAGGTTCTTTTGTGCCAGAATATGAAGCGGTAATTTTTGATGAAAATGTCAAGAAAGGCGAAGTATATCCCAAATTAGTTGAGACTCAATTTGGTTGGCATATTATTAAAAAAATAGATATTCGTGGTGAAGGGGATACGCAAGAATTTAAAAGTGCCCATATTTTAATTTCTAAAATGACCCAACCGCAACCACAAATAGAATTTGCATCTACGGGATTATCTGGCAAGAATCTCAAAAGTGCCAGCGTCCAGTTTAAAAGTCAGGGATTATCTGAGCCAGAAGTTTCTTTAAAATTTGATGATGAAGGCACAAAATTATTTGCGGAAATTACTAAAAGAAATCTTCAGAAACGAGTGGCAATTTATTTGGATGGTGAAGTGATTACTGCGCCAACCGTACAAAGTGAAATTTTAAATGGTGAAGCGGTTGTTACTGGAAATTATTCTGTTGAAGAAGCAAAAACTTTGGTTAAACGATTAAATGAAGGAGCATTGCCTGTGCCAATTAGTTTAGTCGGTCAACAATCCGTGGAAGCAACGCTAGGACAAGTGTCATTGGAAAAAAGTTTAAAAGCGGGAATGATTGGCTTGCTTTTAGTGATTATTTTTATGCTTTTGTATTATCGTTTCTTAGGACTTATTGCATCAGTGGCGTTGCTTATTTATTCGGCTTTAATGGTCAGCATTTTTAAATTATCTGGATTTACACCATGGCAAATCACATTAACTCTTCCGGGTATTGCTGGGTTTGTGCTTTCAATCGGAATGGCAGTGGACGCAAATATTTTAATTTTTGAAAGAACGAAAGAAGAGATTCGCAAAGGCCGAAATATTTTAAGTGCAGTGGAGGAAGGATTTAAGCGAGCATGGACTTCTATTTTGGATGGTAATATGTCATCAATTATTACGGCCTTAATTTTAGTGGAAATGGGAACGGGATTCGTGAAGGGCTTTGCCGTTACATTTATTATTGGTGTTCTAGCTTCAATGTTCACGGCCGTGGTTATCACAAGAACAATTTTGCGTTTTATTTTGGGAGATTGGATCGAAAATAAAATGTGGTTAGTCGGAGCTAAAAAAACTGAATTATAGAAAATTATGCTAAATATTATTGCTAAAACTAAATATTCTTATATTTTTTCCATTACGCTGTCAGTGTTAAGTATTGTGGCACTTTTCACTTGGGGATTAAAATATAGCATTGATTTCACCGGTGGGACATTAATGGAAATAAAATTTGAAAATAATCTGCCGGTTAATTTGGACATTGAAAATGCATTAAAAGATTTAACTCTCAAAAGTCTCACACTTCAATCAACTGGAAATAATTCGGTGCTTATTCGTTATGCTTCGGAGGATGATAAGACTAATCAGAATGTTTTGAATGCTTTAGCAGGAAAATATCCAGATTCAAAAAATTTGCGAACAGATTATGCTAACGCTTCAGTTTCTGGTGAATTGAAAACTAAGTCATTGATGGCAATCTTTTGGGCGATCATGGGAATTATGGCGTATGTTGCTTGGGCATTTAGAAAGGTTTCTCATCCAGTGGCTTCTTGGAAATATGGAATGGGTGCTGTCATCGCTTTGATGCATGATGTGCTTATCACGGTTGGAGTTTTTTCTGTCCTGGGTCATTTCTATGGCGTAGAAGTTGGCGTGCCATTTGTGGCCGCCCTTTTGACAATCCTCGGTTTTTCTGTGCATGATACAATCGTGGTTTATGACAGGACGAGAGAAAATTTGCAACGCAGCTCGGCTAAAGAAAAATTTCCGGAAATTGTTAATCGTAGTCTCAATGAAACTTTAGTGAGATCGATTAATACATCTTTGACTGTATTTATCACACTACTCGCAATTTATATTTTTGGCGGAGAATCAATTAAATATTTTTCTTTGGCACTTTTGGTTGGTGTAACTTTTGGAACTTATTCATCAATTTTTGTTGCTTCGGCACTTTTGGTAACAAGTTATAATTTACAAATTAAAAAATAAAATTATGTGGAATCCGTTTAAAAAGAATACTCAGCAAAATAGTAACCAATCAGACGCGACTGTTGATGAAAAGAAAAAAGATGAAGAAAGTTCTCCAAAGATGAATATGCTTCAGCGATTGGCAATGAAAAAAATGGAGCGGATGAGTCCGCAAGAAAAAGCCAAAATGATGCAAGAAGTTTTTAAGCCAGAAAATAAAGACAAATTGCTTTCTGCTATGGAAATGATGCGAAAAAGCGGACAAATTTCGCAGGAGCAATATGATATGGCAAAACAAAAGATGGGTGAGTAATTTTATTTTATTAAAAAATATTTTTTATAATTCTTTGCGGTTTAATATTGCTGAACTAAGTGTCAGCTCGTCAGCATGTTCAATGTCAGCGCCAGTCGAAAGTCCACGAGCAAATCGAGTAATTTTAATTTCTAGTGGTTTTATGGAGCGGGTTAAATAAAGTGCCGTGGCGTCACCTTCTGTGGTGGGATTGGTTGCGAGAATAACTTCTGTTGTTTTTTCTGTGGCGATTCTTTTTTCCAGATCTTTAAAGTGCAAATTATCAGACCCGATTGTTTTCGTGGGATTAAGTACTCCGCCAAGCACATGATAAATCCCGTTGTATTTTTTAGTTTTTTCAATTGCAAAAACATCGAGCGCATCTTCCACGACACAAATAGTTTTTTGATCACGAGAAGCATCTTTGCAAATTGGACAAAATTCTTCTTCGCTAATATTCCAGCATCTTTTACAGTAGCGCAGATTTTTTTTGAAATCTTCCAAGTTTTTGGAAAAATCAGATAATTTTTCGTTGTCCGCTTTAAATAAAAATAAAACTAATCGTTCGGCCATTTTTGGACCGATAGAAGGCAAGGCCGCAAAGTTGTTTATTAGTTTTTGGAAACTTTTTGGATACATGATATATTTATTATTCTGAGTGTGCTCTTTCTAGCGATTTAAAAGTTGTTGAAGCTTCATCAAAATAGAGTGACATTTTTCCGACTGGTCCATTTCTGTGTTTAGCAATATGTACTTCAACGATATTTTTATTGGGTGTGTCTGGTTTTTCACGATCTTCTCGATAGAGAAACATTACAATATCCGCGTCTTGCTCAATTGAACCAGATTCACGAAGATCGGATAGTTTTGGTACTTGTGGACTGCGTGATTCTACGGCACGAGAAAGTTGCGAAAGAGCAATCACAGGAACATTTAATTCCCGCGCTAATTGTTTTAGTGAGCGAGAAATTTCCGAAATTTCATTAACACGATTATCGCCACCACTCGAACGACCTTCCATCAATTGCAAATAGTCAATAATAATCATGCCAACCCCATGTTCCATTTGTAAACGCCTTGCCATTGTGCGAATTTCCATAATATTAGCAGAACCGGCATCGTCAATAAAAATTGGAGCCTCGGAAAGCACGCCCATCGCTTCACCAATTCTTTGAAAATCATCATCGCCTTCACCACTTTTGAGGCGACCTGTACGCAAACGCCATAAATCAACACCAGATTGGGCGGCAAGCATCCTGTCGATTAATTGATCGGATGACATTTCCAAAGAAAAGATGCCAATGGGTATTTTTTCTTTAACGGCAATTTTTCTGGCAAAATCTAAGGCTAATGTCGTTTTTCCAATACTTGGTCTGGCGGCTAGAATAATTAAATCAGATTTTTGAAAACCAGCCAGAATATTATTTAAATCTGGATAGCCAGTCGGAATTCCGCGTAATTGATGATCGCCTTTATGCAACTCATCAATACGATTAAAAGCTGCTTCCAAAATTGAGCGAATTGGAATAAAATCTTGCTTGATATATTTCTGAGAAACAGCAAATAATTTTTGTTCGGCTTGATCTAGCAATTTTTCCACATCTTCTTCTTCGCGATAACCCAGCTCAACAATCTCGCTGGCAGTTTCGATTAATTTTCGCAGTGTAGATTTTTTTTGCACAACCTTAGCGTAATGTACAATATTGGAACTAGATGGCACAGTATTGACTAATGTTGCCAAATAACTTGATCCGCCAATAGCATCTAATTGATTTTTTTCTTCCAAGCGATTAGAAAGACTAAGCACATCAATTGGCTCTCTTTTTTCATAAAGATCCAGCATTGTTTCATAAATTAAATTATGAATGTCTTTATAGAAATCGCCAAGACGAATTAAATTGGCAACACGAATAATAGCGTCTTTGTCCAACATTAAAGCACCGAGCACGGATTTTTCCGCATCGATATTTTGTGGTGGCAGTTTAAGCTCTTTGTTTTCAATATTACCCATAACTAATATATTCTAGCAAGAGAAAGCTAAATGAGCAACTAGTAATATTTAGCTTAAGATTTCTTTAATTTCCGCAATACTTTCGGCGCGGACAAGTTTTTGACGAAGTTCCGCTGCGCCAGGAAAACCTTTGATATACCAAACTAAATGCTTTCTAATTTCAAGCAGACCCAAAGATTTTTTATCGGCAAAAATTAATTCGGCATGTCTAAGCATAATCTTTTTTATTTTTTTGAAATCATAATTTTTGCAATCGTTTTTAATTTGATCAAAAATATAGGGCTTACCCCAGGCGCCACGAGCAATTCCGAGTCCATCGATATTGGAATGTTCTTGCAAAATTTTCAAAGCTTCTTCGGCAGTTGTGATTCCGCCATTGCCAAGAACAATTTTTTCCGGAATAATTTTTTTAATCTCAGAAATTATTTCCCAATCAACAATACTGGAAAATCCGCCTTCATAAGTTCGGCCATGCACCATAACAGCAGAGTATGGCAGGTCTTTGGTTTTTTCAATAAATTCAGTAGCCGTAGAGACGCATTGCAATGCGTCTTTACCCTTAATACCAGCACGAATTTTAATTGACACAGGCAATTTTGTGTTATTGCAAACAGCCAAGATTATTTCGCGGGCCAATTCAATCTTTGGCATCAAGGCACAACCGGAACCATGTTTAAAAACTTTTTTGGCGGGACAACCAAAATTAATATCAATTCCATCCGGTTTTATTTCTTGCGTAATAATTTTAGTGGCAACAGCAAAATGTTCTGGAATATTTCCAAAAAGTTGCACGACATAAGGACGCTCTTTTTTTGTGAAGCGAACTAATTCAAGAGTTTTTGCTGGTTTAAAAAATAAAGCACTAACACTAGCCATTTCTGAATAAATAACATCGGCACCATGACGAATACAAATTTGGCGAAAAGCACTATCAGTAATTCCAGCCATTGGCGCAAGTGCTAAAATCGGTTTTTTAATTTTTTGCCAGAAATTTTTTGGCATTAATTTGAAACTTTAATGCCATCTTCGGTCTCCTCAGTTTTAAAACCCAAAGCTTGGATGTCATTTTTCAGGCTGGTTATTAATTTTTGGGCTTTTAATTTGGCGAGATCATTCATACTTTCATTTTCATCATCTGCATTATTACATTGATGCGGACAACTGGAGCAATTGCAAGAGTTTTGCATATTATTGTTTTTTAATTAAATAATTATTATCTTTTAAATCTTCGACAATATAACCAAAGCTTTCAATTTTTTGGCGAAGCTTATCTGATTGCTCAAAATTTTGATCAAGTTTGGCATTTTTTCTTTTTTCGGCAAGCTCAATTAATTCTTTTGGAATTTCTGCTTGACCAAAAAGCCTTAAACCAAAAACAGAATTTATTTTTTTCCATAAAGCCAAAATTTTTCTTGCATCACCAGAGCTTAATGCAGAATTTACAAGCAATTTATTGGCATCAGCTATAAGTTCATATAAAACACTAAGTGCTAGGGGAGTGTTAAGATCATCATTCATGGCCGATTCAAAGTTTTCTTGATATTTGGTGATTATGAAAGTGGTTTCAGCTTCTTTCGCAGTGGCGAGTGCTTCTAAATTTAAAATAAAATCATTGATTTTTTGTAAATTAGATTTGGCCTGGTCCATTGCTTTCCAAGTAAAATTGAGTTGGGTTTGGCGATGCGAAGAAAGCAAAAGCAAACGCAAGGTCATTGGAGAATAACCCTTATCCTCAATATCTCGTAGTCGATAAAAATTACCTTTTGATTTTGACATTTTTGTTCCATCAACTTTGAGATGGCGTGTGTGCAACCAATAATTAACATATTTTTTTCCGGTGGCACATTCAGTTTGGGCGATTTCTGCTTCATGATGAGGAAAGATATTATCTTCACCGCCAGTATGAATATCAAAAGTATCACCAAGATATTCCGAACTCATAGCGGAACATTCAATATGCCAACCAGGATAACCGATTGACCAAGGAGATTCCCATTTGAGCAAATGTTCCTTGGGAGCTTTGAGCCATAATGCGAAATCCCAAGGATTTTTTTTGTCAGGATGTTCTTCTAGTCTCGCACCAACTTTTAAGTTTTCCAAGGTGTTGCCAGAAAGCTTTCCATAAGCAGGAAATTTGGTAACACTGAAAAAAACATTGCCATTTTTTTCATAAGCAAAATCTTTTTCAATCAAAGTTGTAATGAGTTTAATCATTTGTGGAATATGGGCGGTGGCATGGGGAAAATATTGAGCAGGCAAAATATTCATCCGGTTTTCCACTTCTCGAAAATCGTCTTCATAAAATTGAGCAATATCAGCCGGAGATTTTTTTTCCAGCCTAGCTTTTTTCTCAATTTTATCATCACCACTATCACCTTGAGCAATGTCATCATCAGTTAGATGACCAACATCAGTAATGTTTTTTATTAATCGAACTTCATAGCCCAAATATTCCAAATATCTTTTGAGAATATCTGGCGTGGTGTAGGCTCGAATATTTCCCAGATGAACGAAATCATAAACTGTTGGACCGCAAACATACATGCCAACTTTTCCAGTATTTATTGATTTAAATTCTTCTTTAGTTTTTGTGAGCGTATTATATAATTTCAGCATATTTTTGTAGTTCGGATTAGAGCCATTTCTTAGCTTTAAAAATAGTTATCGTAGCTAACGATAGAGCAAGCATGATACTTAAATGAATCCAAAAAGCATTAGGATTTTTGCCAAAGGGAATATCAGCACTCATTGCTAGTATATTAGAATAAACGGTCATTGGCAACATTACAGCGGAAAAAATCGTGAGCACTTTCATAGTCATGTCAAGTTGATTGGAAAGCAAGGAATTATTAGTTGCTTCTAGCGATTCAATTGTTTCTTTGGCACTTTCGAGCATATTCCAAATGCGAATATTTGTTCCAATCAGATCTTGAAAATATGGTCGCAATTCTTTTTCAATATATTTATGTTCTTGTGTAAGTGATTCAAAAACGCTTCGTTGCGGTTTCATTGTGCGACGAAAATTGAGAATATCTCTTTTGACAAGTGAAATTTCAAAGACCATCTCTTTCTCATGTTGAGCAAAAATTTCTTTTTCAATATTATCCAGTTTGCGAGAAATATGATCAAGGCGAGGAAAACATGATTCCAAAAGCATTTCCAGAATATAGCGCAAAAGTGCTCCTGGGCTTTGTTGCATAAATAATTCGCGTTTCTTTTTGCTTCTTTTTAGTTCATTGAAAAAATCACCGAGCTGATAAATTTCTACATCATGAGAGGTGATAAGTGTATTTTCACAAATTACAATATCTAATTCTCCTGGATAGGTTGTTTTGTTTTCGCTGTCATAAAGGGGAATGTGGATTGCCAAATAAACACAATTGTCATACTCCACGGCTTTTGGCCGGAGTGTTGGCGTGGAAAATTCCTCTACAACCAGTGGATGAAGGTTAAATCTTTTTTGGATTTTCAAAATATCATCAGCATTGGGTTCTTGAAAATCAATCCAACTAAATTTTTCCGTTTTTATTTCTTGCATATTTTTATTTTTAATTTAAAACTAATTTAAGTATATCAGTAAAATTTATGTTGTGCAATTTTTTTTGGCGTGGTATCCTGTAGCTATTGAGAAATAATTAAAATACAGAAATGATTAAAGTTGAAAATCTAACTAAAAAATTTGGTAATTTTGTCGCTGTTGATGATATTTCTTTTGAGGTAAAAAAGGGAGAAATTTTTGCTTTTCTTGGTCCCAATGGTGCTGGGAAATCAACAACTATTAAGATGCTTACTACACTTTTGCGTCAAACAAAAGGCAAAATTAGCTTAAATGGTTTTGACACAACAGAAGATTCTAACGCTGTGCGTTGTTCGATTGGAATTATTTTTCAAGATCCTAGTTTGGATGATGATTTAACTGCTTGGGAGAATATGGAATTTCATGGCGTGCTGTATTCTGTGCCTAAAAAATTACGCAGAGAGCGAATTGAATATTTAATGAAACTAGTTGAGCTTTGGGATCGTAAGGATAGTTTGGTGAAGGAGTTTTCTGGTGGAATGAAGCGAAGACTGGAAATTGCCCGTGGATTGTTGCATCATCCTAAAGTTTTATTCTTAGATGAACCAACGCTGGGACTTGATCCGCAAACTAGAAATCATATGTGGAGTTATTTGCAAGAATTAAATAAAACCGAAGGCACAACAATTTTTTTTAGTACGCATTACATGGAAGAAGCGGAAAGAGTGGCGGAAAGAATTGCCATTATTGATAACGGAAAAATTATCACGATGGGCACATCAACGGAACTTAAATTACAAACTAAAACAGAAACACTAGAGGATGCTTTTCTGGCATTGACGGGAAAAATAATCAGAGAAGAAGCGGGAAAATCAACAGATCGGATGCGTACTTTTATGCGAGGAAGAATGAAAAACTAATTCAAAAAATTTATGCAAACAATTTATATTTTGTGGCTCAGACAATTAAAAAAATATTCTCGTTCTAAATCAAGGATGCTTGGCTCATTGGCTCAGCCATTATTATTTTTAGTTTCACTTGGTTATGGTTTTGGTCCCGTCTATCAAAAAGCGGGACAAGGAAATTACATCGAATTTTTGGCACCAGGAATTATCGGAATGAGTATTATCTTTACTTCGGTTTTTTCTGGTATGGAAATTATTTGGGATCGACAGTTTGGTTTTTTGAAAGAAACATTGGTGGCACCAGTTTCTCGTTGGAATATTATGCTTGGACGGACACTTGGCGGAGCAACGGTGGCCGTTCTGCAAGGTGCAATTGTTTTTTGTATTTCCTTGGCAGTGGGTTTTCGTCCAGTCAATATTTTTTTGGTACCAGTGGCATTTTTTGTGATGCTACTTATCGCCTTGCTTTTTACGGCAATGGGCATTGCAATCGCTTCGAAAATGGATGACATGCAGGGATTTCAATTGATTATCAATTTTTTAGTTATGCCCTTATTTTTTCTTTCTGGTGCACTTTTTCCGCTTGATGGACTTCCTAATGCGATTGCTATTATGGTGCGACTCGATCCGCTGTCTTATGGCATTGATGCTTTGCGGGGAATTTTGATTGGCGTGAGTCACTTCGGCGTTCTTTTGGATGTCGGAGTTGTTGCTTTGGTAGCGGGCATATTTTTATTTATTGGTAGTTGGTTTTTTTCCAGAGTCGAAGTTTAATAAAAAAATAGTAGCATTGTTATTCCAGAAAAAACCATGAAATTAAATTGCATGGTTTTTTATTTGACAAGATTTTTGAAATAAGATAACTTATACCTGTGGGGTAGGTATTGCAAATATAATTTTATTAAATTTTAATTTTAAAAATTATGCAAAAAGATGATGGACAAATTTCAATCGGCTTAAAAAAAGCGCGAACGCATTTAGCGAAAGTAATATTAATGCTTGAGGAAGGGGAATATTGTGTTTCAATCATGCAACAAAACTTAGCTGTGATTGGACTCTTGAAATCAGCGAATGATAAATTGCTTAAGCGACATTTAAATAGTTGCTTCATGAGTGCAATGCAGGGAACGAATGAAAATAAAAAACAAAAAATGATTTTGGAAATATTGCAACTTAGCAAAATAAATAAATAATTTTTTAAAAAATATGCAAACAAAAACAATATATATCAAAGGCATGCATTGCATTAGTTGCGAAAAATTACTGAATGATGAGCTTTTGATTGTTCCTGGCGTCTTGTGTGTTAGGGCTGATCGAAAAAAAGGCGTTGTGGAGTTGGATTATGACAAAGATGCACCAGAATTTTCAAAAATAAAAGAGCTTGTAGCAAAACTTGGATATACTGTATCAGAAAAAAAAGAAGTTTTAAATAATATTAATAATAAAAAAGATTGGAAGTCGTGGATTTTGGCAGTACTGTTTGTTTTTTTGATTATTTATAGCTTTCGTTTATTTGAAAATTCAAGCCTGGCTAGAAATATTGGAGCATTAAAATCTAACGCCGATTATGGTACAGCTTTCTTAATTGGATTAGTGGCTTCAGTTTCGAGTTGCTTAGTCGTTGTTGGTTCTGTTGTAATTGCTTTTTCTGAAAAATATCGAGGAGCGAAAGCTGGATTTTGGAGCGGTGGAATTTTGTTTAATTTGCTTTTTCATGCCGGTCGCTTGGGAGGCTTCTTCTTTTTAGGTGGACTGCTTGGCGCAATTGGTGGAGAAATTAATATTAGTGGTAATTTCGTAGCAATATATACTATAATTATTGCTGTGGTTATGAGTATTCTTGGTCTAAATATTTTAGGTTTATTTCCGGATATTGCAAGTTTTGGTATTCAAATGCCAAAATTTCTTAGTGCACCATGGAGTGAACTAAAAAAATCAAATAATCCAGTGGCGCCATTTCTTTTGGGCGTGATGAGTTTTTTCTTGCCATGTGGTTTCACACAAAGTATGCAGGTTTTTGCAATAGCTTCGGGCAGTTTTATGCGAGGAGGTATTGGTATGTTTTTATTTGCACTTGGCACACTGCCATCTCTTATGGTCTTGGGAGTTACGACTTCTTGGAGCAGAGGAAAAAATACAAAACTCTTTCAAAAAGTGGCGGGGATACTTATTTTGCTTTTTGCTTTTTATACTTTTAATTCCGGCTTGGCTCTTATGGGTGCTTCTGGGAATATATTTAGTCGCCAAGATAAGGCTGAAAAAAATACAAAAACTGATGGAGCTGAACAAATAATTGAAATGCATGTGACTAGTGCAGGATTTGCACCAAACATACTTAAGCTTAAAAAAGGCGTGCCAGTGCGTTGGGTGATAAAAGGGGATAATATTACTGGTTGCACAAATAAAATCATTATTCCTAGTTTGGGAATTTCGCAAGCATTAAATGCTGGTGATAATATTGTGAGGTTTACTCCCAATAAAGCAGGTGAAATACCTTTTAGTTGTTGGATGGGAATGGTGCGGGGCAAATTCGTTGTCTCTGAATAATAAAAATAAATTTTTATTTTTTAATTTTTAAGCTAAAAAAACTTATGCCAAATAAAAAAATAATTATTGAAATAACCGGAATGACTTGTGCGAGTTGTAGTGCGAGCAATGAACGGGCACTCTCGCGTGCGTCAGGAATTAAAAAAGCTTCTATTAATTTTGCAACCAAAAAAGCTCTGGTAGAATATGATAATAAATTGATCAGTGAAGAGGATATAAAAAAAATAATTCTTACTAATGGTTATGGGATTGGTGGTCAGCTGGCTAAAAAATATCAGATAATTAATAAATACGCACAATATAAAAATGAACTCTTTGGTAATGTAAAAATTCGTCTTATCTTGTCTATATTCTTTTCTTTTCCAATACTTTTGGGGATGGTTTGGAAATTTAAATTTGGAATTATATTTTTTGGAATAGATCTTATTATGTGGGTGCATATTTTCTTGGCGACGGTTGTTGTTTTTATTCTTGGTTGGCCATTTCATCGCATGGCCTTTCTTCAAGCAAAAAAGAGAGAGGCCAATATGGATAGCTTGATTTCGATGGGAACAGTCGTCGCGTTTTTTTTCAGTCTGTGGGCAATTTTTCACGGACAAAAGGAATACTTTGAAACAGCCGCCGTGATTATTATATTTATTCTTCTGGGAAAATATTTTGAAGATATTAGTGTGCAAAAAACAGGAGAAGCGATGCGTCGTCTCATGGAGCTTGGTGCTAAGAGGGCGCGTATCTTGGTTAGTGGAGAGGAAAAAGAAATTGAAATTTCTGAACTTAAGATTGGTGATGTGGTCGTGGTGCGTCCGGGTGAGAAAATTCCACTTGACGGATTTGTGATTGATGGTCGATCGGCCGTTGACGAATCGATGCTAACAGGCGAATCACTTTTGGTGGAAAAGAAAATAGGGGATTATGTTTTCGGTGCAATGCTAAATGAAGATGGAATTTTAAAGATACGCATTTCACAAACAGGAGAAGGCACAGCATTAGCACAGATAATCAGAACTGTTGAAGAGGCACAAAATTCCAAGTCGCCAATTCAAAAATTAGCAGATAAAGCCTCGCGGGTTTTTGTTCCAACCGTTTTAATTTTGGCCCTTGTAACTTTTCTGGGCTGGTCATTGCTTGCACATGAAATAATAAAAGCAATTATTTATGCTGTTTCCGTGTTGGTTATTGCTTGTCCTTGTGCTCTTGGTCTTGCTACGCCAACGGCAATTATGGTGGGAGCAGGACGCGGTGCAAAACAAGGCATATTATTTAAAAGTGGAGAAGGTTTTGAACGAATAAAAGATATTTCAATGGTTATTTTTGATAAAACTGGAACACTAACAAAAGGCAAACCGGTTGTTAGAGAAATATTAATAAATCCTAATGCAAAAAATAATAAAACAGATATTTTGGGATTAGCTTATGCTCTTGCACTTAATTCTGAGCATCCATACTCCAAAGCTATTGTGGCACATGCCAATAAAATGAATTTAAATACTAATGGAAATAAAATTGAAAATATCAAGGAGGATAAGGGTCGTGGTCTTTCTGGCGTTGATAATCAAGGCGGAAATATTTATTTGGGTAATGCAAAAATTATTACCGAAAATAATCTGAGTAGTTCTTGGATAACTGAGATGGAAATAGCACCAACTAATCAAGCCGGCGCACTTCTTTTTGTGGCATGTGACAGCGATGTGCTTGGGGCATTTCTGATTGAAGATGAAATTCGTGATGAGGCCAAAAAAGTTATTACAACTTTGAAAAAGATGCGCTTGAAAGTAGGCATAATCTCTGGCGATCGTATGGTTGTGGCCGAATCGGTGGCGAAAAATTTAGGAATTAATAATATCATCGCTGATGTTATGCCACACGAAAAGTTAGCGGCAATTAAAAAATTTCAACTACAAGGCGAAAAGATTATCTTTGTTGGAGATGGAATCAATGATGCGCCAAGTCTTATTCAAGCTGATTTAGGTATTGCGATGGGCAGTGCAATGGATATTGCCAAGGAAGCTGGACAAATTGTGATGTTAGAAAATAATCTCAATAAAGTGGTGGAGGCAATTTTAATTTCTCGCAAAACTTTTCGCACAATCAGACAAAATTTATTTTGGGCTTTTTTCTATAATATCATAGCCATTCCATTGGCGATGTTTGGCTTCTTAACGCCAGCCATTGCCGCTGCTGCGATGTCATTCAGTTCAGTCTCGGTCGTGTTGAATAGTTTGAGAATTTCAAGATAAAATGCAGAAATGAAAAATTGCAAAAATAAAATTTCATGCTATACTGAATTTATTGAAATAGGGGTGTAAATTTAATTTGTAGAGACGAGGCATT
>Ga0194062_1000404_pt1 | contig 18129 bp, 18 predicted proteins | sample SepL2225m_MetaG_FD_155481 | JGI IMG/M metagenome (GOLD analysis project Ga0194062, IMG submission 155481) | Anoxic zone freshwater microbial communities from boreal shield lake in IISD Experimental Lakes Area, Ontario, Canada - Sep2016-L224-25m | ecosystem: Environmental > Aquatic > Freshwater >... | reverse complement strand
GCTTTTCGGCCGAGACGGCAGTGAGCGGTGGGATAAGCACGGCAGCCAGGAGCAAAGCCAGCAACCGCCTCATGTTTGTCTGAAAGTTGAGTCCGATTAACCGTCTCACGATCACTCCCCTGATACAGATCCTACTCCCGCATTGTCGGCGCGAAAACTAGAACTTATAGGCGACTTCAAGGCCAAACTCCAGCTGGCTTGCGTCGAAATCCCCAACATCACCCCATTCTCTGAAAGAGTAGTATGCCACGCCTCTCAACTCAAGAGTGGAGGAGAAGGGCACATGCAGTCCGGCCTCGAGTTCCCAGTAGAGATCCGACCAGTGATTGACTTCCTTGCCTTGTACGTAGTGCTTGAGCACGCCTATTCCCAGCAGTAGCAGGTTCTCTTCAAACACCAGGCGTATCTGGGGAGTTACGATAGACTCTATGTTCGGCACTATAGACTGAGCGTTTAGTACCACTGACGTCATGGTGGTGTTTGGCGTGAAGCTGACGCCGAATTGCCAGTAAGCTTTTGCTTCGTGGTATTCATAAGCAAGAAGATAGCTCACGTCGCCGTCCCCGAACGGAGACGCCGTGTCTTCTGGATGACTGACGTACTGACGGATGCCACCGGTGATTGTTGATGATTTTGCTGACTGCGCCGGAGCGGAGCTGACTTGGATACAAACTAGAAAAGCGGCTGCACCTATCAATGTCTTAGTCGTCACAACGGTTCCTTCTCTTTGCAAACAGGCAAACTTGCAGGTTTACAGTCACAATATCGGCTGCATAATGCACAGTATTCAGCGCGGACTCAAGCTGCAATTCCTATCGCTTCTTACTTGCAACAGGAAGACGTTTCTATAATACTCGCATCTTTCCGAAAACAAGTGCGTGGAGGCAGTCAGATGCATCTCGTTGTGTGTATCAAGCAGGTCCCGGACACGACCAATGTCAGGATAAATCCGGAGACCAATACCCTTATTCGTGCAGGAGTGGCTTCTGTCGTCAATCCTTTTGATATGTATGCGATTGAAGAGGCCGTAAGGATTAAGGAAAAACTCGGCGGTAAAGTTACGGTGCTCACAATGGGTCCGCCTCAGGCCGACGCCGTGCTGCGCGAGGCTATTTCCATGGGTGCTGATGAGGGCGTTCTTGTTTCAGACAGGGCTTTCGCCGGTAGTGATACCTGGGCCACCAGTTATACCCTTGCGGCGGCCATCCGTAAAATCGGTGACTACGGTATTATTATCTGCGGGAAACAGGCTTCAGACGGCGACACCGCACAGGTAGGGCCCGGTATTGCAACACACCTTGATCTTCCCCAGGTGACTTATGTCAGGAAGATCCATGAAATTGCCGAGGATCATATTGTCGCTGAACGCATGCTGGACGAAGGGTCAGAAGTCATTACCTGCCCGGTGCCATGCATTTTAACGGTTGTCAAGGAATTGAACGAGCCGCGCCTGCCGTCCCTTCGTGGAAAAATGGCTGCAAAGAAGGCGCAGCTTATTCAATGGGCGGCAAAGGATCTTGACTGCGATCCCAAGGGGCTTGGCCTGGATGGCTCACCGACCAAGGTGGTGCGGATCTTCACTCCTCCGCCCCGCGGTGGCGGCGAGATTCTTGCAGGTGAAGCTGACGCGGCTGTCCGTGCTCTTGTTGAAAAACTCAAAGATGTGGTCATCGCGACCTCCAAGTAGGTAATGAAATGACACAAGAACCAATCAAAGTAATTGCTGACAAGTGCGTTGGATGCAGCCTGTGTGTAAAGTCCTGCCCGTTCGGAGCTGTTGTGCTGGAGAATAAGCTCGCAGTAATCGATCTCACAAAGTGCACCCTTTGCGGCGCGTGTGTTCAGGCCTGCCGGTTCGACTCTATAGAAATGGTCGCTAAGACCGCTGAGCAGAAGGATCTCAGTCTGTTTCGTGATGTGTGGGTGTTCGCCGAGCATCACGAAGGCAAGATCAACACTATTACCTACGAACTGCTCGGAAAAGGCCGCAAACTTGCCGACGATCTCGGTATGGATCTCTGCGCAGTACTGCTGGGCAAAGATATCAAGAGCCGGACAGAGGACCTGATAGCCCGCGGAGCTGACAAAGTCTATGTGATTGACCGGCCTGAACTCGAATATTTCCAGGATGAGATCTATGCCGCTGTACTGATCGAGGTGGTGAACAAGTATAAGCCGAATATCTTCCTTTGCGGCGCAACCACCGTTGGACGGAGCCTTGCCTCCCGCGTCGCTGTTAAGGTACACGTCGGTCTTACGGCAGACTGCACCGGTCTTGATATCGACCCTGCGACCCGGAATCTTGTACAGACCCGGCCGGCCTTTGGCGGAAACATCATGGCGGCAATCATTTCACCTAATCACAGGCCGCAGATGGCTACGGTGCGACACAAGGTCATGAAGGAGTCCGGCGTTGATTCAACCCGGAAAGGGCGTGTGTTTGTTGAGAAGATTGCAGAAGCGCTCCTTCAGTCACGGGCAAAGAGAATCAGGTTCGAGAAAGATGTGTCGGTAACTGTCAACATCGCAGAGGCCAATATTATTGTTTCGGGTGGTCGCGGACTTCAAAAGCCGGAGAATTTTGCAGTCATACGCGATATGGCGGATGTTCTCGGAGCCGCAGTTGGAGCTTCCCGCGCTGCCGTTGATGCAGGCTGGATTCCTTACTCTCACCAGGTTGGCCAGACCGGCAAGACTGTGTGCCCCAAGATCTACTTTGCCTGTGGAATAAGCGGGCAGATTCAACATCTGGCCGGCATGTCCTCGGCCGACATAATAGTGGCCATCAACAAGGATCCGGATGCGCCCATTTTCAAGGCGGCTACGTATGGAATTGTTGGTGACGTTATGACCGTTGTTCCGCTGCTCACTGCCGAACTCAAAAAACTCCTCAAGAAGTAGCCCATGGATATTGAGGTATTTGTAATCTGTGATGCGGCCACCGACAGTGCCGGCAAGCTGAATGTACTCGGCGCATTCGATTCCATACTGGGTAGAAACCTGCCGGTTCTGCATCCGCAATGTACTGTGGCCTTAAGGATGCGATTTTCCCGGCCCGAGGAGGGCGAACACAAGATTAAGGTCGGTCTTGTGGACGCGGATGGCCACCCGGTAGTTCCAGATCTGGATACGGGTCTGCATGTGCGATTCCATGGACCGGAATCATCCCTGGCTGCTAATATGATAATGAATCTGCAACGCGTGCAGTTCAAAACAGCCGGAGAACATTCAATTAATCTGTCAGTCGATGGCAGATTTGAGCGGGCCATTCCCCTGACGGTCAGGCTTATAAAGCAGGATTCCGCCCAGGTGCAGAACTGACAAGCGATTGAGCTATCAGCTGTATTTTCTTACGAGACTTCGAACTACTCCACCGATGACCAGCGAGTGCCTGGGCACAATAGGACTGTATTTCTTGTTGGCAGGCTCAAGCCGGATTGTCTCCTGATCCTTCACGTAGTACTTCATTGTCCACTCTCCGTCCACCTGGGCAACCACAATGTCACCACTGACGGGAGCGCAGCCTTTCTCGACGAGGACAATGTCGCCAGGGTGGATGCCGGCATCCATCATCGAGTCGCCAGACACTGTGAGCATGAATGTGGCGTTGGGCCGGCTGACAAGAAACTCATCAAGATTGAGCACATCAACAAGTTCCTCCTCGGCAGGGGAGGGAAAGCCGGCTTGGACTGTACCGAGCAATCGGATGGCGCCAGTCAGCTTGCCAGTGGGCGCAATCTTGTGTCCTGTCTTCCTGATATAGCCCAGGTCGGCAAGCTTTGTCAGAAGACCATGAACCGCGTTCTTTGACTTATAGTCGAGAACCACCATCATTTCGGTGTAGCCAGGGAGGCGGTTTTCTTTCCTGAAGAACGAACGAAGCTTGTTCACTTTTGATTTGATGTCAGTTTTTCTGGGCATAATTTGACCTCCGACATGAAATGGTATGTGAACGTACGTTCATTTGTCAAGGTTGAATACCCGACATTGGCTTCCCGGGGGAGCGCATGTCTCGAATTGTTAGAAAGCTTTTATAGCCAGAAGGCAGGTTCGTGGACCCTGCCACAATGATATCTTTGATCATCCACACGTTGTTGATCTTCTTGAAGCTCTCTATTGAGAGCCGTCGGAGCATCTTGCTTCCGGTGCCGTATTCCTCAGCCTGTAGAAGCATCCGGTACTCCTTGTCGATCCATACCCTGATAGCCATGGCACGACTTGTCTCGCCGTCCTCTGCCGCAGGTTCGACGTCGATGACAAAACAGTCACGCCCCCTGACGGAAGCGCTACCGGCAAGAGTTCCTTTGCGCCACCACAAGAAAGGTAGCGAGAGGTCCGCCCATGTCACTCCTGTATCGCGGATTCTGGAAAAAACATCGGGCGGGGCAGCAGCAACCAGAGGATTGCCGGCAAAATACTCGTATCTGGGCTTCTGGCCGGCTTCCCGCGATACCCGGAACTGCTCCAGGCTAGGGCCTTTCGAGTCATACAGAGCGTAGCTGCCCGACAGAGATCCACCACTGATATGGAGGCTAATCTCCACATTGTAGGCGATCAGGACAGATTGCCCGCGGTCACGCACTCCAAGTCGTCCCGTAATCAGGATGGGCTCACCAGGCATCTGGGCTAACACCGAATCCAGAATACTCTTTACTGACGGCGGCTGATTTGTGGCTGCAGGCTGCTCTGCTAAGACGAAACAGGTACAAAGACATGCGAAAACGGATATCGCGCATTTCGACCCAGATCGAATCATACTCATTTGGTGTTGCTTCATTCAATGGAAGTTAAACCAACTCGGAGTCTTCTTCAATGTCTACTTTGCATCATGCCCACTGTGTGGCAGTAAAGGAAAACCGCATTGAGAGGTATTTGTCATTGAAAGCCCATTAGTGGCGAGCTACAGTCCATGATCCTTTTGTCGTGAAGTGTGTTTGCTGAAATAATAAAGAAAGGTGGCTAGATGAATAGGATTTTTAAGAGACTGTTTGCGGGCGCGTTTATGTTGGCAGCCATGTGTTCCATCGCAGTTGCCGGCGAGGCCGATATCAAGATTCCTGACCTGAGTCAGGTTACGTTCAGCGGGCTTGGCGGCGTCAGTGGTCTCACCCTCATGTATATCGGTATAGCCATCTGTGCCATTGGCGCAATATTCGGAATTGTGCAATACCAGCAGACCAAGGCTTTGCAGGTCCACGAATGCATGAGCTCAGTCTCAAACATCATTTGGGAGACATGCAAGACCTACCTGTTTCAGCAGGGTAAGTTCATTGCCATTCTTTGGGCGCTTATTGCCGCCTGCATGGTGTACTACTTCGGTATTCTGACGGAATACAAGGACGCAGCCGGGCAGGCAATGGGCACCAGTCACGTGGTCGCCAATGTCGCAGTCATCCTCGCTGCCTCAGTTCTTGGTATTCTGGGATCCTACGGAGTGGCCTGGTTCGGTATCCGCATCAATACTGTCGCAAACTCACGGACAGCATTTTCCGCGCTCAAGGGCAATCCGTTCGCAACGCTTTGCATTCCGCTCCGCTCCGGCATGAGCGTGGGTTTGCTGCTCGTGGCAGTTGAATTGTTCTTCATGATCTGCATTCTTGTGTTCCTGCCGCGCGAACTGGTTGGCCCCTGTTTCATCGGTTTTGCAATTGGTGAGTCGCTGGGTGCGTCCGTGCTTCGTATCTGCGGCGGTATCTTCACTAAGATCGCGGACATTGGTTCCGACTTGATGAAGATCGTCTTCAAGCTCCCCGAGGATGATCCCAAGAATCCCGGCGTTATCGCTGACTGCACCGGCGACAATGCCGGCGACAGTGTTGGTCCGACGGCTGACGGCTTCGAGACTTACGGCGTCACCGGTGTAGCGTTGATTGCGTTCCTTGCGCTGGCACTGACAGCCAGCCCGGCTATTTGCGCCACCCTCATCATCTGGCTGTTCGTGATGCGCGCTCTGATGATCGTAACATCGCTGGTATCCTACTTTACGAACGAATTCATCAGCAAAGCCGCGTACGGCAGCAAGAAGGACTTCGATTTTGAAGCACCATTGACACATCTGGTGTGGATTACATCGGCTGTCTCGATCGGCATAACGTTCGTCGCAAGCAAGCTGCTGCTTGGTGACTTCAAGGATGCACTCGGCACGGCGCAACCCGACCTCTGGTGGGTCCTGTCCGCCATCATCAGCTGCGGTACAGTTGCCGGTGCGTTGATTCCCGAATTCACGAAGATATTCGTCAGCACCAACTCAACGCACGTCAAGGAAGTGACCAACTGCTCCCGGCACGGGGGTGCGTCTCTGAACATTCTGTCGGGCTTCGTTGCCGGCAACTTCTCCGCGTTCTGGATGGGGCTGGTTATCATGCTACTGATGTCCACTTCCTACTATTTCTCCCAGAACATTGCGTTGCTTTCCATTATGCCAAGTGCTTTCGCATTCGCCGCGCCGATATTTGCATTCGGTCTGGTCGCTTTTGGCTTCCTCGGAATGGGACCAGTGACAATCGCCGTGGACAGCTACGGACCGGTCACGGACAACGCACAATCCGTTTATGAACTGAGTCAGATTGAAGGGCGCAAAGGCATCAAGGAGGACATTGAGAAGAACTTCGGCTTCAAACCGGATTTCGAAAATGCCAAGTTCCTCCTTGAAAAAGGTGATGGTGCAGGCAATACATTCAAGGCGACGGCAAAGCCAGTGCTCATTGGCACTGCAGTTGTCGGCGCGACCACAATGGTTTTCGGCATCATCATGCTGCTGCAGAAGATGTTTGACGCCCAGGAGGCTTCCGGCGTAGCCGGTCCATTCAAGCCGGTCGTTGACGCTCTCAGCATCGTGCAACCGGAAATCATCCTTGGACTTATTATGGGCGGCGCGGTGATTTACTGGTTTACCGGCGCATCCTGCCAGGCAGTCGTGACCGGCGCATATAGCGCGGTGGTTTATATCAAGGAGCACATGAAGCTGGACGCCACCACGGCATCGGAGAAGGACAGTAAGGAAGTAGTTCGTATTTGTACTGTCTACGCGCAGAAGGGCATGTGGAACATCTTCATTGTGATATTCTGCTTCGCCCTCGCTCTGCCTTTCTTTAATCCCTACTTCTTCATCGGATACCTGATCGGCATCGCATTCTTCGGTCTGTTCCAGGCCATTTTCATGGCCAACGCCGGCGGGGCGTGGGACAACGCGAAGAAGATCGTAGAAGTGGATCTTCGCCAGAAGGGTACGGACTTGCACGCAGCTTGCGTTGTCGGCGACACGGTAGGCGATCCCTTCAAAGACACGTCATCAGTGGCGATGAACCCGGTGATCAAGTTCACGACGTTGTTCGGCCTGCTCGCTGTTGAGATTGCCGTGACGATGTCGAACCAGACTCTCAAGTATGCAATTGGCGGCGTATTATTCCTCATTGCTCTGGTATTCGTATACCGGTCATTCTACAGCATGCGGATTCCCGAAGACGCAAAGAACTAATGCCCGACAATAGATTGCCATCCGTACCGGTGCCTGGAGTGAAGGTTGTGTTTCTCGGCACTGGTACGTCGGTGGGCATACCGGCTATTGGTTGCACGTGCCCGGTATGCCTGTCCGATGATCCGCGAAACAAGCGGCTGCGGACCAGTTTGTACCTGCAGGCCGGTGGCACGAGCGTAGTAGTTGATACTGCGCCTGACTTCAGGATGCAGGCAATCACCCACAAGATCCCCCGCGTGGACGCGCTGGTGTTTACGCATTCACATGCTGATCACATCCTGGGATTCGACGATATCCGACGCTATAACACCATGCAGGACGGCCGGATTCCGGCGTATGGGTCCGCCGACACCATCGCCGACATGAACAGGATCTTCGACTATATTCACCACGAACATGCCCCCGGCGTTTACCGGCCCCGGGTGGATTTCCATGAGGTATCAGGGCCATTTCAGATCGGTGCCATTCAGGTTGAGCCTTTTCAAGTGGTTCATGCGCCTAAAATGACCTATGGCTACAGGTTTGAAGCAGCGGGTCGCTCACTGGGCTATTTTCCGGACTGCCACGAGATGGCTCCGGCGACAGTTCAGCGGTTGCAGGGACTGGATGTGATGGTTTTGGATGCCCTGAGACACAAACCGCACAGCACGCACCTGACGCTTGCCGAAAGCATTAAGACGCTCGAGAAGATTGGTGCCAGAAAGTCCTTTATCATCCACATGTGTCACGACCTGGATCATGAGCAGACGCAGAAAGCATTACCAGAGTCGATGTTTGTTTCGTACGACGGTTTGATTCTGGAATGGTAAAAAGTGACCGGCGCCTGCAACGGAGAGGCGCCGGGTGGCTTGGAGCAAAAGTCGCCAGGTCTGCTACTTGTTATCCGGAGGGACTGTAGAATCGTCGGGCATAGGCATCCCCTTCTTAACCCCGCCGCCCATTCCTCCCGTTGCCTGCTCTATGGTTTTGATCAGACCCTTTATTTCCGATTGTGGAACGTGGAGGTTGAAGTATTGGGTCGTGCCCTGCATCCTCAGAGAGAATGTGACGAGGTCGCCTAGTACCGGAGCAGGTTGGCCGCTCGGCGCACCGGCTCCGGCCATCATGCGCGTTATCATACCGAAAGTGAAATGCGCATAGGCGGGAAGAGAAATCAGGCCCGCGAACGAAGCATCCTTAGGCACCCTGTCCAGAGCCGCAATCACCTTCGGGTTGGCTAAAAGGCCAGGAACTTGATTCTTTGATGCTTTGATTGCCCGAACCATGGTCTCTTTACCGCCCATACTGACGATAGCTGTGCGGCCCAGCAAGGCCATGCGCATTGTCATTCCTTCAGGGCCGTAGATGGATTCCATCATCTTCTGCGCCTCCTCTTTCTCTTCCGGTCCCATGTCGGGCGAAGAGAAGGCCATCTTTGTCTTGCTGATATCCACTGCCACGCCATCAATGGTTTCTGCGCCAGGCTTATAGTCCGCTGTCATTTCCATCGAGGGACTGCCCATGGGTCCCATGGCGGAGAATGCCTTGGTCAGATTGGCCGAAAGCGGTATCGTCTTAGCCAACAGCTTCCTGTACGCATCGGGATTCTTCACGGCAATCGTCTGAGTCATCCGGTATGTCCCCTCACCGGCAGGTGCTGGTTCCATTATGAAGGCAAATTCGTTGCCGATGGTCCCGGCCCATTCGTCATAGATCGCCCATAGATCATCAATGCTTTTGCGGGCAACCTTGTTTGACGCCGGTGTGACGGCAGCAAACAGGGGCTTAAGTATGGACTTCGTCGGACCAATTGCTTTGATCCAATCCATTCGCCCCCAGCCAGCCAGCAGAAAGCTGTCGGTTGCAGCCAGACCTGCCTTTGCCGGGACCATTGGCGTCCCTGAGGCGGCAATAAGGGCAAGTTGCGAATCTGGCGCATAGTCAAGTCCGACCGTCAGCAAAGCTGCATCCGTTTTGATATCGGCCGCTACTGTGAGAGAATTCACCTGATTCAGCAAACCTACGGCCCAGTCAGCAATCATAGTTGGATTTGGCCCGCCTGCAGCAGTGTCATCGGCTGGAGGAGTTTTCGGTATTGCAGCCTTTGCTTTGGCAGTCAGGGCTTTCGTGTTCACCCAGGCCCAGATAGAGCGGCTGTTCAGGTCGGTTCTCTGCTGCTCGGTTATCTTCAAGCGCGCGGTTGCTGTGGAAATCGCCTTGACTGATGCGAGATTGTCGGACATCACGACCCACGGATCCATCTTCAGCATATAGGTCGCAGATCCTAATGCCGCGGCAACTTTTATGATTCCGCCTTCAATCTTCTCTCCTTCCAGTGCCGCACCTGATTTCATGCGACCCATGAGCACCATGTCGGGATGGACCTGGCCTGGCATGAGAATAGCAACAGCAGCACCCCTTAAGTCCACGCCAGCCGGCAGGGACATTTCCATCACAGCCAGAAGATCGGGTATCTTGTCGCCTTGACAACTCAGTTCTTTGAGATTGGTCCAGAGCTCCTTAATGTTTCGAGCGCCGGCTACGACCAGGGCATCGGCCGGGGCCTGAGACACCGCCCATGCCAAGTCTTTGTTTTGAGCATTGAGCCCGATAGTTGAAGAGAGCACTAGGCAGACAACGGATAGCAGAACGCGGCGAGCTGTCATGAGTTATTTCTCCTTGTTGCGAATTAGAAGAAGACCTGCTTGCCTGAAATCTACTTCAGGCGCGCGAACGCCGCAAGCCAAAAGCATTCACCGGTAACGGGAGCATTCGCCATGGCAATCTTCAGGCTTCCGGATTTTGGATGAGTCCGGGCTTGATAAAACGGTCAGACGTTGTCAGGATACTGATCCTTGTTGCCGGGATTTATTAAGATCGGGGAAGGAGACAATGTTCATGAATATCTTTCGCGGGATAGCATTGCTGGCTGCAGTGCTCTTGATTGCGGCATGCAGCGGGTGTTCTATGTCTACGGAACAAACAATGTATGACATTGGCCTGAAAGCTCTTAAGCAGGATCCGGCCTTCTCGAAAACGGAGGCAACCGCAGCTCCAAGGTCCAAGTGCACGTTTTACATCGGGAAAAGCGCTGCGAGTATGGAAATGCCTTACTCTGTAAGTGGCCAGGGGGCAACTGAAGGCACCTATGTAGTGTGGCTTAATCGCATCGGAACCCTGTGGGAGTTTAATCGAAGTTCCGTTGCGCCCAAACGGCAGTAGGCGCCCGTTTGTACCGGAGCGACCGATGGAAGATCATCTGCGGGATATTATCCGGCTCAGTCTGGACAGTTCTCCAGAGAAGATGATGGAAAGGGCACTTCAGGCCTGTATTGACATCTCCGGCGCCAGGGGTGGTTCAATTCTCGGCGAGGAGGGCCCCTATCTCCAGTTTCTATTTTCAGATGTCCCCGACCTTGTCGGCAAAAGAGTACCGCTGGAGAGTATTGCCGGTGCCACGATCCTCAAAGGGGTCATCATCTATACCTTCGCACCAAAGGACAGCAGGCATTTCAAGGAGATCGACGACACGCTGCCATCTCGAACGCGTTACCTTCTCAGTATACCAATACCCTCGATACACAGGTCCGGCGAGCAGCAGCAAAAGCAGAAGAACGCCGGCGCACTCCAGTTGCTGTTTGACGAGAATCTCTTTGCAGGCATTGCCGTGGATGAAAGTCTCAGGGAGTTTGAAGTGGATGCTTTCCGGGAGGATGAGTTCTGCCGTAAACATCTGAACGGGATCTTTGTGATCCTGCCCAATATTGCATTTGCAATGGAGGTGACGAAGCTGCGGCAGACATCATATCAGGCAATACATGAACTCAAGAACAAACTCATCTCGGCCTTGTCATGGCTTGATTACCTTAAGAGCGATATCCAGCCTGATCCGCAGGCAATGCTGGACCGTGACGCAGTAGAACAGGACATGGAGCTGGTGGAATCCGCTCTCCGCGAAGGCGCGGAACTGGCGAAGACCTATCTCACGCTCGCGTCGCTGTATGAGCCGCATTTTACGGATTGCGACCTTAATGCCGTGCTGAGAGATGTCGGAGCCTCTGCTCAGGCATTCGGGGATCTGCGTCGCCCCGGCGAGCTCAGGCTCGACACCGATTTGAATCCAGCTCTGCCGGTTCGGAGACTTGATTCTGAGAAGCTCAAGATGGCCTTCTTCAACCTTTGCAAGAATGCTGTGGAAGCCATGCTTGATCACCGGGTTGCGGAGCCCTGCCTGACTATTGTGTCCCGCCTCGAGAATGACCGCCTCGTTGTTACTGTCGGCGATAACGGACCTGGAATGCCGAAGGAAATAGCAGACAACCTTTTCATTCCGTTCAAGACCAAGAAGGAAGGCGGCACCGGCCTCGGGCTGACAATTACGAAGAAGATTATTGATATGCATGGTGGCAGAATTCAGTGCGGGACCGGGGCAGATGGAACGACCTTCACAGTTATAATCTAAACAGGAGGTGTGGTATGGCTGAACATGCGAGTACGGATGCGGAAGGTGAAATACTTCACAGGCAGTACATTGATCTCGTTGAGACCATCAAGAGAAATATGGATCCGCGAAGCAACACCGTTCTGCTGGTGGATGACGAGCGCGGCATCCGGATGAAAGTTGCCCGTGATGTAAAGGCATTTGATCCCTCGATTGTGGTGTATGAGGCTGGCAACGGCAAGGATGCGCTGGAGAAGCTTACCCAGATCCGGAAGACCCATGTGCGCGATCCGCTGTTCATTGTTCTGGATCTTAACATGCCGATCATGGACGGGTGGGCGGTTATCGCAAAGCTGAAGGAAGAATATGAAAGCAAAGGGCGGGCATCCGGAATACCCATCATTGTTCTATCATCCACAAGCGGCGAAAAGAATGTGGCCTTTATCATGAAGAAAAGCGTGCACGAAAGTAAATCAGGCTACATTCCGCTGGTGACTGTTGCTAAGGAGACGTGTGTTGACAAGCGTCGCTATGACGCAGCCGGAGAACCAGGTCTGATGAACTGGCTCGACTACTTTGTGAGGAAAAAGTAGAGGTCTGCAGCTAAGGACGGGTGGCAGCAGCAAGGAGTTCGCTCAGCGACACACAGTTTTCGTAGAGGGCCTTGCCTACGATGGCACCTGCAAGGTTGGCTGCCGCGAGATTCCGCAGGATGCGGATATCTTCAGCTGAGGCGATGCCGCCGGATGCAATGACATCGCATGATACAGCCTTGCAGACTGCCGCCACCTGACCTGCATTGACTCCGCGCAACATTCCATCCACTGCTGTATCAGTGTAGATCAGAGTCTTGATGCCGAGTGCGTCGAGTTGAACGGCAAGGTCCACTGCCTTTACGGCTGTTGTTTCGACCCAGCCTTTGACCTGAACCAGCCCGTTCCTGGCATCGATGCCTACTGCCAGCTTGTCGCCGAACTGCTGGATCAGTGGTGCGAGGGAGTCAGGAGTCATGCAGGCCTTTGTGCCGAGAATCACACGTCTGGCGCCCGCATCAATCAAGGTGGAGATATCTGTTTCTGTGCGGAGCCCGCCGCCAACTTCGATTGGAATGGCAATGGCGGCGGCAATTTTGGCGAGCAAAGCAGTGTGAACGGGCTTTCCCTGAAATGCGCCGTCAAGGTCCACGATGTGCAGAAGCTGGGCGCCCTCGGCTTCCCAGCGCTGAGCCATTGTTACGGGGTCTTCAGAGTAAACCGTGACTTCAGTCGCCTTGCCCTGCTTGAGCCTGACACATTTGCCGTCCTTCAGATCTATAGCCGGGATGATCGTGATCATATTTTCTGCATTCGTGCTGGTCGCTTGACCTGCTATTTAACGGGCATGAGCCTGTCTCAAAGTGTTCCTTTGCTGGAGGGAACACCTTTGACGCGGGCATCCTTGCTGCAAGCCATACTCAGAGCCTTTGCCATCGCCTTGAAAACCGATTCGTAAGCATGATGTGCATCCACGCCGTAAAGCTGTGCGACGTGGAGGTTCATCCTGCCCTGAACGGATAGCGCGCGCAGGAACTCTGGAATCAGCCCCAGATCGAACTTCTCAATCTTCTTCCCGCGGTGAGCGAAGTCGCAAACGAGATATGGCCTGCCGCCCAGATCAATAACCGCGCGGGCAAGGGCGTCATCCATGGGCACATAGCTCCAGCCATAGCGTGTAATGCCTTTACGATCTCCGAGGGCCTTGTTCAGCACTTCGCCCAGAGTTAGTCCGATATCCTCAACTGTGTGGTGGGCGTCTACTTCCAGATCGCCTTTGGCCACTATGACCATATCAATGCTTGAATGTTTGGCAAAAAGTACCAGCATGTGGTCAAGGAATGGCAGGCCGGTGGTAATCCGGCTCTTTCCGCAGCCATCAAGATTGATCTCAACCATTACATCTGTCTCTCTTGTGGTCCGCTTGAGCTTTGCGACGCGCTTCTTCATAAGTTACCTTTCCGGTTACCGGTCCTGGATCCGCAGGCCGAAGGCGCCCTTGCCAGCTCCAGTTCATCAATTGCATTGATCAGTTTATCGACCTGCTGGTCAGTTCCGATCGTGATACGCACAAAATCGCGCGTTCTGGGACCGTCGAAGTACCTTACCATAATCAGTCGATTCCTCAAGCTTTCATAGAATACCCTTGCAGATACCACGGGAGGTCGCACCCAGAAGAAGTTTGTCTCGGACGGATAGACAAACACATCCCTTTCGGCGAGGAGTCCGGCAAGCCGTATGCGTGTGTTCTTGATTTGGCGGACATTTGCCCGCATGTGCCGCAGGTCGGACAGGGCGGCAAGTGCCAGATGTTGTGCGATGGTATCTGTGTTATATGAGTCCTTGAGTTTAAAGAGCGCGGCAATCAAAGGCTTGGCCCCTATTGTGTAGCCGACCCGCAGCCCGGCGAGCGAATAGGCTTTCGACAAGGTCCGGACAACCAGAACGTTGGAACGTTTCATGGCCAGATCCATGCAATGCGCACTGGCAAAGTCCACATATGCCTCGTCTATCACGACAACACCGGGCATCTGTCTGCAGAAACGGCTTACGGTTGCCTTGTCATGGAGCATGCCCGTTGGCGCATTGGGATTAGTCAGGAAGAAGAGCGAGGTATTGTAACCGCGCGGCATTTGCCAGGAGAATCCGGCGGAGAGCTCGACCGGTCGGACAGGGACGTCACGGATAAGTGCCAGCACCGGATAGAGGGAGTAGGAGGGATTGAAAAACCCGATGGAACCGGTATCTTCGACAAAAGCTCTTGTGCATAAGGCCAGTACCTCGTCAGACCCGTTGCCGACGAAGACGTTGTCCACATCGCAGCCGTGCACTGCCGCGATTCTCTGCCGCAATTTCAGTGCTGTGGGATTGGGATACAGGCGCAGTTCTTCAATGGATATGGCTTGCAAAGACTTCGCGACCATAGGTGAAGGAGGGTAGGGGTTCTCGTTTGTATTGAGTTTCACTATCCCGGGGTCCCTGGATTGCTCGCCGGGTACGTAGCCCTGCATTGTTTGAACCGATCTTTTTATCAGTTTCTTCATTGCGACGCCTTATGGATTACTTGCTGCCGGCTTCAGGCCTGCACCCGATATTATTAAGACACCATCAGAGGGGAGTTCGCTTTTCCGGGATCGGCTCCCGTACAATGCCCTCAGGACCGCTTCATTCAGTTCCGCACTTGCGGATGCGGTCTCCAAAAACACATGACTGACACTGCCGTGCTCGTCAACCTCCACGAAAGCCCGGATTGTCCATGCTTGTTCATGCTGCGGAAGTGTAGCCGCGACCAGAACCGAGGTGTCAAATTCTCTGACCTGTAGTTTGGCTGATACGTTGATGCGCACCAATCCCGTAGTTGTTACTGCGGGAGCTTGAACGAAAACCGGAGTGTCAACATATGCACGTGTGAGCCGCGCAACGGGATCGTCCTGAAGGCTGAGCTGGAGAGAGGATGTCCCCGGGCCGGAAGACCGTTCCATCAGTTTTGTCAGATCAGTCCGGTCCTGAGTGGTGGCTTCTGTGTCATCGAAATCCTCACGGCCTATTTCGCCGGAGCCCAGTAGCGGACGTACCAGTGCAGTGGGGTCCCGCAGGTTGCTTGCAGGTGCCGATCTGAACACATATCTAGTGCCTTGAAAACTCATACCGCCCGTTTGAGGAACTCCTTTGGTCGAAGGCCAGAGGAGCCATATCGCGAAGAAGGAACACGCCGTCATGACCGCTACAAGTGAGTCGACCGGAATGGCGTGGACAAAACGGGTCTTATTCACGAGGTCGCTCTCCTGTGCGTCTGCCGGCGAGATGAACGGTCTTGATGCCTGCCTTGGCCGCCACAGTGCAGAGCCTGGCAATGGTTCCATACTCAACGTGGACATCCGCTTCAATAACAAGAATGGTCTCAGGGTGCTCGCTTGCGGTCCTGAAAAAACAGCGTGTAAGTTCCTGCATCTGCAGCGGGTTATCAACCGCGAAGGGTTGATCAGCGAAAAAAATCAACTCGGAGCGCACGGCGCTTGCGGTGCTTTGTTTGTGCGAGAGGACAACGGCAGTGACGCTGTGAGTTCCCGGCTGGGTGAGGGAACCCTCGGGTAATTCAATGCGCCGGCCAGGCGGAAGGACGAGCCGTGGGGCGAGCAGGATGAATGCGCCGAGTAAAACAAGAAGATTCAACCAGGGCGCAGCATTAATCAAGCCCCCGCCGATCCTGGATCTGGGCCGGTATCTGGTGCGAAGGCCGTTGCGGCACCAGCCATATGTCTCTTCTGCATTTCTGATCATTGTCGACTCGTGAGAAAAGCAACGATTTCTGAAGCCGTTCGCTCCATTTCAACTGTCAGTGCCTCAATCTTTCCTACTACGAGATTGTACGCGGCATAGCATGGTATGGCCACGGCAAGCCCCGTTGCGGTCGCGACAAGCGCCTGTTTGAGCCCGAGAGTGACGGCGGCAGATTGCCACTGTGAGGCTTCCATGTCGCCAAGCAGTGTCATGAGTCCGAGCACGCTGCCCAGGAGTCCAAGCAGCGGTGCGATCTGGGCCACGGTGGCAATGATGCCGACACGAGCCTCAAGCCTTGATATCTCGGACAACCCTGAGTCGTTCACGGCGGCCTCCAGTATCTCCCGCTTCTCCGCTCTGTGAAGGATGGCCGTCTTTGTTATCCTGGCTACAGGTCCGGGTGTCTCCTCGCAGATTGTAACAGCCTCTTCCATATTTCCGGCTTTCAGGATATTCAGTATACCCTTCAGGAAGTCGTCAGACTTGATTCGTGCCCGGTGAAGATGAAAGCCGCGCTCCACGAAAGTGACAAATGCTGCTGCACCGCAAAGAAGGATCACCATGACCACCCACAGCACAGGGCCGCTGCATTTCAGTATTTCCGACATTCTATTTCTCCTCTCAACCAGCCGGTTCTGTACGCAACAGGCGCAAGAAACGCGGACTAGGGTAATATCCAGAGCTGGAGCCGTATTTTGTCAATTCGCTTCTTCGCCTCGTCGGCCGCAGGAACACCTGCATCTACAATCCGCTTGAGTATCCTGATTGCGTCCTGCCACTTCTTCTGAGTTTCCCGCCGTTCCACAATATCAAAGGCAGCCCTGGTAAACCAGACCTGGCATGCGGGATATTCACGCAGAATCTGCCTCGGATCGTCCAGATACGGGATCATTACCTTTGAATAGAGCTGCTCCATAGCTTCTTCATACCGCTGCATTTTTTGCAGGCAGGCGCCTATCTTGTACTGGGCCTGAAGTTTGAGATCGGGAGGTGCAAGAGACTTCTCCGCAACGAGTTTGTATGATGCTATGGCAGATTCATACCGGTTGGTGTCGCCTGTTCCCAGTGCGAACTCACAGTCGGCCTTCCTGAACCAGGCCATCTCGACAAGATCGCTCCCTCCGTGCTTGTTTATGATCTCCTCGAATATCAGTATCGCTTTCGCGTACTCCCCAAGTTCAGTCGTGGCGTCTCCCTGTTCGTAGCGGGCCTTCGCCAGTCCCGGCCAGGATGGATATATCGTCACAAGTTTCGAAAAGTATTCTATAGAGTTGAGATACTCTTTCTGCTTTGCGGCCGATCGGCCGGCGGCGAGCAGGGCTGCCGGGGCAATGGTGCTGTTTGTGTAGACCGCTGCGATGTCCGCAAACTGCTTTTCAGCCTCTTTAAAGCTGCCATGGTTGAATGCGTACTCTCCGAGCCGGAACAGAACCTGAGGCGTCCATTTCTTTGAAGCCGGGTATGTGTGGAGGAATGTGCGCCAGGCAGCCAATGACTTCTCCTCCGGTCCGAGGACTTGAAGGCAGCGACAGCGCAAGTAGGCCGCCTGCTCCGCGGCTTCCGCCTGAGGGAAACGATTGACGAGCTTCTCAAAGTCGCCCAGGGCGGTTTCGAAAAGTAAACTCCGGTAGTTGATCAGACCGCGGGCGAGCAGAGCTTCGGCCCACAAGGCACTGTTGGTGTATGAGGTCATCAGTTGATCGTAAACGGCAAGTGCGGCGGTCAGTTCACCCTGATCCTCCTTGATCTCTGCGATTCGCAGAAGCGCCTGATCTGCGAATGGTCCGGCAGGATTGGTCGCGATCACAGTCCTGAAGAATTTCTCGGCGTCGACGGGTTTCTTTGTTCTCGCGGCACACTCGGCGATCTGGAACATTGCTTGCGGCACAAGAGTGGAATCGGGAAAGTCCGAGAGAACC
>Ga0194062_1000402_pt1 | contig 18144 bp, 14 predicted proteins | sample SepL2225m_MetaG_FD_155481 | JGI IMG/M metagenome (GOLD analysis project Ga0194062, IMG submission 155481) | Anoxic zone freshwater microbial communities from boreal shield lake in IISD Experimental Lakes Area, Ontario, Canada - Sep2016-L224-25m | ecosystem: Environmental > Aquatic > Freshwater >... | reverse complement strand
GCATGAGAAAACGGCCGAAGATATTTTGAACCGCCCGCCCATGCTAACCCCGGCCACCCTCTCGGCCATAGTCGGCAAGGCGGATACCCACGCCTCCGGCACCGAAACCCAGCCCATGCCCTTGCACCGCTCACGCCACGCCGAAGACCGCTTTGTCTCGGGCGAAATCATCGCCAATCGCTATCGGATCATCGAATTGGTCAGTGCCGGTGGTATGGGTGAGGTTTACCGCGCCGATGATCTGAAGTTGGATCTGGAAGTGGCCCTGAAATTCCTGCCCGAGGAAGTGGGCAAAGATGCGCGTTGGCTGCAGCGTTTGCATGATGAATTGCGCCTGGCCCGGCAGGTGACGCATCCCAATGTGTGCCGGGTTTTTGACCTCGGCGAGCATCTGGGGCAGTCCTTCATCAGTATGGAATATGTGGACGGAGACAATCTGGCGAGTCTGCTGAAAAAAGTGGGACGGTTCCCCATGGATCGCGCCATGTTGCTGGCCCGGCAGATTACTGCCGGTCTGGCCAGCGTGCATGAGCAGGGCATGTTGCACCGTGATTTGAAGCCGGCCAACATTCTGGTGGATCACAGTGGTCAGGCCCATCTGGCCGATTTTGGACTTGCTGCTTTGGGCGAACGTGTTTCCGGCCGCGCGGCCAAAGCGGGCACCCCCGCGTATATGGCGCCGGAACAAACCCGCGGCAAGGATGTCACCATACGCAGCGATTTGTACGCGCTGGGTTTGGTGTTGTACGAATTACTCTCCGGCAAAGCCACCTTCCAAAGCGATACCCGCGACGGCTTTGCCAAACTGCATGAAAGTCATCCCCCGGTCCCCATTGGCGAGGTTATGCCCGAACCACTGGACCCGATCGTAGACGGCATCATCATGCAATGTCTGGAAAAAGACCCCGCCCGTCGGCCTGCGTCGGCCAAAGTGGTGCTGGCGGCACTTTCCGGCGGTGATGCCCTGCAGATGGCCATCAGTGCCGGGCAGTTACCCACGCCCGAACTGGTCGCGGCCGCAGGCCATCATACCGGCTTGTCCCGGCGGAGTGTGTGGGCTAGTCTGATATTGATTTTAGTCAGTCTGGCGGCGTTGGTGTGGGTCAAAGGTGCGGCGCAACTCGTCGCCCCCGAACAGATTCCCCTGTCGGCTGAAGTCCTCGCGGATCGTGCCCGTCAGATGCTGCTGGCAGCGGGCTGCAACGAAACGAATTACGACGAAGCCTACCGATTTTATTGGTCCTGGCGCGGGGCGGAATATGCCCAGAGCCTGGGCCCCCAGGCCCAGCGGGAGACCCAAAATAATCAACCCGGACTGATGCGCTTCTGGTATCGGCAGGCGACGCAGCCCCTGAGTCCCCGCGGCTTGGGCGGGCGAGTCACCCCCAATGATCCCGCGCTGCTGCAGCCGGGCATGGCCACGGTGGTGTTGACGCCTACCGGCCGTTTGCAAAAATATATCGCCGCCCCGGCCAGTCAGGTGTTGCCGGTGCCCACCACAGCGCCGGATTATAAATATCTCGCGGCCTTGTTTGATGCGGCAGATTTGGATTTGGTGCACAGCGTGCCTAAGTCCACCGACCGCCGGCCTCCGCTTTATGCCGATCAAATCCAAGCCTGGAACAGCGTCCTGCGCAGTACCGGCGAACGGGTCGAAGTGGTCAGCGCCACCGTCGGCGGGGTGCCGGTGTGGTTTACCGTGTTGGAACCCTGGCAAAAAACCAATCAAGTCTGGGAAGAAGACGAATTCCCCCACACGGCCAAGAATAATATCTGGTTCCGACTCCTGCTCTTTGTATCGGTGGTCAGTGTGGGTGTGGGGCTGACCTGGCGTAATGTAATGCAGCGCACGGTGGATCTGACCAATGCCCTGAAGCTGGCGGGTTTTTGTTTTGTACTCCATTTGATCGTATGGGCCGTTGAAGCCCACCACACCGCCGAAGCCATCCCGCAGTTCCTGCGCGTGATCAATGGCGCGTCCCTCTCGCTTCTGATTGCGACCTTGGTGCTGGTCTATTATCTGGCCTTGGAACCATTTATCCGCCGGAATTGGCCGCAGGCGATGATTTCCTGGAATAATCTGCTCAACGGCAATCCCAGTCATCCCATGGTGGCCGGGGGAGTGCTTGTGGGAATTTCGGCGGGCTTGGTTACCGCACTGATCTATGGTCTGGGACAGTGGCTGGTGAAATGTCTGACCGGCATTCCGGTGACCAGTCAGGCGGACAGTTTTGCCGCAGCCATCAGTTCCCGGCTGGGGCTGCAACTGCTCCCCGCCGCGCTGATTAATAGTATTTATTCGGGCTTTGTGATATTGCTAATTATGGTGATCTTCCGCAAATTGATCCCCCGGCGGTGGGTGGCCCAAAGCGTATTCGTGGGGTTGGTGGTGTTGTTATACTCACCTTGGTCCCTGGCGGAATGGCCGCTTTGGCTGTATGGGCTGGCGCTGGGCGTGACGGCATTGGTCGTCATGAAACGCTTTGGCCTGACCTCGGTGGTCATCGGCGGTTTTGTGCTGTCACTCTTGAACGTTACGCCCGTGGTGTGTGATTTTTCGGCGTGGTACAGCCAATACACGTGGCTGGTGGTGGCGGCGATCCTGACGCCCACGCTGTTGGTCCTGCCATTGGCATTGCGCGGGGTTCGTGACTAACGGGGCGCCGTTTGGGTGGTCGCGGATACCGGTGGGACCGGCGCCAAGCGCTGGCGTTCCCACGCATACAAAATCACCGCAGCCATCATCAATGTAGCCGCGCCCAACCGCCGGACAAACTCCCCGCGGGTGGCCCGGCGTTCCAGATGTTCCCAGCCGATCTTCACCAGCATCCACCCCAGCATCACCGACATCAACCCACGAGTGGATTGCAGGATGTTGCCCATCAATACGCCTACACTGGCGAAGGTGGCCGCCAGACAGATCATCGCGGTAAACCAGGCCACCGCAAACGGGGCCGCAGCCTGCCAGACATAGCGTTGCCGCGAACCCCACCAGGGCAGGACCAGCGCCGTCAATATGCCACACAGACCATAACACAACAGGGTACTGGTTACCGCGGCCATGGCGCCCAGCGGGGCCAAAGCCTTAATGGCCCGCTGGATATTCCAATCAGAAAACGAATAACACATACACGCCAGCAGCGTGGCGATGACCGCCCGCATGGGAATGGGTTTGCCCGAATAATTTAACGCGATTCCACCCAGCACACACATGCCCACCGCCACCCATTGGCCGGAACTTAGGAATTGTTCGGTCAGCACCATGGTCATGATGGCCAGAATGATCAGTTTCAGGGCCAGCAGCGGTGAGATTCGTGAAGGTTCAATCTTGCGCAGCGCATACAGCAAACTCGTCTGCCCGAGTACATACCAAATCGCGGTGGAAAAGGTCGGCTCCAACCACACGCCGATGGCTGGCAGTGGAGTGGGCCATAAGATCAGCCACAGGACGAGCGAAAAAATCCCCATCCACACATGTCCCACCACCAGCAAGGTGCGGTTGTCGTCAGGCCGCTCATGGCGGTAATGCTGCATGGCCAGATAGCTGCACGCCTGACAAAACGCGGCCCCCAGTCCCAGCATCAATCCGGCAATCATGACGCGGACTCCTGATCCGCGGCCAGTTCCCGCAGCAGCGCATCCACCAGTGCGACCACCTCCGGCAGGGCTTCGCGGGCTGTGGCCTGATCCAGATCATGCACATGCCAATAACGGATCCGTTGGGCATGCGCGGGATGTCGTTGTTCCATCAGCCGGCGGTGTTCGTTTTCTTTTAGCGCGATGGTCAGATCAGCCCGGTCCAAATCTGCATCGGTCACCCCGCGCGGCAGCGCGTCGGGCCGGATCGGCGTAATCCCCATCTTGGCCAGAGTTTCCAGCGTCCATGGTGCAATAGGCCCGAAGTTCACCCCAATCCCCAACTCCACCGCCAGGCCCGCCGAGTCGGCCTGCCAATCCAAATGGCGCAGCCGGACGCAATGGTTAAAGTACTCTTCGGCAAAACGGGAACGGTAATAATTTCCGGTACACAGGAACAGCACATGGCGCATGGGTTACTCTTACGGATGGCTGGTAGGTTGGGGGGTTGGTTGAGTGGCAGGTTGGGTCGCGGGTCCCACACGCTTCATATACTCGCTGGCGGCCTTCGCTAACGGGGGTAAATTGGACTTGCTGAAATCAGATATCTTCGCCCACAACTCCGGCGTGTACTGCCCGGCTTGCCCGGCCGCCTGCATGGCCACAATCCGGATATCCACAATCTGATCATCCAACATTTTTAGCAGCAACGCGTCTTTATCCGCGCGTTTGCTGGTGGGTATCCGCTGGGCGGCAATGACCCGAGCTTTGGGTTCGCTGGCGGTACTGAGTGGGGCCAGCCAATCTTCCGGAATGGCCACCTGATGTTCCGCCCGGCCCAGCGCGGCCCAGATGACCAGATCGCTGCGGCCCGTGCCAATCTGCTTGGCTATGGCGGCCTGTAATTCCGGCGCCTGCCAACCACCAGTCTTATACGCCACGATGCCGGCATGGCGATCGCCTTTTTCCACTTGCTGAATCAGGAAGGGCAGGGTTTCTTTGTTCTGTAATTGCGCGATCGTGGCAATCAGCCATTGCTGGCCCTCCGCAGTCAGCGCCTTGTCGTTCCAAAGCGTGATGAGGGACGGCGCAATAGCGCTGCCGTAGGCAACAGCCCGAATATTGGCCGCTTGTCCGGCCACGGCGTTATGGGTAAAACCATCACGCAGTTCCACCAGCAACGCCATGCGTTCCCCATCATTCAGTTGGTTAAAATCGGGCGCGGTGGGGGTGATATTGAACACGCTGGAGGTCCAGACCGTGGTCTTGCCATTTTGCGTCCGCGCGGCAATGACTTTGAGTTTAACTTTTTCGCCCACAGCAAAACCTTGTCCAAATTACCCGCTACGGCAGGCCATGGGCGTTGCGCTGTGTTGATGGGCAGGCCCTGTTGCGTGGGAATCCCGGGTACCATGGGTCTAACTTCGATCTTATCAAAAGCCCAGGTTTGGCTGGCGGCAGCGCCGAGCGCCATGGGGGCGGTGAACCATAATTGTTTGCCTTGCACCAACAGGAAGTAGATTTGGGCATCTGCCGGGGCTTGGGGCGTGCTGCCGTCTTGCGTCTCCCAGCGTACCCGCAGGCTGGATGTTTCATTGGCGCGCGTGCCTGAGACCACATCCAACTGCAGGCGCAGATTATCCTGCCACGCACTGACGGCAACCGGCAGGGCTTCGGCCGTGGGGGCTGCGGGTTGGGCCGGTGACGGTACGGCGCAGGCAAGTGTGGCAGCCCAACCCAGAGCCAACATGCCCGCGTACATGGATATGGTTTTATTCATACCCCAATAATAGCACAAAGTGCCATCTTTTCAGATAACCATCCGCCGGAACTATGCGTACGGGCGGGTCTGCGGCATAATATTGGCATGGAGCAACGTTTCCCCATCCTCTTGCTGATGCTGGGTTTAGGTGCATTGGCGGGCCAGGCGGATGATACTGGTATTCAGGACCTGCTTAAGTCCGCGCCGGTCACCGCCGCCCCGACCAGCCAACCCCAAACCGCAACTCAGCCGATCAGCACCAGCCAACCCGCCGAATCGGCTCCTGAACGGGCCCGTCTGGGCATCATCGTACTATCCGATCAGACTCGTCTGGCCGGGCCGATCTGGACCACGCTGGCCACCCCGCTGCGCGTCTGGGAGGCTGATCAAAAGGTTTATCATGATGTGGACTGGGACGTAGTGGCCAAAATCGAAGTGGTTGATCCCAAATCAACCATGGAAGATGACTGGCGCTGGCTCAAAGAAGGCTCGAACGAAAAAGTCTTGTCCGGCAAACAGTACCCGCTCGTGCAGGCCAGTTATCGCCTCACCCTGACTCAGGGTGAGGTAGTCTTGGGCACCGTGGTGGCACCGATCAGTTGTCTGGTGCGTGGGCAACGCGTGAATTTGGCCCTGCATAAGAAGTGGCAGGGGGAATTGGGCCAGAAACTCTCCGACCTGCGTTACATTTCAAGTATCGAATTGGCCCCGGCTGCGACCACTGCGCCGGCGCGCCGCAGCACCCAACTCCCCCTGTTGGATTAAGCACCATGTCGGGAACCAAGGTAACGCTCGTATCTTCCATTACCAGCTCACGCCCCGGCGTAAAGCTGCTGGGCTTGCTGGCTTTGGCACTGGTGTTACGCTTGCTGGCGGTGGGGTTTATGCCCCAGACGCAATGGCCCGACGCCCAGGAATACCACGCCTTGGCGCTGGATATACTGCATGGGCAGCCGTATCAGGTGCATGGCCTGCTGGCGACCCGTATGCCGGGCTATCCCGTATTTATCGCCGCCGTCTATGCGGTGGTGGGGGTGCACCCCCAGGCGGTGTTATGTGTGCAGGCGTTATTAAGCACTGCTGCCGTGGGATTGGTATGGTTACTCGCCCGGCGGTTAAGGCCGGGCAGTGAATGGCTGGCCGGGTTGATTGCATGTCTGGACCCCCTGACGATTGCGTTCACGGCCTGCCTGTTGGCTGAAATCCCCTATGCCGTGGTTTTATTGGCTTCGTTATGGTGCATGCTACGGATACTCACCACACCCCAGGCGCGTGGACTATACCTGCAGGCCGTTTGGCTGGGCATCTTGTTGATGATCGGTGTGTATTTACGGGCCGCGAGCTTCTATCTTGCGGGGGGCTGTCTGCTGCTGGCTACCGTCGGACTATGGCGGCATGGTGCTGCGCGTGCATTGGGGGCAGGGCTGCTGATGCTCGTGATCATGCTGGGGGGCTTGGCGCCCTGGTGGCAGCGGAATCAACAATTGTTAGCCATGAGCCCACCCCGGCTAACCACGTTGGAAGGTGTGAGTCTATACGAATCTGTCTATGCGCAGGCCGATGGCGGGCCCCAGCAAGATCATTTGTCCGTGCCCCTGACTTTGGCCCTGCAGGATGAAGCCACCCGCGATGCCAGTTACCGGCAGATGGCTTGGCAGGCCATTCTGGCCGATCCGCTCCGACAGGTACGCTTGGCCGGGATAAAACTGGCCCGTACCTGGAGCCCCTGGCTGAATGATCCCGCCCAACGCAATAGCCCGCTCCAAGGGCCCTTAACGCTTTGGTACATCGGCTTGTACACCGCTATTGTCTTGGGCTCGGTTGGGTTATGGCGTCGGCAGCGCGGAATTGTGTTCGCATTGATGATATTGCCGATAGTATACTACAGCCTGCTGCACAGTCTTTTTTTGGGCTCGGTACGGTACCGGGTGCCTTGGCTGAGTGTGTTGGCGGTTTTGGCCGGTATCGGTCTGTTTGGTCTATGGCAACGGCTGCGGCGGTCACCTGCCGGGGCAGAATTGAAGGTATGAGTCGTTACATCCGGGGCAATCCTGCACGTTGGTGGCGCAGCCGACACGTCGGCGGGCTGCACCGCGCGCCGGTAGCGATGTTTATCAGCCCGTTGCGTAAATTTTCCACCTTATTGACGCTGACATTTTTGTTGGCCGTGATTGTCGGAGGCTGGTCTATTACCCGGCCGGAGCGTATCAGCCGCTTGGCCGGTTTGGCCTTGACCAATTTGGTCGGCCATCCGGTTCAGATTAAGGAAGCCAGCCTGACTTGGTCGGGTACGCTGCAATTACGTGGCGTGGAAATTCTTTCGGAACTGGGACAAGAGCCGTGGAATCAGTTGTTGCACGCCCAGGAACTGACGTTACGTTTTGATTGGTTCTCCCTGCTTACCGGCCAGCTTAAACTCACCCAGATTACCGCCATCCACCCGACCGTACGGCTGACCGAGCAGACCGAAGGCCACCGTGGCGAACTGGTGGGTATGATGCCGGCCAACAGCACCCAGACCACGCCCTCGATGGGCGCCGGGCTGACGCAACTGCCCGTGGTCTTGCTGCGGGATATGGAAGTGGTCTGGGGCGAGTTGCGTGAAGATGTGTATCGCAAGGTTTCCACCACCAATTTTAACGGTCGTCTGGTCCCGGAACCCGGCAGCGCTTCGCAGTACACCTTTGAGTTGATTCAGGATGTGCCCCAAGGACAGGGCCTGCGGATTGACGGCAAATTGGCACTTCCCAGCGGACGGGTGGAAGCGTGGACGGAAAATCTGGTCCTCAATCAAACCCTTCAGGATGCCATGCCCCGGCCAGTCCGGCAGTGGTGGCAGGCCCATCAACTGCATGGCCGTTTGCGGCGGTTGTTGGCTACCTACGATCCCATCAACGAGGCGGTGGGCTTGCGGGTGGTGCTCGATGGCGTGGGTTTTGGTGTGGATATTCCCGCCTCCTTGCCCGAACCGCATATCGCCACCCTGGAATTGGCCGAATTGCGCGGCGAAGCTGAATTGCAATTTGAAAAGACGCTGTCGCTGCGCAGCACCGGCCTGACGGCCCGGATCCTGGGCATTGACGTCAAATTAGACGCCGATTTGCGTGATGTACTCAATCAGGGCCCGTTCAGTTTGCGGCTGCAGGTGGATGATGCGACGGTGGGTCCGGATTATCCAGAACTCTTGCGGGCCTTTCCCGAAACCTCGGATGTGCTTGACCGCTTGCGCCCGCAAGGTCGTTTTGGGGCAGATTTCTTTGTCACCCGTAATGAGCCCCGGGCCGAGCCCAAGTTCGTTGGAACTTTGGACTGTAAGGATGCCGGCTTGCGCTTTGCACACTTCCCCTTCCCGGTGAAAAAGGGCAAAGGCACGGTGGAATTCCGCGAGGGCGTGGCCTATTTCAAAGATGTGCAGGGCTCGGCCGATGGCTATCCCATGCAATTGTCCGGCCACGCGGGTCTGACCCCGGAAAACCAAACACTCGATCTGGTAATTACCGCAGCTCGTGCGGGGGTTGACGAAAGCTTGAAGTTGTGTCTGCCCCAGCGCTATCAGGATGCCTGGGAACTATTCGCCCCCAGTGGCGAAGCGGCCGTGACCTGTCGCATTTATCGGACCGACCCCAGTGTTAACAATCCCAATATTGATGTGCAAGCGCGGCTGCTGGATGTATCGGCACGATATGAACGTCTGCCCTACCCAATCCAGCATTTTTATGGGGATCTACGTTTTACTGATGATAAGGTCGTGGTGGATGATCTGGTGGGGCAAACCGGCCCGGACCAAACCGGGCGCATCCGCATCAATGGTACGGTGGTTTATAGCGGGGGCATGCAGAATGTAAAGCCCAATCTGCGCATCCGCGGTTACGACCTGCCCGTAACCCCGGACCTGGTGATTGCTTTGCCCGCAAGTTATCGGACCTGGCTGCAGCGGGTGCAACTGCAGGGCCGACTGGGGGTAGATGCCCAACTGACGGCCGCCCCCAATGGTGATACCAAAGTTGCGGCGACCATGCAGTTGGCCGAGGGCCGGATGGCGCCGGATTTTCTCCCTTGGGTGATTGCTCGGGTCACTGGCCGCATCACGGTTGCTGATGAGGAAATTGGAATTCAGGATTTAGTGGGCCAGCCTGAGGGCCAGCCGGACGCCCGCCTGACCTACAACGCGAAAATTAATCTTGGCCCCACCGGAACGTATATTGTGAATCAGGCGCAGGCACAAGGCTTGAACCTTGACGCCCGCGTGCCCGGTTTTCTCCCCGATCAATGGCAGGCCTATTGGCGTGATTACCAGCCTACCGCTCAGGTGGACCTGACCGCCGGTTGGAATCATCATATTCCCCCCGCCCCCAAGCCGGACCTGACAGCCACGACTTTACCCGCCAGTGCGGCGCAGACTCAGCCTGCTGGCGTAGGGGGAGAGATTTCCGAACTGCGGGTACGGATGACCGTGCAGGACGGGGCGTTAACTTTACCCATGGGAAAAACCCGGATCACCGACCTGAGCGGTGAAATCACCTGGGACCCCAAGTTGCTGGAAATGGCCAAGTTGAAATTCGCTGTGGACACGATCAAGGCGGAGGGCCACCTACGCTATCACCCGGATAAAAAATTACTGGAAGCGCAGTTACAGGCCAACGCCCCGCAAATGCCCCCCGCCCTGATCGCCGCCATTCCGGGCGGTGGGGGGGCCTTTATCCAAGCACTCAAACCCACCGGCGTCATGCAGTTGCTGGTGCCCAGTTTCACCGTCCAATGGAAAGATGACAAGGCCACCATCGCCATGGATACGAATCTGACCATGCAACAAATGACCACCACCGGCCCGCTGGAAATGACGGCCCGGCAGTTTACGCTGCAAGGAAAAATTGGCTGGGTCCATGGCGGGGGTGGGGTTGATATCATCGGCAAAATCGCCGGGGAACAATTGACCATGGGTAAACGCCCGATTGATTCCCTCGCTGCGGATATTGTGGCCAATTCCGACAATCAAGCGATCTCGCTGCAACAAATTACGGGCCAGATTGCCGAAGGGACATTGCAAGGAAGCCTGCTGTTCAAACTGGTCAAGGGGGGCAGTTACGAAGCCTCGCTTACCCTTACAGACGCGAATGTGGCCTTGATTGCCCTGGCCCCCGATGCCACTGAGGAAGAACGCAAACGCTTTGGCACAGGCCGATTGACCGCTTCGCTGGCGGTCCAGGAAAGCTGGGGGGATCAGCCCCAACGCACCGGCCGGGGTTCGATGCTCATCCACGATGCCGCGCTCTATAACGTGCCGTTGACCATGGGATTACTCCAAATTGTCACCCTGCGCTTACCGGTCAGCGAAGCCTTCTCCAGTGGTGAGGTGTCGTATTATGTGCAGGATGATAAGGTTACGTTTGAGAAAGTTTTGCTTGCGAGTAAAGGTATGAATCTGGCCGGTCTGGGCACGTTGGATTTAACCAAGCGGGAGATTAGCATGCAAATGGTCACCGCCTCCCCCCAGGGCTTCAGTATTCCACTGCTTTCCCCTTTGCTGGAGGGGCTCCGTGGCCAACTTTTGCAGATCGAAGTCTTGGGCCCCTTGGATCAACCGATTATCCGGCCTCTGCCTTTGGGCGCAATTACCGGCCCCTTGGCCCGGCTGGTGGATCAGATCCGCCAAAAAAGCGATAAATAACCGCTTGCAGCCGCACCACCACGAGCATAATGTATGGTTTGTTTAGTTAAGGAATGAAAATATGGAAACTCCGCGGATCGGTATTATTGGTGGTTCGGGTCTGGGCCAACGGCTACTCGCCGAGGTCAAAGGCCAGAGCGTGGAAGTGGATACCCCCTTTGGCAAACCCTCCGCCCCGATCATGCTGGCGGATTGGGGTGGCATCCCCATCGCCTTTCTGGCCCGGCATGGCGTGGGCCATCTTTACAATCCCTCCACCGTTCCCTATCGCGCCAACATTTACGCGCTCAAGGCCCTGAACTGCCGTTGGATCGTGGCGTCCGGGGCGGTGGGTTCGCTGCGTGAGGAAATTCGTCCCAAGGATCTGGTCATTGCCGATCAGGTGATTGATAAAACCTACCGGCGTGATAACACCTTCTTTGATCACGCGGCGGTCCATGTGGAATTCGCCGACCCCTTCTGCCCGGAACTGCGTAAAATCTTGATTGAAAACAGTCCCGGTGCTGAGGCGGAATTCCGCATCCGCGGCGGGGGCACCTATGTGTGTATGGAGGGACCGGCCTTCTCCACCCGCGCGGAATCACTGATGCATCGCAGTTGGGGCGGGGACTTGATCGGTATGACTGCCATGCCCGAAGCCAAACTGGCGCGCGAGGCGGAAATCAGCTATGCCCTGGTGGCGCTGGCCACGGATTACGATTGCTGGAAAACCCATGCCATGAATCCCAGCAAACAAGCCTTGATCGAAGAAATCAGCGGTAATCTTTCCAAGGCGACCAATCACGTTCAGCAATTACTGACCCAGGCCCTGCCCGCGGTCTGGGAAAGCCGGCAACAGGACTTCCCCTCCCATCACGCCATGGAACTGGGAATTTGGAGCAATAAAAGCGCTATTAACCCAACCGAAATCAAGCGGTTGGAATTGCTCTGGGGCAAGTATTTCTAAGCGGTGAATCGAGTTTACAACGTCGCGCGGATGAATTTAGCCACAACCTTACCCAGAATGGCGCAGCCCGTCTCATTGTAATGCACTCCATCGGCGGTCTGGATTTTCGCCAGCCCTGCCTCCCGCGCCACACTGCATAGGTCATTGACCGCCACACCCAATTCCTGACAAATACTGCTGGCCGCTGCGTTATACAACGGGACGTCCGCATCATACCGGCAGAAATCCTGCCATTCCTTATGGGCGGTGTTATGGGCCGCATCCTGCACCGGCGTGGTCAGAGCCCAGATGATTTTCGCCTGCGTCGTGGTTTGTATCGCCTGCAACAGCTTGCGCACATTCTGGCGATAGTGTTCCACCGGAATCAAATTCTGCCGGGCTCCGTAGTAAATCGTTTTCAGATCATGCAGGCCGGCATTGATATGCACCAACGCCGGCTGGCGGCGCTGGATCCACAGATGAAAGTACGTCAGCAGATTCACTGTGTTGCCACCGTTTTCTTCCGGGCACCAGATGGCATAAGGCAAATCGGCCAATTCGGCTTTCACCGTGGCTTGATAACCCATGCGAATCGAATCGCCGATCAACACAATTTCACCCATAACCGCCTCGCTTTCGTACCGCGATTGTATCCGTGGCCGGATACATCGGGCAAATCGCATTTTGGATTGACATCTGTGGTTTGGGTATGCAGTGGGTGTGGGTGATTAAAAAAGCGAAACCGGTGCCTAAGCCGAATTCTGTCCCGGTTGGCCGGGGGTGATCATTTCTCTAGGCCCGCAGTTGCCCACGGGCTCAAGCGATCTACCCGAGACCTGTGAAGCGGGGGTTCCTCACCGCCGAAGCGGCTTCGTACTAACCACACCTCTGTGGCCGGGGGCCGAAGCCCACGACCACGCGCGCCGGGCCGGCGCTTGGGTCTCTTATTTGATCTTGCACCGGGTGGGGTTTGCCATGCCGCGACGGTCACCCGTCACGCGGTGCGCTCTTACCGCACCTTTTCACCCTTACCATCCCGGCAAGCCGACATGGCGGTTTATTTTCTGTGGCACTGTCCCGCATCATGCACCGCCCGAAGGCGGCTCCAGACGGGTGGGCGTTACCCACCACCCTGCCCTACGGTGTTCGGACTTTCCTCCCGGCTTGCGCCGGGCGATCACCGCACCGGTTTCGCTGGGGTATAGTATAACCGAAGTAATGGTTGCCGGATGCGAAAAACTTCCTCTGGCCCCCGGCCTGGGAATTGGGTATCATAATCCGTATTGGCGACCCCAAGCGCTTGTAGCTCAACTGGATAGAGCAGCGGATTTCTAATCCGCAGGTTGCGGGTTCGATTCCCGCCGGGCGCAGAAGCAATACTTGTAACCACAGATACACACAGATGAACACAGATTAAGGCGTGGGCAGGCTGGGACCTGCGAGGCGTTTGATCTCGATGCGTTGCTTACCGAAATTCATTAATAGGCAGAGTGGTTTGTGGGTGGCTTTGAGGTAATTCAGGCACTGCGCAATAAACACCTCATTCAGGGCTTGGCAGGCTTTTAATTCGATCAGGATTTCTTCCTCAACAACGATATCGGCGACATATTCGCCCACCACCATACCATCGTAATATACCTTTATGGATTCCTGTTGGGCCACATGCAAGCCCGCTTTGCGCAACTCATACACCAAGGCATTTTCATACACCTTTTCAAGAAACCCCGCCCCCAGTGTGTTCGCCACAGCATACGCACAACCAATGATCTTATGCGTCAAATCCGCATATCTGTGTTCATCTGTGTGCATCTGTGGTTGCATTGTATTTTTGAATTATCGTCCGCAGTAGTCAATCAACCGTGCCAGTTCGCTGCGCATGTCTTCGCGGCTGACGATCTTATCTACGAAGCCTTTATCGCGAAGGAATTCCGCACGCTGGAAGCCTTCGGGCAGTTCCGTTTTGATCGTGTTCCAGATGGTCCGCGCCCCGGCAAAGCCGATCATGGCCTTGGGTTCCGCGACGATCACATCGCCTAACATCGCAAAACTTGCGGTCGTCCCGCCGTAGGTGGGGTCGGCCAGTAAGGAAATGAATAGTCCGCCAGCCTGATCGAGGCGCGCCAGCGCCGCCGAGGTTTTAGCCATTTGCATCAGCGAGATGGTGGATTCCTGCATGCGGGCCCCGCCCGAGCAGCTTACCACCACCAGCGGTAGCTTTTCCTTCGCGGCCCGTTCGATGGCCCGGGTCAGCTTTTCGCCTACCACCGCGCCCATGGAACCGCCCATAAATTCAAAATCCATGACCGCCAGAATCAGCGTCCGGCCTTTGATAAAGGCCTGGCCGGTGACGATGGCGTCGCTGTTGCCGGTCTTTTTCTGTTCGGCATCCAGCCGGGTCTGATAGCTCTTTTGATCCACAAATTTCAACGGGTCATGGGGCATGATTTCGGTATCGTGTTCCACAAACGACCCATCATCCACCAGCGAACGGATGCGGGCCCGGGCACCCATGCGGAAATGATGGCCGCATTCGGGGCAGCAATAGAGGTTTTCCTCCATCGTCTTGCGATAGATGGTCTTTTCGCACGCCGGGCACTGTAGCCACAGCCCTTCGGGGATGGCCACATGCTTGGTGGTTTTCGGGTGAACATCGCCCCAGGTCGCTTGCTTGGCCTTGGCCATAGTGGTTCCTTGCATAAATAGGGCCTGCCCATGCGTCCATGCGGGGTGGCAGACCATTGTTTTCGTTGCGTCATTTTAACATATCCCGGCGGGCTGGGGAATAGCATCGGCCGGGGAAGGTGGCGGTTAATTACGTGATTGCGAACCGCCGTGTTATACCCACGCGTTGAATTGTTCCACGTGGAACAATTCAAATGAACCTGACAGGCTGGTACAGTTTCACATACCGCACAGACAATCCCCGTCTGATGCCCGTCTGCTGGACGTTACTACGGTTTTTTCGTAAAATGATAAACTTTGTTGCCCTTGCGGCCACTACGGTCGTATGTAGGCGTATTTGCAGCGGTAATACTTAAGCAGGTAGGTGGAAAATGGCGGAAATTGATGCCAAAGTCGTAATGAAACTCCGGGCTATGACCAACGCCGGGATGATGGAATGCAAAAAAGCCCTGACCGAAGCCAACGGCGATATGGACGGGGCCTGTGAATTGCTCCGCAAGTGGGGCGCGGGCCGGGCGGAAGCCAAGGCCAGCAACGAAATGAAGGAAGGCTTGATCGCCGGTAAGGTATCCGCCGACGGCAAGACCGGCGTGCTGGTCCGTCTGGGCTGCCAGACCGACTTTGTCGCCCGTAACGATTCGTTCCAGGCCTTGCTCAAGGATCTGGTTGAGTTGGCCTTTGCCAACGATATCAAGGGTCCCGCCTGCTTGAACAAGCTGGTCGCCCCGAGCTTTAACAAGACCGTCGAAGTGGTCTTGAACGAGTTTGCCGGCCAGACTCTGAAGGAAAACATTCAGGTCACCGGTGCGGCCCGTTTTGTCAGCGCCGATGGCGTGGTCGGTCTTTATGTCCACCACAATAGCAAGGTCGGTGGTCTGGTCCAGATTGATGGTTCCACCGCCGAAGCCGCCGCCAAGGTCGCCAGCGAAGTGGCCATGCACGTCACCGCGGGCATGCCCTTCACCCCCGTGGCCGTCAATCGCGATGGCGTCCCGGCCGATCAGTTAGCCAAGGAACGCGAAATCGCCGCCGAAGGCCTCACCGGCAAGCCGGCGAACATCGTCGAGAAGATTGTCGCGGGCAAGATTGAAAAGTTCTTCGAAGACCGCGTGCTGGTCGAACAGCCCTTCGTCAAGGACGACAAGAAGCGCATTCGCGAACTGGTCGCTGACGCGGGCAAGATTGCCGGCGCTACGTTGACCGTCAAAGCCTTTGCCCGGTATAAGGTCGGCGAAGTTTAAGCCGTAATTTCATAGAATCACACAAGTAAAGGGAACGGGGTCTATGCCTCGTTCCCTTTTTCGTATAAACTGGCGGTAGCTGCCACACCCGCTCCGGGGTGGTGCACCCTAAACGAGGTACAATTCATGGCCGGTCATCCGTATAAACGTATTCTGCTGAAAATTTCCGGCGAAAGTCTCAGCCATGAGGGGCAGTTGGGCATCGAGCCCGAAACCCTGATGGTCACCGCCCAGGAAATTGTGGATGTGGCCCGTTGCGGGGTGCAGGTGGCCGTGGTGGTGGGTGGGGGTAACCTCATCCGCGGTGAAAAGCTGGCCCGTTCGGGCAAGATTCAACGCGCCACCGCCGACTATATGGGCATGCTGGGCACCGTGATGAACGCCCTGGCGCTGCAAGACGCCTTGGAAGCCCTCGGCCAGCCCGCCCGGGTGGTCTCGGCTATCGCCATCGCGGCGGTATGCGAACCGTTTGTCCGTCGCCGGGTTATCCGGCATCTGGAAAAGAACCGCGTGGTTATTCTGGCCGCCGGGACCGGCAATCCCTTTGTCACCACCGACACCTGCGCCACCCTGCGGGCAGCGGAAATCGGCGCCGATATCGTGATGAAAGCCACCAAGGTGGACGGCGTCTACGACAGCGATCCCAAATTGAATCCCGCGGCCAAGCGTTACGAAAAATTGACCTATGCCGATGTGTTGCGCGATAATCTACGCGTGATGGATATGACCGCCATCAGTATGGCCATGGAACAGAAGATGCCGATTCTGGTCTTCAACGTCAAACAGCCCGGCAACATTATGCGGGCCATTGCCGGTGAGCCGGTCGGCACCTTGGTATCGTAAGCTGGCACGCGAACAGAGCTCTTTTGCGGAGGCACAATCATGCCCTTGGACGAAATCGAATTTGAAGCGGAAGAAACCATGGAAAAAGCCGTGGAGCATTGCCGGCACGAATTTCGCGGCCTGCGCACCGGCCGGCCCACCACCGCGCTGGTGGAATACATCAAGCTGGACTATTACGGCGCCCAGTCGGATTTGAAGTCGGTGGCGGTCCTGACCGTGCAACCGCCCAACAGCATTGTGATCAAACCCTTTGAGGCCAGCATGCTCAAGGAAGTGGTCAAGGCGCTGGAAGAGGCCAATCTGGGCATCAATCCCCAGATCGAAGGCAAGCAGGTGCGGCTGATGCTGCCCGCGCTGTCCGGCGAACGCCGGCAACAGTTGGCCAGCAAGGTCAAAGACGTGGCCGAGCATGCCCGCATTGCCATGCGGAACGTGCGCCGCGATGCCAACAAGAAAATTGACAACGAAGAAAAAGCCGGTCTGATGACCGAGGACAATGTGGAACGCGCCCATGAGTCCATTCAGGAACTGCTGAAGCGTTACGAGGCCAAGGTGGAAGAATTGGTCGCGACCAAGACCAAGGAAATCATGGAAAGCTGACCTAGAGTAAGGAAGCCCGCCATGCCGCGTGAGTCTCTGGAACAACGTCGGCAGCGCGCGGGGCGAATCTACGCTGGCTTACGGCAACTCTATCCCGACGCGCACTGCGAGTTGAACCATCGTAATGCCTGGGAATTGCTGGTGGCGACGATCCTTTCGGCCCAATGTACCGATGTGCGGGTGAATATGGTCACGCCCGGTCTGTTTCAGCGTTATCCTGATGCGGCCAGCATGGCCCGGGCCACCCCGGCGGATATTGAGCCCTTGATCGCGTCGGTGGGGTTGTTCCGCAGCAAAGCCAAATCCCTGCATGCTACGGCTACTGCGCTGGTGGCGAATTTCCAGGGTCAGGTGCCCCGGCGGATGGAAGACCTGATTACCCTCGCCGGTGTGGGCCGCAAGACCGCCAATGTGGTGCTGGGCAATGCGTTTGGTATCAATGTTGGCGTGGTGGTGGATACCCATGTGCAGCGCCTCGCGGGGCGCTTGGCACTGACCAAAGCCGCCACCCCCGAAACGATTGAAGTGGAACTGATGAAATTATTTCCCGCCGACCAGTGGTGCATGCTCAGTCACCTGCTGATCTGGCATGGCCGACGGATGTGCATGGCCCGCAAACCCGCGTGTGCGGCGTGTCCGGTGGCCCAGGATTGTCCCAGTGCGGCCCACTCGGCCCGATAAAGGAGTATATGCTATGAGTCAGGTCATCGTGGTGAGTATCGGAACGCTGGCACGGAATCTGCTCTGGAACGAACGCAGCGAGACGCGCACCAGTCATGCCACCACCACGCTGATCAGCAGCGGAGACCGGCAGATACTGGTGGACCCCTCGCTGCCGGGACAAGTG
>Ga0194062_1000401_pt1 | contig 18160 bp, 13 predicted proteins | sample SepL2225m_MetaG_FD_155481 | JGI IMG/M metagenome (GOLD analysis project Ga0194062, IMG submission 155481) | Anoxic zone freshwater microbial communities from boreal shield lake in IISD Experimental Lakes Area, Ontario, Canada - Sep2016-L224-25m | ecosystem: Environmental > Aquatic > Freshwater >... | reverse complement strand
TGTGGGCAAATGAACCACATTAGATAAAGTCACACTACATACTCCAAATTATTACTAATTGCCTAACATAAGATAAACGAAATAAACGAAAATAACAACTTAGGTTTTACAGTACTCAATTACCCCTATCTCAAAAACAAATTAATCACACCTAAACAGCACAATCAGTTGTAAACCAAGAAATCGAAGAAGCACACGAACTGTTCCATGCCGACACTCGCGCTGACATTATTGATTTGGTGATGACGGAGAGTGGAAGGCAAGTGCCGAGAAATAGGCAAAACCATCAATCCATAGCTTCAGAAAAGTCCATGTAAACTTTTGCCCGCATATCCGCAAAGACTGATAGTCTTCATTTGGGTTATAATTTAACTTTTAAGCATTAGGGATTCCCTACTCTTTTTGATATCAATAGGTTTCATGGTGAAACACATAGCTACCCTTTCACTAAGGAACAGTAAAAAACTCTTAAATACTAAAGGCATGTACTATGCGACTTCGCGATATCTTAAGCGTTCTCTCGAAATCCTCTCCGTATGCGGTAAAAACTGATCGTGAAATTGCTTTATCGAACGAACTAGACAAAGTTAAAGAGTATTTATATATCGAAACAGATATAGAATCAGATTTTCGTAGCTATCTGAAAAATTTGGATACTGACGAAAAGAAAATAATTTTTTTATGTGGCAGCAGCGGTGATGGTAAATCAGAGATTTTAACTCGATGTAGCAAATCCTTTGGAGAGATTGCTGTCTTTCATCTTGATGCCACACATAGCTTTAACCCTAAAGAAACTGCAATCGAGCGTTTAGATAAATTATTTTCTGACTATCACAAAAGCAATAAAACCCTAATTGTTGGAGTCAATATTGGAATGCTTGGAAATTATGCAGAAGAGGGAAATGATACAAATACCAAAGCTGCAATATTTAATTATCTAGAAAACTTTGTGAACACAGATGGGTATATTTTTCTCGATTTTGAAAAATATCCAAAATTTAAGCTTGAATCTCACAGTTATATTTCTGAATTTACAAACAAACTACTTAAACGCATTACTGCAAAAAATAATAATATCATTCGGCAGTACTATGAAGTTGAACTGTTGAGTGAGAATGCTGATATGCAACTATGTGCAAATTTTGAATTCCTTTCATTAGCATCTGTTCAAAAGCTGATTATAGAACTGCTTTTTAAAGCCCGACTTATGAAAGACCAATTTTTAACAGCAAGGGCATTACTTGATTTTATATATCATCTAATTACAGGCCCAAATTATCTATTTGAAAACATATTTACATGCCAAGACAGTGAAATAGTTTCTAAAATCTCAGATTTTGATCCAGTCCTTAAAAGAACAAATTTAATTGATCAATTTGTGTTGCGCCAAAAACTTATAATTAATGAACCTGAGTTTGAAGAGTTCAAGTTGAGTTTAAAGCCTTCCAGCTTGGACCTTCGAAAAATGCGTTCTCCAGAAAGCTATATTCGCTATTTTTATTTACTACAAAACGAGGATATTGGTAATAATTATCACCAAAAATATAAAGCTGATTTCTCTGATAACTTATTAGATACCTATGCAACTATTTGGCGTTTACACAAAATGCCAACTCAAACTGATATCAAAACTGAACTAAAAAATTTCTATCGCGATGTACTGTTGGCAGCCGTTAGCAAATACATTAATAGAAATGCTCCAAACCTGAGCAGAGATGAATTTTTATTAACAACACGAGGACGCTATCAAGTAACTACTCAGTTTGATATTAAGCAAGATAATGCAGCTATAAAGGTTTCATCGACGATTAAGGATGACAATGTAAGTCACTTCATTGCATATTTAAAGATTGATGAGCAAGCGTTAAAACCTATCCAAATTAATATTAACTTACTAGGGCTCCTTCTCAGAATCGTGGAAGGCTACCAACCAAATAAACATGATAAGAATGCTGTTGTCTTATTGGATGAGCTTATAGATGAGTTACAAACATTTGCTGCAAAATCAAAAACATTAATCATCATTCGAGGTAAGCAACGCTTTAAATTGTATGATGTAGAAAGTGATGGTACAGAGCTAGAAGTAAGTGGTGGATAAAGGTGTATTTAGATAAAGATTTACGAGTTACCAATAATAAACTCACAGCCTATTTTCCAATTAGAACAAAAGATGAACGAAAAGAGTTTGATTGGGAAAGTATTCTGGGAATGGTTATTTCCGAAATATACCGAAAAGAACTAATAGATAGGGATTTCCACAAGTTCACTGAGCTATGTGAAATGGAGTTCAACCAACGGCTTGATGATGCTAGTTTTTGGCCTGTTTTAAAAGAGATGTATTTTGATAACAAAAACGCATTGAATATCGCCCCAGAATTTTTATTATTTAAAAGCGAGCCAACTGAAGATAACAAGCACAATCAAAGAATTGGTAAAATGTTTTCCTATTTGCTGGGAAGTTCCAGTGCAATTGACTTAACTCCGATAAAACTAAATTTTCTTGAGCAGATCATATATCACGTACTTATTACTAAAGCTTTAAAGTTAGATCGAGATGTTAAGCGCCCTGAACTTAAAGAAGAAGTTTTTTTGCCATTTATGACAAAGCATTTCAAACAAGATCTTGAGTTCCTAAGCTCTAAACCTCGCTACTTATTAGAAAATTTCAACTCATTCTTGAAACTATACGGATTTCTGTATACCAGCCAACTTGCTCATAACCTATTCAATTGGAAGCAGGGTGAGCCTAAACCAGTACCTAATTATCTAATACTAGACGTTGAAAAAGCCAGTATGGAACGACGCGAAATCCATCAATATGGTTATAAACAACTCCATAAACATGTGCATTATCTTTTCCCTTATTTAACAATGTCTGAGATGTTGCAAGGCAAAACTGCTGTTGTTAAGCCACTCTGGTTATTAGCTGAATCCATAAAAGATTCAAATGAAGCAACCTGTCAGTTAAATGAATTTGCAAACATTTTCATTAAAAATCGGCAATTAAACAAGGAAGTACAATTAAAAACTACAACTATTGAAGCATTAGATCAAGTTTTAAAGTTATCGAGAGAGCAGTTTCGTACTGGTAATAAAGGAAAAGACGACATCAACCAAAACTTTGCCAAAGCGACATTAAGACTACTATGCTCGGATTTCACACAACATCGAGGCGCTGCTGGTGCAACTTTAGTAATTAATCAGGACTACTTATTATTATTGACTAATCTTGTAATTGGCGGAAGTGACAAGTTGCGACTAAATGAATTACTAAAAGCGTTTGAATGCCGTGGAGTTTTTTTTGATAAGCAAAGCCAAACTGAGATTGTACAGTTTTATGAACGCATCGGTAATGTTGATCGAATGAGTGATAGTGGGGATGCAGTTTATGTCAGAAAAACAGTTTGAAAACTTTCTAGTTGATCAGCTTAAAAAATGGGCTACCAAAGATCTAAAAGCGGGTTTCCGTTATCAGTTTAAATCACCCGACAATGCAAATAGTGAGTTGTTGCTATCAGCCTTATTGGACTGCCAAACAGGCAAAATACAAGATGGTGATACAGTCTTACCTTACTTTGACCTTAACGGAGTCAAATTTATTTCAGTCTTGCATGGTGACTCTTTACAGGGATTTACCGAAAACTACATTTCACATTTGCGTGATAAAGTATCGTCACAGCGTAATGGCTTCCATAACACAGCATTATTAATTATTCATAATAGTATGCTTGATACTATTATTAATTCTGCTGAAGATTTAGCACAGGACGGCCACATCTGGCATCTATCAAACCTTAGGGTCGATCTAGAACAGTTAATTAATCCTTTAGATAAGCAGCGTCAAGTTTCAAAGCATTTACTTAATTTGGTTTACCAACAGACTGTAGATTCTGGTCAAACAGTTTTTGGCTTTCGTTGTCTTTACAATGCACTGATAAATGGAAAATTGAATTTTAGTGAATTAGGTCTTTTGCCTGATTCTGAGTTGAATAAATTCGACAATGAAGCTCAAATTCAAAAGAGATTGGAGGAAAACAAGCATCTGCGCGATCGAATATCAGAGATTACCGAACGTTTTCCGAATGAATTAGTAGAAAAACTTGCAGAACTGGATTTTGGCGAGAACTTTGTAGAAAAGAATTTCGCTGACCCAATTACTTGGAAGGAAAGCCTAGAGTTTACCGCATGCCATCAAGAACAAGAAACAAATCGTGCCGCTGGGTTAAAGTTTGAAGCTGGAGAATGTTCTACCAAATTAAAGCTGATATCACGAGATAAGGCATCCACAAAAGCCGGAAAACGTGAACGACACTTAATTCTATGCCTCAATTCAGAAATGAAAGATGCGGAGTTTGAATTGATTTTTATTGGTTCTACAGTAGAAAAAAATGAAGTTGAAATCAGAGACCTATCAGAAGCAAAGGTTAAAATAGCTGGTGTTAATAACTTGGGAGGCAAGAAAAGCCGAGTAAAGATTCAGTGCGAAGAAGTAATTAATCCACTTTATTTTAGTATTAGATTAAAACGAGATAAAACTGTTGAGTGTTTTAATTTTAAAGTTTTGATTCTCCCAGCTTCTGATTTTAAAGTAGAGGAAATTTCATATAACTTTTTAGTGCTTCCAAAACGTAAACGTCTTTTACTGCAAACTGACGAAAACAGACTTAAAATCTCTGATCATTCGATAGTTGCCGAACTGGAGCAGATTGGCCAAATATTTGAAACAAATAGTATAGGTACTGTTAATTTCGAGGCCATGGCAAATGAATCCTCAGAGTTAAGCTTTACGGTAAAAACTCAAAGTTTTAACTTAGACTTTGAGGTTGAAGGCGCTGTTGCATCAGATGCTCTAACATTACCCCTTCTGATGGATTCGGAGCGCTATAACCGTTTATTCGATAAAACTTATTTCGGTGTTTTTAATCGCGCTAGAAATAAAATAATACTTGATAATCAAGAAGTAGCTCCTAAGGCTCGTAGGTTAACGATTCTACAGTGGGAATACGAACTAGTTACCGAACAATTGTTATATCGTCATGATAACCCTGAGCATAATATCTCAACATCACAACTTTCAGCATTCCCGACACTTCAATCTGCTTACTACCAATTTTTTGCCCTATTACATCAACGTAAATCACTACCCTCTATTAGTGGCTGGGATTTAGAATATCAAGGCTGTGTACATAAAATAGTCATAGCTTTTTTGGATGCAATTTCGGACATTAAATACAATGAACTTTTGACAAAAAGTCAAAAGCAGTTGTTGCTCTTAGGTTTTTCTGTTTTTGACACTCATGAATTTATTACTCCGTTTCATCCAGTCGTACTTGCCTACTACCTCTATTTAGCTGAGCAAATTTCATTAGATAAAGATGTAAAGCAAAGTTTTTCTGAACTACCAAAAATCACAAAAGATCGCCTTAATCCTCAAGGTTTAATGCCTTTTATATTTCATCCAAAACACGATTTTAGCTATGTTCAGGTCGAGCGAGATAATAACTTCTGGTTGCAGTTGGTACCACAACAAGAAACCAGCTTTAGCTTTGTCCGCAAACTTGTTGCTGAAAAAATTGAGGAGTTTCAATTAGCATTTAGCGTACTATTTAGTTGCGGGACTAAAGCAAAGCTACTAATTAACTCTGTAAATAATCACAATAATACTGACTTATTTATGGGGATCGTTGATCTAGTTAAACAGTTAAAAGACAAGACTCCCTATATTCAGGTGTGCTTATACGATGATGAGTTAGTGTTTAATGAATTTGACCGTTTTGCTGAACAGAGTAAACATGATGAACTCAAGCGGCGGTATGAATTAGACAAAGGAAAAGCCCGAGAGTATGCTGATTTGGTGATTGATCTTTTACGAACAAGAATAACTTATAGTAAATATGAAAACGGTAAAGTGAATTCGCAAAAATACGCACACTTAACCTTTTTTCGAAACAATCATCGTGTAGAACGAACTGATGTTGATCCAGAACAAGAATTAAGTGGCGTTGTATGTAATGGGTTAATTGCAGGTGAAGCTGCAGCAAATAAACAAGACTGCTATTTCACAGCATTTGGCTTAAAAGGGGTCGATATTAATGGTCTGCTACATCTTCAGTTAGCTAAAGAATACAATCGACTATTGAAACCAGCACTAAAAGTAAACGAACAACATGGTAATGCAAAATCTACAGCTTTAGCTGTTAGTGATAATTTTAGATCATTATTGGATCGCTCCTACGACAGTTCAATTTGGACTTGTATAATTGACCCAAAAGTGACGCTCGATTTTTTTGAGGCGTCTAAAGACGTTGTTTTAATTCACTACTCAGATAATTACACCAATTCAACAAATTACGATGCAATTACTGTAACTAAGCAAACAGATCTTTATCGAAAAGTACTAGAACGAGACGAAAAAGGTGGCCATATTGAAGAGTTCAATGCCTTCAATGGTGAATGGCTACTTAAGATGATCACTGATAATCCGAATGAGCGCAAAGCTAAAAGAGGCATTATAGGGGCTTATAAGTACGTAAATTGTCTTCTTGCCGGCTCAGACATAATGTGGGTGCCACTTTCAATTGCAGAGATGATTCGTGTTGCCGGTAATATTGGTTTAAAAATAAGCGAATCAGATTTTTCTAGAAATGTGCAAGGTTATAAACAAGGTGCTATTTCGGATGACGTTCTATTTGCCGGCTTTAAAGGAAACAATCTGTATTTACTGCCGCTTGAAGTAAAAACGGGAAAACGTCAAACCTACAGTAAAGGTTTCCAGCAAGCAATTGAGTTAAAACGGTATCTCACAGATGACTTACTTGGCAAGGAAGACCTCGCCGGTATGATTTATCGAGGATTGTTTGTTCGTCAAGTATTAATGCAAGTTGAGAAGTACAAGCTTTATAACTTATACAATACTGGTTACTTTGATGAGCTAACAAATCATCGTGAATGGTGGTTAAAAGGAGAATATAAAATAGGCTCTCTGCAAAATTATCCAGAAGGATTTTTATTTGTAAATGTAGAAGACCCAAGCTTTTTTGATGCAAATTTCATCCACGATCAAGGTATCTTAAAAATCGAAATGCCAATAGCTGTCCTAGGTGAATTAATAAAACAGCCATTAAAAAGCATGCTTGAGACTGCCAAAAGTGAAACACTTTTTCATATACCAGATGAATATTTATTGCGACCACAATCTGTTCAACCATTGGTAAATGCGGAAGAACCCGAAGGAAGTATTTCAGATATGGAGGTACAATTCAAAAATGAAAGTACATCCACGCCTATAACTCAAAAAGTAAGCCTTGAAGAGAAAAGTGATGAGCCATTAAGAGTTCAATTTGGTCACGATGCTCATAATAATAAGCCTTTGTATTGGGAGCCGACTAATACTGCCAAGTTCATGAATACTAATACGGGTATTATTGGTACTATGGGTACGGGTAAAACTCAATTTACCAAGGCAATGATCACTCAACTTTATCGCAATCAAAAGCATAATGTTAATGCCGCACCGATTGGAATGCTGGTTTTTGACTATAAATCTGATTACATTGACGATGCATTCATTAACGCAACCAATGCTAAAAAATACAAGTTATTTCAATTACCATATAACCCACTTAGCTTATTCGGCGACACACCAATGTTGCCAATTCACACTGCAGCAGGTTTTTCCGAAACAATGGCAAAGGCATACGGCTTGGGACCCAAGCAAATGCTCAAGCTAGAGAATTTGATTTTAGATGCTTATTTATCAGCAGGTATCTCAGCAGAGGATTCAACTACATGGAATAAAGCCGCACCAACAATAGAAGATATATGGTCCTTATTTATTGCCCAAGAAAAAGTTGATGAGGATTCACTTTATGCTGCCTTATCGAAACTGGCTAGGTTTAAAATTTTCGAATCTTGTTCAGACAAGATGGCAAGTCTCTATGAGCTAACTGAAGGCATAACAATAATAGAATTGGCTGGTTATCCTTCAGAAATCCAGAACTTAGTAGTTGCACTTACGTTAGATCTTTTTTATTCTCAAATGCAAAAGCGTGGAAAACCAGAAGTGAATGGCAACTTCCGACAGATCACAAAAATGATACTTGTAGATGAAGCAGATAACTTTATGTCTCAGAATTTTTCAAGCCTGCGAAAAATTCTTAAAGAAGGTCGCGAGTATGGTGTTGGTGTGGTACTTTCTACACAAGACATCACGCATTTTAAGACTGGTGAAAACAACTATGCTGCTTATGTACTGACTTGGGTTATTCACCGGGTTGCGCAAATACGCAATGCGGATATAAAGGCAATATTTAATATTGATGATAAAAGCGAGCAAGACAACTTAATGGAAACTATCCGTAAACTTGATAAACATTATAGTTTATATATTGATGGTGAAAAAAAACTAACAAAGATGCGAGATAAAGCATTTTGGGAAATTATTGAGGTTTAAAGTGTCCAATGAATTAGAAATAAAGGCTATAAAGGTTGAATTTAATGATTACCTTTTTTTTGTAGGTGCGGCTAAAGCAACAGACTTATTTAAAGTTTCTGTTGTATTGCGAGCGGACGAAGACCCAGAAAATGGTTTTCAAAGAGTTTTAGGTAAAACCAGAGCCAATCAAATTGCTGAATATTTCAATAATGGAAACGTAATACCAGGTTCGATAGTTCTAAGCTCTAAAAATAACGTTCCTGATTATGATAATAAACAAAATATGCTTAAATTACACATGGATTCTGAGGAATTACTTGTCATAGATGGTCAACATCGCTTATATGGAGCTAGCTTAGCAGAAGATAATGTTTATTTGCCATTTTGCATATTTTATGGCTTGAACAAAGTAATGGAGGTTCAATATTTCCTTGATATAAATGGGTATCAAATGGGGGTGCCTAAAACTTTAAGACTTGAGCTGCAAAAGTTTATTGCCGAAGAAGATAGTGAAGAGTTTATTCTCAAGAGCTTGTTTGACGAATTAGAATCAAACCCTAGATCACCATTAAGTGGCAAGATGTCTAGAACAAAAAGTGTGGCAGGAAAAATATCACATGTTTCTTTTCAAAGTGGGTTAAAACCTATTTTAAATCGCATACCGTTAAACTCGTTTAATATAAAGCAGAAAAAACTTGTATTATTAAACTTTTTCTCAGCACTTGAATTTATATTAATAGATATATTTGGGGATAGCAAAAAATTATCAAATGCAGCTTTTTTCCAAGCTATTATGTGGGCTTTTCCTGATATTTGTCATACAGTAAGAACTAAGTCGGGGAATTATAAACAAGAATATTTTCAAGATGTATTAGAAGTTCTTGGAGGAATCAATTGGGAGGAAAATAAAGGAACAAATAACCACGCTATTAAGCAGCTAACAGCTGCCATTACAGATGCAGTATCTGGTAAAAACAACATTAGGGATGACATGTTTTAAGTATGCCTACGAGTCTTTTTATAACAAAAATTACTGATCATCTAGCTGATATTTCATTTTCAAAAAACAGTATAGAAAAGACAATAACTATACATCATACTCTTAAAGAATTGATGACTTCAGGCAATGGTGTAAATGTATCTATCTTTGGGAAAAGGTTATTTGAGGTTAAGTTTTCATCAGATCTTTATAGTAAAGCACTATCAGCAGATTACTACTTCTCTAAACAAAAAATCACCAATCATTTAAAATGTATAAATAGCTTTACAGACAAAAAACTGCCATTAAGTTGGTTAGTAGTTACTCTTTACTATTCAAGTTTCTTTTCTGCAAATGAAATATTGAGACTTTGCGGAACTTATAGTAGTTATTTTACAAAAGAAGATTGCAAAGAGCTTTCTACTTTATCAACAAATGGTGGTCAGCTGGATAGCGGGAATTATTATGGATCAGTATCTACTGATCAAGGGTATATAAAAATTACATTTAGGGGTTCAAGTTTAGGATCGCATGAACTTGTTTGGGATAGCATAAAATTAACGTTTCAATCATTTGATTTAAATAGAATTCCTAATAAAAAACTACGCAAAATTAACTTTATAAATGATGTATTTAAAGAGAAGTTTGATATAGATTACCCAAATATTGTCAGAAATCGCTGGAATTATTCTAAATCAAATGCCTACGACCCTATTTATGAAGAAAAGTATGGTCAATTTAGATCTTGTTTAAGTGATAGCTCACATGCGTTTAACTTAGATATTACTCACAAAAAAAAAGAGAAGGAGTTAAATGAGCTTCTTTTTATTTGGCAACTAAATATAATTCTAACAGGATCACTTGATAATGTTGATAGTAGGATATTAGGGTAAATTATTTAGCTTTGATATTCCCCTTGATAGATGGCATTTAAAATAATCATTAAAAGACAAATTAGGTTTACATTTATAAAAAGAAACCTTTATTGCCGATAGATACACATTCTCAAACTCACCACCAAATGTCTTCCAGGTCATTTCAACATTACTATCAGAAGGTATATCTTCCTTTGGTGGTACTGTTGGATCTGCCAACGACATACATAATGCCCAGCGACATAGCACATTCCAATTCTCAATCCCAGTTTTCTTCTTGAGGATAATTAATTGCTGCTTCTGTTTCTCAGATAAACGGATTACGTCGATGCTTTGCATTAGAAATATCCTTTAGTAAAGCTAGATGTTTTGGCTTGTGCGTCATATTTAATATGGTATTCATGACTGATAGCCGGTTTGAGCTGTAGATAGTAGTCTCCGTCAATCTCCTTATCTGTTGATAACAAAATAACTTGCTGCCCAGCATTAGGAAAGTAATTATTAACTAGTTTAGTACGGTGCAACCCGTCTAAACGCCCTAGAGGAGTATCAATGACGGTTGGTAGTTGTTTGCCTGATGCTTCTGCAAACCCCCATAAAATGGCTATTGCCAGCAATTGGCGTTCACCAGCAGAAAGCTTATTCGCAGGAAGTGGCTGTTTATCTACATCAAATAAAGTGATCTCGAAGCTTACTGGAGATATACTCAACGAACTGATCAATTGTTCTTTGCGAACGAGTGCATCCAATTTCTGTTTTACTAAGATTTCTAGTTTAGCGATATTTTCAGATATCAATTGTTCAGAAAAGCCTTGCAAAGTTACTTTAAGTTGTTTGATATGTTCGCTAACTTGAATTGCACGCTTTTGCTCAAAAGTATCAGTATTCTGCTGGGCTAATAAATTTGTATAACGTTGCGACAACACAGTATTTTTTGCTTGTGCCTGTTCTAACAATTGATGTTTATGTTTGATATGGATATGCAAGTTTTTATAATTTGCTTCACACTTCGCAAGATCAGTCAATAAATGTTGTACCGAATCATAATCAGGAATGGTGGCTAACTTCTTTTGGAATAGTGCTTGCTCTTCAAGCAAATCAGCTTCAGATTTTTTGAGGTTCTTACGCAGTTTATTTTCTTCAGCAATGCGTTCATCTAATCCTGCAAAGATAACTAAATCAGTGTTCAAGTAGCATTCAACCTCAGCCTGATTGTTTCTTAATGCTGCCAATTCAGCCATTTTTGCATCAACTTTATCAATGAGTTCAGGTGGCGTATCTAAAGTTTTTAAGATATGCAAAATCTGTGAATCGTATTCTGAAATAACATTATTTAATACTTTTGCTTGTTTAGCTTCAGTTTCAAGTATTACCTGTGCCTTAGCTTGCTCAATCAAATCAGTAACCAGCCCTAATGGTCCAACACCAGCAGCAATTTTAATTTGCTCTACCTTGTTTAGCTTGAGCTTTGCCTCGACGGCGCCCAATTCAAATTTAATTTCGTCACGTTTTTCTATAAGGTGAGCACCTGCATTTCGAACAGCATGGCGGGCTTTATTTATAGCTATATTTGTATTACTGGCTTGTTGCTCAATTTCAGCAATTTCCTTTTTTAGATCCGATATAACTAAGTTTTGTAGGCCCATTTCATCTTCGCAGTTCGTCACTTTCGTCATCACGCTTTGATCAACGTTACTACTTCTACGTTTTTTCTCCAATTGCCCCAAATCAAGTTGTAGTTGACTGAGTAGGTCTAACCCGAGCAAGTTTTCAATTCCGGTTTTTACTAATTCACAAGACCGTTGTGGATGAGCTAAATTTTCAACCTTTTCTGCATCGAAAAAGAATAACTCTGATAATGTAATAGGTATGAATTCATTTACAAACTCATCCCAATATAAACTAAGATGCTCGTCGTACAAATCATCACACCAAACCCTAACTCTATCTTTTGGATCAGTTGAACCCTTCATAACCCAACTACGCTCCACCTTAAATGTGCGAATACGATTATCTGTTTGGTGTGCAAATGACAACGTTAGCCGTGAATAGGCATCTTTTTCTGCGGATCTGTTTATACAGCTAGCTAAGAAACTTCCATATCCAAGTCCGGCACGATTAGAACAATTTGCATGTTTTCCGTAAAGCACTAACTGCAAGGCATCAAGAAAAGTTGTTTTACCCGTGCCGTTAAATGCACCAAACAATACAATCGGTTTCCCATCTTGAACTTGCAAGTCAACGCAATGTATTCCTCGGTATATGCCAAAGTTTTCTATAATAAATTCTTTAAAAATCATCGCTAACTTCTACGGGTTCAATCAACAATGAACTATATCCTTCTTGTTTTATAGAACGAGTAATAATTGCTATTTGCTCTGCCAACTCATCTTTGTCTTTGTCTAAAAGATTTGGTGAGTTATCTAACTGAATTCTAAGCTCATGACGTTTGCGCTCTAATGCAAAAACCTTTGCTTCCTCTAATGATGAAAATGCCCCTTTTTCAAGGCTATCATTTAGCTCATTTGCAAGATTAGCTCGTCGTAACTGATTCTTGTGTTTATTAGCGATAGTCAGAACAGCGCGAATTTGCTGATACATTAGTCCATCAGAGTCATTATGGTCATCACAATAGTTTTTTAATTTTTTTAAAATTTGCTCATTCAAAATCGGATGGTATGCTCGTTTTTTTCCAGGATATGTTTTACCGAGTGTCTGCTCATATATTCTTGGCAAGCTATCTTCAGTTTCTAACTTTTCTTCCAGCCAAATTCTGCGAATTTCTTCCAACTCTTCAAGAGGAAGTAGCTCAAGATTTTTTACCAGTGCTGGTCCCTGCTCTTGCACTGCTTGCTGAGCCTTTAAAACCTTTTCTAACAACTCTTCTCGGAACTTCTGAGTATAAGGCCCAGGTACAATGTCTGCTCCATGCTTTGAGATATGGACCGTCAAAGAACCATTCATTCGCCGGAAATCACGACGGCTTTTATCTCGTCTTAGTTTATCTAGTTTTTTATCTCTATTACTGTCGTTTACATCGATTTCGTTTCTCAGAGCGAGCAATGGCAACATCCATTCTTTTTCTTCATCATTTGCAATCATAGCTGCCATAGACTTATCTTCAGTAACCATCGTACACACATAACAGCCAAACCGACTATCTCCACAACTTTGTGTGCTTTTGTCTACTACCAAAGGACATTCACCTCCTTCAGTAGCACCTTGATACATGCCCATTAAATCTTGATTTGGAAAACCCCAGGGATTTGATACGGAGTTCAGGTATATCCAGACATCATCGTTACTCCAGTTTGCAATCGGCGTATAAACCCATACCCGATCTAAACTACCATTAGCGGTTAATCCATCTTCCTTGCGTGTATTGGTTTCAATATTCTCGTAATGTTCCATTGAGGACGCACGTGCAGTGCTCTCTGCTTTGCGAGTACCTAATACTAAAATTGCTTCTCCTCGTTGACCTACAAGTCCATTGATAAAAGTGTTTGAAGGCGCTATTTTTAATCTATCCGTACACCACCGAAATTTATAGCGAGGTGCTGGATAACCTTTACCGATTAAGTTAACCCAAAAGCGATCTTTGACTGCCGGAGTAAGACGATGTGGAATTATTGGCAAGTCTTGTTTTTCTGTTGCTGCTTTCATGCGCTCAAGTGACTTCTCTACCCACATAGCAACAAATGGATTTTCAACTAGGGTGTCAGTACTAATGACATGCACATCTTTTTGGCATTTATCTTCTTGCTTCAATTCGAGTAGTGCATACCAGATAAGCTGCAAAATTGCGGTTGAATCTTTCCCTCCACTATAACCAATCACCCAAGGAATTTGATCTGAAAGATATAGCTGCTTCACATGGGTTGTGGCTGCTTCTAAAGTATTTTTTAAACCCTTATCGCTAAATGCAGAAATAACTTTTATGCCTTCTTCACTTCCCATTTCTTATTCCCTTGAACGTGATTTCTAGCTTTTGTTGTGCTGTTGTTAGAGGGAGTCCTAAATGATGCTTTAAAGCATTGACTGTTAATAACGCAGCGGAATTACTATGATCCATACGTCCATTGTTATAGCAACGACCTTCCCACATTTGTTTATTTGATCTATCCCAATCAACAGTTTGAAGTTTTTTTACTATTGTTCGCCAATTTTCATGTTTTGCTAACAATTCGTTTCCAAGCATAGCGAAGCTTTTTAAAACAATCGCTGTAAATAATACGTAATTAACTTTATCCGCTGGTTTAATTTGATGGCTTTTAGCCTGCTGCCACAATGGTAGATTTTTAGCCAAACTATCCCAATAGGTTATTGCTTGATGTGCTTTTATATCCACATTTTCTGAAGTAATTTCTTTAACGAGTTCCATATTTGCTGCATGTAAAGAGCTGTGCATGAATAATTTTGATGATCGTGCACTGAGGCTATTTTCTGAGAAATTAATTACTCCTTTAAAGAATTCACTTTTAGTTGCTACCGTATTTGTAAGTAGTTCGTCAGGGCTATCCCCATATAGAACAGCAGTTGATTTACTAGCTTTAACAGGATACAGGTTAAGGTCTCTGAAAATTTTTTGACGTTGCTTCAGACCTTTATTAACAAAGAAAACCACTGAGATTGTTTCTTCCCCCAAACTTGGATCCTCTTCTAATGCTTTGTTAATCGCAGCAGATCTATGTTGCCCATCTGTAATATAAAGTTCAGCATCATCGTCAACAACGAGGTTGCCAATTTTTGAGCCATGTCCATCAGGGCTAATCGGCTCAAAATAACACTGTCCATCAATGCATGCTGTTAGAGATGAAAATGTGTAATCAAATCTATTTTGGTGAATATACTTGGATATTTGTGGAATTCTACTTGGATTGAGTAACCGTTGCGCTCTATCTTCAGCACACAATGTCGATTCATCAAATACAAAGATCTTTTTAAGTCTTTTTAATGGACACATGACAATATAATATTCATTGCCTGATTGGGTGCCACGAATAGCAGGGAAGCTAACTCCAGATACAATATTACTCAAACTAATCACCATTATATAAAAATCACCCATGTTCGTACGCAAACTTCATTTGTTCGTACGAACATGTTAGTATGCTATCAAAATTTTTTACTAAAGTCTTTGCCTATTTTGCTTAATTATTCTTGGACGTTATGACTATTTATCTTGACTACAATGCCACTACCCCTGTACTACCTGAGGTTGCCGATTTAGTTTATAAAATGATGATCGATGAATTTGGTAATGCGGGTAGTAGAACTCACGAGTTTGGCGTTGCTGCAAAGAAGGCTGTGGAGTTAGCTAGAACACAAGTTGCTAACGTAGTGAGTGTAGATAAAACAGAAGTTATTTTCACAAGCGGGGCAACTGAGAGTAACAATATCGCAATCCTAGGTCTACGTGAATATGCTGAGAGATCAGGCAAAAATCACATTATAACAACACAAATTGAACATAAAGCTGTTCTTGAACCAATAAAGCATCTTGAACTGCAAGGTTTTGATGTTACCTATCTCGGTTCGAATGAGGATGGGCAGATAAATGTTGATGAGCTCAAAGAAGCTTTACGTGATGAAACTTTTCTCGTTAGTATAATGCATATCAATAATGAAACTGGCTCAATTCAGCCCATCATCGATGTCTGCAGGACTTTAGCTGTGCATGAAGCATATTTACATGTTGATGCCGCACAAAGCTTTGGTAAATATCCAAAGGATTTAGATAATCCAAGAATTGATTTAATTAGTGTAAGTGGGCATAAATTATACGCACCTAAGGGAATCGGCGCATTAATCCTGCGTAGGCGAGGTTTTACTAAACTACCGCTCAAGCCTATTTTTTTTGGTGGGGGACAAGAGAAAGGTCTTAGACCCGGAACGTTAGATGTACCATCAATAGCAGGATTTGGATTGGCTTGTGACTTAGCCGTAAAGAACTCACAAAAATGGTGTAAACATGCAGTAAATTTAAAAGATAATTTAATGGAATCCTTAAAAGTTTTAGGTGCTAATTTTAATGGTTCTAACACCTCACCATACGTATTAAATTTTTCAGTACCTAATGTAAGCTCAGAGGCTGCAATGGTTATGCTAAAAGGTATTGTTGCTGTATCAAACGGCTCAGCGTGTACGTCTAATAACTATACGCCTTCACATGTTTTGTCTGCCATGGGATTAAGCCCAGAAAGAATTGCGGGTGCAATTAGGGTTTCATGGAGCCATCAAACGACAACAATTCCATCGAATGAGATCTGCCAAACAATTAAAAAACTTTTATAATTAAGGTCAAGCAAAAACAACAACTATTTGATATGTAGTAATTAAACGATTTTAAGTTCCATTAGATGAATACCGAAAAATCTATTAAAGCTACCGTTAAAGCAAACTTTACATACTACTCAATTTCTTCTTCATCACCATTATGAAGACACGCATTTTCATACCATTGTTTAATTTCTTTATCACTTAAATCTTCCCATTGGGTTACTTCCCAAGTTTCATCGAGCAAAAATCTATTAAACAAATCATTATATTCTTCATCCGTTTTATCCCCCCAAAGACTAGGAGGCCATTGACCTCCAGAAAAATATAAAAGCATTCCAGGTTCAGCATAAATGACTCCACCGTCTACAACTGCTGAAAACTCGAACCCCATATCATCAGAAAATGTCACTTGCGTAATTACCGGTGATATTCCTTTTAGACTTTGAATCATATCCTCTCGTTTGATAGACATTTTATTTTTTAACCTCTTGTAAAATAATCAGTCTAATTTTCTTTGACCAACAAACTTTCTTGCTTCCCATAGCGCAATAACCACTTCCATCTGACTATTATGTGATTTATCAACACCACACATAACACGCTTCCATAATATTAATGGGTCTTTTGAGAAGGAATCATTTTCCCTCAATAATGCTAACGCATCTTTAGCATATCTCTTATTATCAATTGATTTGGTATATTTCCCCGGCTTAACACCGGCAATTTCTCCAAGCTCAGCTAATCCTAAAAAAGCAGATTTGGGACAACCTTTATGCTCACTTGACGGACTATCTGAAAATATTTTCGCCGCTGATACTTGCCATGCAGTTAATGGATCAACACCATGACTTGCAGCACAAGCCGCTTCAACTGCAATGATTCCGTACTTTGATGTTATTTTTTTCATAAGGCAATCACGTATGATCCAGATCCATAAGACCTGTTTATAGGCAAAGTATTAAGCCAACATTGAGCAAGCAATTTAATCGCGTTAACTCTATTCTTACCCACACCCAACTCTATCGTGGCTTCATCAGATGAGAAAATGGTTTTCTTTTTCATAAAGGCTTGAAAACCCTTCGTTAACCAAGCGTAGCATAACGAAAAAGTCTCATGACGACCAAATGAGGCGCGTCTATCGTTATAAGGTTTGATCAGACTATCCATGTGTTTAGTATTGGTAATGTGTTTCAGTAAGGGTGTGTAAAGGGTTCTAACTCAATCTGCCGGATTCTAACATTAATTTCTAAGCGACTAAGCATTATTTGTCTGGGCAATAGAGTCACCGTTAATCCTCTCTTTATTAGCTGGGGTTCCTTATTCTATGAGCCTTAAAGCTTTCTTTTATAGGTCGTCACATTAACCCGCTGAATGCATTTAAAAATTCATTCATCTTCTTATCAATTGACTCAGGTGACAAGATAACAAACGTATACGGGGTTTACCGTATTTAATTAAAACTATAGTCCACGTTAAAATAAAATGCTAAACTTAGTTTAACTTAGTTTAAGAGGTGGTTATGTATCAAATCAATATTCATCATGCTAAAACGCATTTATCAAAACTGGTTGAAGAAGTGGCTCTCGGTGAAGA